>Ga0180215_1000511_pt1 | contig 49170 bp, 43 predicted proteins | sample eDN3rd37CBELigBY_FD_128871 | JGI IMG/M metagenome (GOLD analysis project Ga0180215, IMG submission 128871) | Enriched backyard soil microbial communities from Emeryville, California, USA - eDNA 3rd pass 37_C BE-Lig BY (version 2) (version 2) | ecosystem: Environmental > Terrestrial > Soil >... | reverse complement strand
TCGGCGTGCCGTCCTCGACGGCGGCCACCACTCGTTCACGCAGATCGAGATGATAGGCACGCATGCTGACCTCCTTCACAGGCCAGCATCACACCGTCGCAACCTCTACGCAAGATGCTCTAGAACCCCAGCACTGAAGTTCCCGCTCGGCGCACCTCGGTGGCTCCGCTGAGGATGCCGGTTTCCGGGTTGCGGGCGATCATCTGGACTGATCCGGCTGATCCCCACGGACCTGTGACTTCAACCTGATGGCCGAGGCGTCGCAGGGCGTCGATCGTCGCCTCGCCGTAGCGGGATTCGACCTTGACCTGCGGGTCGCCAACTTCGAGTTGGTCGCCGATGATGAAGCGCGGTGCCTCGATTGCTGCCTGCGGGTCCATCCCGAAGTCGAGTGCGTTGACCAGCATCTGCAGATTCGTCTGCACCTGCCAGTGTGCGCCAGGTGTCCCGCCGACGAGGATCGGCTGGCCATCCTTTGCGACCAGGTAGTTGTTGAGGGTATGGACGGGCCGCTTACCGGGCGCGAGGCCGTTGGGGTCGCCGTCGTCGAGCGTGAAGCCGAGCAGGCGACTGTTCATCAGCACCCCTGTCTCGCCAAGGACGACACCGGCGCCAGAGAATAGCGAGTGGATGTACGAAACCATCGTGCCGTCGCCGTCGGCCACGCACATGTAGGTCGTGTCTGGGTGAGACGGTGGTGCGAGGCCATGCTGCTTGACGGCGTGCAGATCGATCCTCGCCGCCTGCCGGGCTGCGTGCTCGTCGGATAGCAGCGTATCCAGCGGGATCGTGACGAACGCCGGGTCGCCGAGGTGGCGGAACCGGTCGGCGAAGGCGAGTTTGAGCGCTTCGATCTGGAGGTGGACGACCTCGGGTGAGTTCGGCCCATACTGCTGGAGGTCAAACTGCTTGAGGATGTTGAGCGCCAGCAGGACGATGATCCCCTGCGAGACCGGTGGTTGCTCGTAGACGGTGTAGCCGCGATAGTCGATGTGGATCGGATCGCACTCGTCGGTCCGGTGGTTGGCGAAGTCCTCTTCGGTGAACAGGCCATCATGCGCCTGTGCGTACTCGACCATCTCCCGCGCCAGCGTGCCGGTGTAGAAGTCGTCCGCGCCATGCTCCGCGATGCGGCGGAGGGATCGGGCGAGCAGCGGCTGCCGGAACAGACCGCCAACGGGTGGCACATCGCCGTCGGGCAGCAGTGCCGTGGCGGTGTCGGGGAACTTCTTCCAGGTTGGGGCATCGAGCGAGAGCATCCGGTGCAAGCGGGTCGTGACCGGGACACCATGCTCCGCGTACCAGATCGCCGGTTCCAGTAGCGCCGATAGCGACTTCGTGCCGTAGCGTTCGAGTGCCGTTGCCCAGCAGTGGAGCGTGCCCGGCACAGTCGAGGTCAGCAGGCCATCGGCTGGGAAGCCTCCCATCGCGCGGTAGTCGTCGCCGGTGGCTGCCAATGGCGCTGCACCGCTACCGTTAAGGGCGACGACCTTGCCGGACTTCATGTCGTGGAACAGCATGAACGTATCGCCGCCGAGGTGACCGTTGCGCGGCTCGACCGTCATCAGGACGGCGGCGGATGCCACGGCCGCATCGATGGCATTGCCGCCGGAGCGCATCACTTCGACAGCCGTGTCACTGACGAACGGGTGGACCGATGCCGCCATCCCCCGTTGTGCCATCGTCAGGTCTCGCGGAGGCCCACCGGCAGCCGCCAGCACATCCCCCTGCAACTCCCGCGTCATCACCTGTTCGCTGCTCAGTCCCGACATCCATCGCTCCTCTCATGGCTATCCGCGAACAGTGTCGCCGATTGGTGATGCAATCGCCAGCGCGGGGTTAATGCCCTTCTCATCTCGACGACTTATCATCACAGATGTGATCGATCGGCAGGTGAGGACCAATTGCGATGCGCGTACTCGTTGTAGAAGATGATCAGCGGATTCTTGAGTTCGTCCGCAAAGGGCTGGAAGAAGAGGGCTACGCCGTCGATGTCGCGCAGGATGGCGACGAGGCACTCGACTGGCCGGCCGTCGTTGATTTCGACGCGATCGTCCTTGACGTAATGTTGCCAGGGCGCGATGGGATCGAGGTCTGCCGGACGCTGCGGACGCGCGGTGTGCGGACACCAATCCTGATGCTGACAGCCCGGGACACGGTCGAGGACCGGGTGATGGGGCTGGACAGCGGCGCTGATGACTACCTTGTCAAGCCGTTCGCGTTCGCCGAATTACTGGCGCGGCTGCGGGCGCTGATGCGGCGCGAGCCGGTCCTGCTCGGTACGACACTGGAGGTTGCTGACCTCTCGCTGGATACGGTGACGCGACAGGTCTCTCGCGCCGGGCAGCCGATTAGCCTGACCAACAAGGAGTACGCGCTGCTGGAGTACCTGATGCGGCACCCGAATCAGGTCCTGACGCGGACGATGATCGCCGAGCATGTTTGGAATTTCGACTTTGACACCGGCACAAACGTCATCGATGTTCACATCCGCTACCTGCGCCGCAAGATCGACGATCCCCACGATCTCAAACTGATTCAGACCGTCCGTGGTGCGGGCTATCGGATCTCGGCGGACCCTGCCCAGTGACGAATTGGCTCAACCGGCGCGGGATTCGGATCCGCCTCACACTCTGGTACCTGATGGTGCTGGCAATCGTCCTGGCGCTGTTTGGCGGGGGCGTCTACATCGCCCTGCGCGAGTCGCTGGAAGATAGCCTCGACGCGTCCGTCCGTGGGCGCTCCGACGCACTCATGAGCGTCGTCCAGATCAGCGATGATGGACCTCGCTTGCCCGATTCGGTCGTCGAAGCGGCCAACCGGAGCGAAGACGACGAAGACCTCGACGACGACTCGGACGAGCAGTTCGCCAGAACATGGGATCGGGCCGGGAACGTCGTGTCGGACGCCGGGAGCGAGGAGGCGGAAGTCGAGGCCCAGCGCAGCGTCATCCTGCCGGTGATCGGCGGCACCGAACGCTGGGTGGTCCTGCAAGGCGATGACGCCGACTTCCACGTCCTGCTGCGTCCGATCTTCTCCGACGGCCAGGTGGTCGGTGTCCTTGAAATCGGGCAATCCCACGAGGAGATCGATGAGACGCTCCGGGCGCTCCTGATCATCCTCGTCGTCGCGATGCCGATCACGCTCGTCCTGGCCGGTCTCGGCGGGTTACTGATCGCTGGCCGTGCGTTGGCGCCGGTCGATAGCGTGACGCGACTGGCACGACGCATCTCCGCCGAGGACCTGAGCGGGCGGCTGGATCTCTCCCTGCCGGACGACGAACTCGGACGGCTGGCGCGCACGTTCGACGAGATGATTGCCCGGCTCGATGCCGCGTTCCGTCGTCAACGCCAGTTCACCGGCGATGCCTCGCACGAGTTGCGAACGCCGCTGACAGCGCTGAAGGGTCAGGTCGAGGTTGCGCTGGCCCGGCAGCGAACACCGGATGAGTACCAGGCGGTCCTGCGGGTCGTGAACGAGGAGGTTGACCGGCTGATTCACCTCGTAGGGAGCCTGCTGACGTTGGCTCGGGCCGACGCCGGTGAGATCGGGCTGGCCCGCGAGCCGATCTCGCTTGGTGACGCCGTCGAAGGCGTCGTCGAGCAACTGGAACCGCTGGCGACCCAGCGCGGTATCGCGATCGCGGTCGATCGCGGGCCTGAGACGACCGTCGAGGCCGACGAGTCGCTTCTGCTGCAACTGCTGCTGAACCTGGTCGACAATGCGATCAAGTACACGCCATCCGGCGGTGAGGTCCGCGCGACGTGGGGAGTCGATCGCGGCTCGGCGTTCGTGACCGTCAGCGATAGCGGCATCGGCATCGACGCCAGCGATCTGCCGCACATCTTCGAGCGCTTCTATCGGGTCGATAAGGCGCGCTCACGCAGTGAGGGCGGGACCGGCCTCGGTCTGGCGATCAGCCGCTGGATTGTCGAGGCGCACGGCGGCGAGATCAGCGCCACGTCGCAAGCCGGTGAAGGCTCGGCATTCACCGTTCGGCTGCCAACGTCCTGAACATCTCATGACCGCCTCATCCGGATTTAATCTCAACCCCTCATGCTGGTATGTGAGCGACAACGACGTCGAATTTCCCCAGGGAATGGGTTGAGGGGCCGGGATCGGCCCGCTGGCCGCATTGTGCTGGCCGCGTGCCGAACATATGGAGGAGTGGATTCGTGGATCGACGTGTGATGCAGCAAGCCAGTGCGACAGATAGACGTCCCGACCTGCCGGGGGCACGCGGATTCGTCGCGGTCCTGCTGGCGCTCGTGTTGCCGCTCTCGTTACTCGCGGCCGGGACGAGCGTCCTGCCGGGCGATGTCGCCATGACGCGCATGGTCCAGACGCAGTTGCCCTCGTTCCTCGAGCCGCTGGTGATTGCCGGAAATGTCCTTGGTCTCGCGCCGGTCCTGATCGCGATCGCATTGTTCACCGCCGGGACGCTGGCGGCAAAGGGCCACCGTCAACTCGCCCTGCTGGTTGCCTCCGCCTCCCTCGCTCAACTCGCTAACGTGATGCTGAAACTAACGCTGGAGAGCCCGCGTCCGACCAGCAACCTCGTTCTGGTCTCGGAAGATGCGACGGGATATGGCTTCCCGAGCGGCCACACGATGGGCACCACCGTCATTGCGCTGATGCTGTTCTACGTCGTGACGCGGCTGATGGCTCCGGGCGTGATGCGCCGCGTGGTGTTGACGACGCTCCTGTTCGTGCCGTTCATGACCGGCATCGCCCGGATCGAAACCGGCGCCCACTGGCCGTCCGACGTCCTCGGCGCCTGGCTATGGGGCACACTCGCCGCAATCGCGATCCTGACGTACGCGCCGCGCACGTTCGATATGCTCCCAGCGCTCGCAGCACGTCTCCGCACCACCCGCGCTCTAGGCCGAACGGCAACCACCAGCGATATCCGCAGCACGACCCCATAGGCAAGCTCCATCTTGCAGTTGACCCAGTCATCCCGACCAACGGGGGGTGACTGGGTCTGGTTCTTCGAGCGCGTCTTGACACGCCACAATCCTGACCGGTACCGTTCGCATCCGCAACTCCCAAATGGCTGATCGTTTGCATCAAGAGAACGTGGAATGATGGTCACGGCTCGTCGTGCTCGGCTTACGGTCCTCGTGGGCAGTCTCCTCGTACTCAGCATGCTCGCGTTGACCCCGTCGTCGGCCCAGACGGCATGGGAACAAGTGGACCAGTCGGTGCCGCTTGCTTCGTCTGGATCGGAGCCTGTCAGCGCCGGCGATCGATTGGCACAAACCTTTACGGCTGGGATGACTGGCGAACTGGCTCGTGTCGATCTCGGAATGTCTCGGCAAGAAGGTGATCTGCTCGTCGAGATTCGCACAGTGACGTCCAACGATCCGTTGTCAGGCGAGCCGTCTGATGGCGCGGAGGATGTTCTGGCCAGCGCGACGGTGACGGCGGGAAGCGGGAACATTGCCGTCCGATTCGACGAACCGGCACTGGTTGAAGCGAACACCCTCTACGCCATTGTCGTGTCGACGCCAGGGAGATGGACCTGGCGGCCGGCAGAGTCAAGTTACGACGATGGTCGCGCACGTGCCTGCACCCCTGCCGCCTGCTGGGGAAACGCTGGTGCTGTGGATTACGGATTCACGACCTATGTCCGTGAGCCGGATTCCACACTTCCAACCGGCACGGTGAGCATCAATAACGGGGCGGAGTTAACGAATTCCACCAGCGTCACGCTCTCATTGACGTGCAGCGACACCATTTCGGGCTGTTCAGAGATGGCCTTCTCACACAACGGGAACGACTTCTCATCGCGTGTGCCGTACGCCAGTAGTTACCAGTACGTGTTAGAGGATATCGACGGTGAGAGGTCCGTCTATGTTCGCTTCTACGACCATGCCAACAATCAGAGCGTCAACGCGGTTGCCTCGATTACGCTGGACACGACGCCACCCAGTACGACAATCGACGATGGCCCGGACGCGGTGACCGATCTCACCGTTGCAGGGTTCGCCTTCTCGTCGGACACGCCGCTGGCCACCTTCGAATGTTCACACACCAGTGGTGCCACCACGACTCCCTATGGGCCGTGCTCCAGTTCGTACCTCATGAGCGGGCTAACCGACGGCACCTACACCCTCTCGGTGCGCGCCAAGGACCGGGCCGGTAACGTCGATCCGACGCCGGCTACCTGGTCGTGGCGAGTCGATACAGTCGGGCCAACGGTGACGATCGAGAAGACTACCGACCAGCCGGACCCGACCAACGGCACGACGATCACGTTTGACGTCGTCTTCTCTGAGCCGGTAGACACGTTCACCGTGGATGATGTGGACGACACTACGTCGCCTGGACTGTCATTCGGTGCATCGTCGATCAGCCCGACGACTGGTCCGGCGACGCACTACACGGTGACGTATGACAATGTGGTCGGCAATGGCACCCTCACGGTCTCGATCCCGGCCGGGGCTGTGGTCGACGCGGCTGGCAACCCGAACCAGGCATCGACCAGCACCGACAATGTCGTCACCGTTGACCAGCGTGCGCCGACAACGACGGCCGAGGTCACAGGTCCGGGCCAGACCGTCTGGTACCGCTCAGCATCCGTCATGCTGACGACAGACGAGTCGGCGACGACCACCTATTCGATCAACGGCGTTGGCCCGCAAGCGTACGCCGGCCCGTTTGCGCTACCCGGCGATGGTCTCCACGAGGTCGCCTTTCAGTCGGTCGATACGTTGGGTAACGAGGAATTGACGAAGACCATCACGGTCTGGGTTGATGGCACGGCGCCAGTGTTCCAGCCGCTCGCGGATCAGACCCTCGACCCGATCGGTCCGGCTGGCGCACCTGTCTTCTTCAAGCCGGTTGTGACTGACAATCTCTCGTCGCTCGGGTCCATCTCGGCAACCTGCGTCGATCAGCAGGGCAACCCGTTCGCGAGCGGGCAATTCGCCCCGGCCGGGGTGACGACGATCACCTGCTCAGCCACCGACCAGGCCGGTAATACCGCCAGCGAGTCGTTCGTCGTGACGGTCCAAGGTGTCGACGCGCTGTTCACCGAACTCGATAGCCTGCTCGTCGACCTCAATCTCGATAGCAGCATCGAGCGGACGCTGTTGACCCAGGCTGCCCTGGCCGAGACGTTCGCTAATTCCGGCCAGCCAGCGATGAGCTGCGTGCAACTGGTCAGCCTGGACTTGCAGATCAAGTCGCAGGAATCCCGACGACGGATCACTGCCCGCGACGCCCGGGAGATTTACGCCCTGACCCAGCAGATTCGCAGTGTTATTGGATGTGGTGGAGCGCCGCCGGTGTAGCCTCTCCCCTTTGTCATCCTGGAGCACGAGCTGAAGGATCTCTCCTCGTTGAGCCGAGTGGCTGAAGGAGAGATCCTTCGCTGCGGCTCAGGATGACAAAGGGCGTACAGGACGACGCAGGGAAGTATCGCGCTAATCCGCCGGGACCGATTCCCGCCCATCGGCCTCGGGGATGCCCTCGACATTGAGCTTCGGTAGCCACTCGAGCCAGCTGGGGAAGTACCAGTTGAGGTCGCCGAGCAGTTCCATTGCCGCCGGGACGAGGATCGAGCGGATGATCGTTGCGTCGATAATGACAGCGACGGCCAGCCCGAAGCCGATCTGCTGGAACATCGTCAATTCGCCCATCGCGAAGCCACCGAAGACTGCCACCATGATGAGCGCCGCGCCCGTGATCATGCTGGCTGTCGTCCGCAGGCCGTAGGCGACCGAGGCACTGTTGTCGTGAGTGTGGTCGTAGTGCTCGCGGATTCGGCTCAGCAGGAAGACGTGGTAATCCATCGAGAGGCCGAACAGGATCGAGAACATCATCAATGGCACCCAGGCGTCGATCCGCTCGACCTGCTGAAAACCGAAGATCTCATTGCCATAGCCGTGCTGGAAGACGAGCACGAGCAGGCCGTATGACGCACCGACGGAAAGCAGATTCATCAGCACCGACTTGAGCGGGACGACGATCGACCGGAAGGCGAGCATCAGGAGCAGGAACGAGACACCGAGGACGAAGGCGAACACAATCGGCGTGTAGTCGTTGACGGTCCCAATGAAGTCGAGCGTGAAGGCCGTCGGGCCGCCAACCAGTACCTCCGCGTCAGTGTCGTGAAACGCTTCAGGGACGTGGTCCGCGCGTAGTCGCCGGATAGAGTCGATCGAGGCTGTGCTGCGGGTGTCGTTGACGGCAGGGACATTCAGCACGCCAAGGTCGCCGGAGTCGTTGACCTCCAGCCATGGCTGGCCGAAAGCGTCGTCGGTCGCCAATAGTTGCGTCAGCCGGTCGATTCCGGCCTGGACTTCCGGCGCGTTGAGGTCGCCGTCGATGACGACGCGGTGCGGGCTCTCCAGCGAGATGGCTGAGAAGCGTGTCGAGAGGAGCGAGAATGCCCGGTAGGCCGTCGTCTCGCGCGGCAGTGTCGAGATACCCGATTCACCAAGTTCGATCGTGAAGTAGGCCGATGCTGCTGCGGCCAGCAACATCGTCGACGAAATCACGAGGACAACGGCACGCCGCATGACGACTGCCGTCAACCGGTTCCAGAAGACGCTGTCGCCACCCGTTTCTCGCCGGTGAAACGGGTCGATGCCCAGCCCTGCCAGGACGAAACAACCGATCGCCAGCACGATGTAACCGATCGTGAATGCCTGCCCGGCATCGACGATCGTGAAGAGCCAACTGAACAGCAGCAGCATGACGCCGAGCACCGCCATCAGCGTCCGTTTACGTCCCCGGTCGATCCCGTCTCCGATCAGCGAGAGACCGGCCGGCAGCAGCGTCAGTGTCGCGAGGATGGCGACGATCGTCACGAAGATCGCCCCTGCGCCGAGACTCTTGAAGATCGTGGATGGCACCAGCAGCATCCCGAGCAGCGCCGTCACGACTGTCAGACCGGAGAAGAGGACGGCTTTGCTGGCCGTGTCGCCGGTGCGGATGACGGCCGCCTGGGTGTCCAGACCGCGCGCCCGTTCCTCCCGGTAGCGACCGACGATGAAGAGCGAGTAGTCGATGCCGACGGCGAGGCCGATCATGATCAGCATGTTGATGACGAAGATCGAGAGTTCGAACAGGTGACCGGTGATCGTCGTGATCCCCATCGCGGTCGCAATCGCCACGATCGCCAGCGCGACCGGCACCCCGGCAGCAACCAGTGTCCCGAAGACGACGATCAGCACCAGTATCGCGACCGAGACGCCGATCGTCTCGCCGGTGACGAGGTCCGCCTCGGCGGTCTCAACAAAGGCAGCCTCGATGCTCTCGTCACCGCCACTGACGACCGTGAAGCCCTCAGTACCGTCGCGCTCATCTATCAGATCGAGGTAGCGGTCGGTGCCGGTCGCGTCCTCAGCGATGAAGACCGGCAGGACCGTCGCCTTCCGGTCGTCCGCGACGAGCCGTTCGTCACCAGTGAGGTAGAAGTTCGCAACTAGATCGACATAACCTGATAGCGACGAGATCTCGCCGGTCAGCGTTTCAACGAATGATCGAAACGCCGGATCGTCGATGGTCAGGTCATCTGACGCGACGATGACGTATTCAGTCGGAGTCGGGGTGTCGTCGTCGCCCATGCGCTCGTCGAGCAGTTCGCTGGCACGCAGCGCTTCGGGCCGGTTGGTGAACTCGGCGTTGGTCGTCATCGTTGCGGGGAAGCCGACCGTGACGCCGATAGTCGCGACGAACACCACCAGCCAGACGCCGATGACCAGCCACGGCCTACGGCTACTGAATGCCGCCAGTCGCCCGGTCATCCCATTCGCCTGCATTGCTTCCCTCCGCTCAATCCATCCCCCGGCTAGTGTACTGACCGCGCCGTCACGAGGTAGGGAACGACCGCTGGAAAGACGTGTGTATTTGGGGTACCGTGCAGTCAACGACGAACGACAGCAACCTGGAGGCAACGATGACCGCAGCGGTTCAGGTCGTGGCCGAGGAGGTCCGGATTCCGCGACAGGGGCGAGGTGGCGTGCCGCTTGAGGCGTACCTGGCGCAACCTGCTGGCGATGGGCAGCATCCAGCAGTGGTGGTCATCCACGAACTCTACGGTCTCAACGACAACATTCGGGACATCGCGCGTCGCTTCGCTGGCGAAGGGTACGTCGCGCTGGCGGTCGACATGTTCTCCGGTGGACCCAGTCGTCCGCTCTGCATCATGCGGGTCATGTCGGCGCTGGTGCTTCGCCCACTCAACAATGCTGGCCTGGACATCCTGCGCGACGCGATCGACTGGCTCCAGCAGCGTCCGGACGTTGACGGCGACCGGATCGGCGCGGTCGGGTACTGCATGGGTGGCGGCTACGCACTGGCGCTGGCCTGCGTCGAGAATGACCTCAAGGCATCGTCGGCCTACTACGGCCTCAACCCCGGCCCGTTGTCGGCCTTACGCCGCGCCTGTCCGATCGTCGGCTCGTACCCGGAACAGGACTGGTCGGCTAGATCAGCCCGCAGGCTCGAAAAGGCGCTTACTCGCTACGGCATCCCCCATGACGTCAAGACCTACGCTGGTGCACGCCACTCGTTCTTCAACGACACCCTCGACACCTACGACCCCGAAGCCGCCGCTGATTCATGGCAGCGCACGCTGGCGTTTTTCAGAGAGCATATGGCGTAGGGCGGGACGTGGGACGTGGGACGCGGGACTCGGGAGTCTCGGAATAGGCCGTGCCTCTGTTCCGGCCAGGTGCCCGCAGGCGCTCGCGTCCCACGTCCCACGTCCCTCCCACTCACTCCCCCGCCATCCTCGCGACCTCGATCGCCAGATCGCGGAGGATGGTCTTCAACTCGGGTGGACTGAGGACAGTCAGCGGGAGTTCGAGGCGGACGAGGGTGCGGGCCAGCCACTTGAGGTTGTCGGAGGTGCAGCGGAAGAGCGTGCCGCGTTCGTCAGCCGTTAGAGTGCCGTTGCTCCTTGTGATGACGCTCTGAGCCACGTCGAGCGGAACGTGGAGCAGGATTTCTACCTGCCAGGCACCCGGCATCGACGCCAGTGACTCGGCGACGAAGGCGAGGCTATCGAAGTTCCTGGGAGGCACGAAACTGCCGGCTGCTGGTGCGATCTCAGCGATTCGGTCGAGCCGGAACAGGCGCAGGTCCTGTCGCAGATGACACCACCCGGCGACGTACCAGCGCGGTGCGTAGAAGGCGACGCCGTAGGGGTTGAGGACCCGCTCGGTGACGGCTCCCTCCCGGGCGGCATACCGCAAGCGGACCGGCTTGCCCCGGTGAGCGGCCACGGAGAGCGTGGTCAGCAGTTCGGTCGAGGCGGCGTCGGATGGCGAGACTGACATCGCCAGCACTTGCTGAATCGCCTGGACCTGCTCGCGGAGTCCGTCCGGCAGCACGCGCTCGATCTTCGCCAGCGCGCCTTCGCTGGCTGGTGCCGTCGCGGTCATCCCCATCCGACGCGCCAGTAGCAGACCAAGCGTGACCGCCAGTGCTTCCTCGTCGGTGAACATCAGCGGCGGTAGCTTGAATCCGGGGCGCAAACGGTAGCCGCCGTAGCGTCCTCGCTCCGCTTCAACCGGGATGCCGAGGTCCTGCAACATCGTGATGTACCGGCGGGCCGTGCGGACATCGACCTCGAGCCGTTGGGCCAGTTCCGGACCGCTGACGCGCCCCTGTGACTGAAGTAATTCGAGTACAGTCAGCACCCTCGTCGTCGGTTGGTACATCCGGATCTTCCCCCGCGTACGTACGCATCGTTCTGCGCAGTCGGAATCGGGCTGAATTTCGCCCGATTCTGGTAATCAGGACCGATTCTAACCGCATTCCATGAGACAATAAAGGGGTAGTTCGGAACGCTGCACAGGCAGTGGCAAAGGGGGCGATGGAGTGGCCAACAGCATGCTTCGACAGGCAATTCGAACCTGGCAGCAGCGGTCGGAATTGACCGGTATCGGGCTGGTCGAAACGGTGTCGGGCCGCAGCACCTGCTCGGTCGATGCCACGCTGGCGCACCTCTCGCGCCTGACCCCGAATCAGTTCACGGTCGAACTCGCGTACCCGTGGGGCGACACCGACGACGCGGCTGGCGCGATGCTCGGATTCTTCCCGGACTCCTGCGTGGCCGTCACCGATACGGATTGCGGCTGGTCGCAGCCCGACGCTGCCTGAGTGTCTACCATTTTCTCCGTCATCTCCATCCTCCGCAGGGATACTCGATCGTGGGTCTGACCTGGCAAGAGGTCTGTGCCAGGAGGCTCGACCGGCACGGCCTGCGCCAGCCGGTTGAGGCCGGGCGACTGGTCGATCAGGTCGGCACGATCTGCGGCGCGCACGCGCAGATCATGAGTGCCGCCGAACTATCGATCGGCCTGCGTGTGGAATCTGCAACACGCGCGACCATCCAGCATGCGCTCTGGTCGGAGAGGACGCTGGTCAAGACCTACGGCCCTCGTGGGACAGTCCACCTGCTACCGGCTGCCGAACTGCCGATCTGGACTAGCGCACTCGCGGCCACCCCTCCGTCTGGTGGCGGGACGCCAGCGAGCGTCCGCATGACTCCCGAGCAGACCGACGCGGTCGTGGACGCCATTGGGGACGCGCTCAGCGACGCGGAACTGACGATTGACGAGTTGAGCGACGAGGTGATCTCGCGGACAGGTCCGTGGGCTGGTGATCTGGTGATGCCGGCCTTCAACGGCAGGTGGCCGCGCTGGCGGCAGGCAGTCACGACCGCCGCCCATCGGGGCGCACTTTGTTTCGGACCGAATCGAGGCCGGAATGTCACCTACACGAACCCATCGCGATGGCTGCCAGGATTTGCCCCAGTTGACAGCCGTCACGCGCTGAAGTACATCGTCCTGCGCTACCTGCACGCATATGGCCCTGCGACATCACAGCAGTTCGCCCAATGGCTCAGCGCGCCACGGCGATGGGCGTCTGATCTGTTCGCCAGCCTGGGCGACGATCTGGAACAGGTGGACCTCGACGGCAATCCAGCGTTCATCGTCGCAGGAGATCGTGCCTCGTCAGTGTCGCCAACCGGCCTCCGACTCCTGCCGTACTTCGATGCGTACGTCGTCGGGAGCCACCCTCGCGAACGGCTGTTCCCTGGCGTTGCGAGCGATCGCGCGTTGGCGAACGGGCAGGCCGGACCAGTGCCGGTTCTCGTGATCGACGGGGCGGTCGCAGGTATCTGGCATCAGCGCCGATCAGGACGGAAGCTCTCGATCACGGTCGAGCCATTTGTGACGCTGTCTCCCCGGCAACGACGTGAACTGGACGATCAGGTCTCCCGGATCGGCGAGATCATGGAAGGAATCCCCGAACTCACGATCGGCACTGTCTCAGCAGGCAAACACCTGTGAGTAACACATGAAACCAGAGTGATTCGGCAGCCGCCGCGGAACGTTCGGGCGGCGTATCGGGAAGGAATCCGAAGGGTGACACACGACGAATTACGACCAGCGATCCTCAAGCAGCGCCAGCGATTTGACGACGCAGTCGCCGGGCTCGACCGCCAGACGCTGGAGACGGCGCCGATGTGCGGCAGTTGGTCGGCGCGGGATCTCGCAGGGCATCTACTCGACTGGCAGACGGTCCTGTTGGCTGCTGCACGGTATGCGCTCGGCGGCCCACGTCCGATCGATGTGCCAATCGAGGATGGCGAGGCGTTCAACACTTCCCACGCCGCAGCGCGCAAGCGTGACCGCTGGTCGGAGACGAAGGCTGATCTCGACGCATCGCTCGACGACCTGCTGCGCTGGATCGCCCAGCTGACCCCCGAGCACCTGGCGACCCCGGCCGAGTATCCGTGGGGCGAGCCGGGCGGGACGGTTGCGGGCTTGCTGGCCGTCATCCCAGAACACCTTGACGAGCACTGTGCGTATATCGAAGCGTGGCGGCAGTCGGCCGCTGCCTGAGCATGACCGGAGGCATTGCAATGACGGCGGACGAACTGACGCGCGCGATTCGGGAGGAACACGAGCGGTACTGCTCGACGATTGCCGGTCTCAGCTCGACGACGCTGGAGACTGAGCCTGCCCTTGGGGACTGGCCCGTGCGTGATCTGACCGCCCACCTGACCGGTTGGATCGACGCCCTGCTGGCGACGGCGGCCTATGGTCTTGGTGGCCCTGAGCCAGCCCACACGACGATCACCGACTTCGATGCGTTCAATGCCGCCAACGTCGAAGCCGCACGCGACAAGGACTGGTCGATCATCATTGCCGACCTCGATGCTGCCGTCGAGCGTGCCGCCGCCTGGGTTTCGCCACTGACGGACGAGCAGTTGTCGACCGAGATGGACTTCCCATGGGGTCAGCGTGGGGAGATATCACGGTTGCTGGCGATCATCCCGCACCATCATCACGAGCACCGTGAGGATGTTGAGCGCTGGTTGGCAGCGCGGGACGCGTCCGCCGCATGACGTTCGTTTCAGTGAGCCTGCGGGATGTCGTCAGCGACGACATCCCGATCTTCTTCGAGCACCAACAGGAAGAAGCGTCGATCCGGATGACCGGCTTTCCACCGCGGCCATGGGAAGCCTTCACCACCCACTGGTCCAGAATCCTCGCTGACGAAGTCAACGTCAACCGAACGATCGTCGTCGACGGTCAGGTCGCCGGAAGCATTGCCAGTTACCGGCAGGACGGCGAGCGTGACGTCGGCTACTGGTTGGGGCAGTCGTTCTGGGGCCGCGGCATCGCGACCGAGGCGCTCCGACAGTTCCTCGCCGTCGAGCAACGGCGGCCGCTCTATGCCTTTGTTGCCATCCAGAACGTCGCCTCACGCCGGGTCCTGGAAAAGTGCGGTTTCGTGGTCACTGAAACTCACAGCGACGAGATACGGCTGCGTCTGGACGCTGCTTCCGATCGGCGAATCATGACGGAGGGATAACCGTCGTGGAAGTCACTCAACCACCCGGCCTCGGTCGTCAACCCTGCTCGCTCGGGACACGCTGCGCAGTGGTGTGGCCGCCTTCGTCCTCGTCACGTGGCTCGGGGATGCCGTTGCGGGGGGTGTACTGCCGGCGCAGCCAGCTTGAGAGGCCATCGAGACCGGGGAACAGCACGCGCTCGGTGACGTTGGCCTGATCGAGTTTGTCGCGGATCTCCCACTTGATCTCGGCCGGAATGATGATCTTGCGGATCAACTCGGGATGCTCGCTGAGCCAGTCGTCCAGCGAGACGTTTGCGCTCGACATCAGTGAGAACAGGGCGTACTGGTTCACGATCCGGGCATCGAGCGACGGTGGCTCGAAGAAGGTCGCGAAACTGAGCACCGGATCGTCCAGATCGTATGCCAGCGCATCGAAGTCAGCCAGCGATTTCGCCGTGCGGGCCAGCATCTCGGCCGTGAAGACGTTGGCTCCCTCTTCAAACAGGACCTTTTTCAGCACCTGCGGCAGGAAGTCATGCGCCCTGACGTAGTCGATACACCAGATCAGACCGTCCACATCGAACTGCTCGACGGTCGAGGTTGCGAAGTGCATCGCGACGAACGGGGAGTACGACCAGTCGAGCAAACGGGTCGGCAACCCGTGGTGTTGAGCCATCGCCAGCCAATGCCAGGTCGTATCGCCAGGGTACGCGCTGGTTGCTTCGAGGTGCGCGTACTTGCGGAAGTTGCGAAGCAGATGTCCTTCCATCTGCTGGTACGATCCGCCGAGCCGCATCAGGCTCGTCCGGAACGTCGACCAGCCGGCATTGGCGACGCCGCGAAAGGCGAAGTTGGAGCGGAAGCGTTCGATGCCCGGCTGCCATGAACCCTCGTACAGGCAGTCGATCAGGTCGTTCCAACTCGTGACGGTACGCTCTTCCACTTCCCCTCCGGCCTGATCGCAGACTGACGTTCGCTGAACGATAATCCGCGTCGATAGGTCAGCGCAAAGGGAGGGTCGATGGAGCACCACGCGGATTTCGCCGTTCCTGTAACGCAACGGCTCTGGATGACAACGCGAATCGAGCGACGTAACGGGACCGGGATGATCGCCGGCTGGGCAATCTCGCTCGGCTGGTGGGTTGGGCCGAACGTCAATGATGACGGCACACCAGGCGAGCCAACCGGCGTTCTCTACCTCATCGTCGACGAGCATGACCCCGGCCCGCCGGTCTGGATCGCCCAGGGCAACATCGTCTCGTGCAAGTTGTACGGTATGGAAACCTGAGAGGAACGCTGGTGAGCGAGTCACAAAGGGAATCGGACCTCGATATCGACGCGGCGATGCGCGATGAGGTGATCGAAGGAGTCGTCAGCCGATTGCGGGCGCGCTACGTGTTCCCCGAAGTCGGCGAGCGGATGGAGGCGCACGTTCGCGCGCGCGTCGATGCTGGTGACTACGACGCCGTCACGACCGCGAAGGCGCTGGCCGAGCAACTGACCGACGATGTCCGTGAGATCAGCAACGATGGCCACCTGCGTGTGCGCTACAGCGTCGCCCCACGCCCGATCCACGAGAGCGAGTCGATCTTCGACAACCCCGAGCGCGTCGAGGAGTACCGGCAATCGGCCAGACTGTCCAACTACGGCTATCGCAAGGTCGAGCGCCTGCCCGGCAATGTCGGTTACATCGAGCAGAACGCATTGCATCTGGTGACGATGGCGGCACCGACAGCGATGGCTGCCTTCAACCTGATCGCCGACACCGACGCGCTCATCATCGACCTGCGCGCTAACGGTGGTGGCGATCCGCGTCATGTCGCGCTGATCTGCTCATGGCTGTTGCCCGAGGACCCCGTCCACCTCAATAGCTTCTACTCCCGCGAGGACGAGAAGATTGAACAATTCTGGTCGTGGCCGTGGTTGCCGGGCAAGCGCTATCTCGACAAACCGGTCTGGGTACTGACCAGCGGCAAATCCTTCTCGGGCGCGGAGGAGCTCGCCTACAACCTCAAGACGCTCGAACGGGCGACACTGGTTGGCGAAACAACCGGTGGCGGCGCCCATCCTGTCACCTTCTATCAGATCAACGCCCACTTTGAGATTTCGATCCCGTTTGCCCGCGCGATCAACCCGACGACCGGCACCAACTGGGAAGGCACCGGCGTCACCCCACACATCGCGGTCCTGGCCAGCGAGGCGTTCGACACCGCCTATCCCCTCGCCCTGCAATCGGTCCTCGATCGCCTCGACCACTACATGGACCGCCCACGAGCAGACCTTGAGAAGGAGATTCGTGAAGCGCTGGGGACGAGTTAAGAGTGCCAGAGCGGTTCCCAGAAGCCTTACCTGTCGTCCTGAGCCGCAGCGAAGGACCTCCCCTGCTTTAACCGCATTGGACTCGAACGAGGAGAGGTCCTTCGCTGCGGCTCAGGACGACAGGGTGGGCAACTATTCTGCAACCCGCTTTAAGGCGAGTAGAACGTGCTAAGTGCTAAGTCGAAAGTAGCTTGTGACGAGTATCCATACTCGGCACTATCTGCTTCGCACTTAGCACGTTCTACTCGCCTACTGTGCCAACTCCGGCCACAGCGCGAGCAGCACCCGCTCGGCGTCGTGGCGGATGAGAGTCTTGGTGGAGGCGAACTCGCCGGGGATGACGCGCGGGACGAGGGTGCGTAGCGTTTCGATGTCTGGTTCGACAGGTTCGGCACCACTCGCACCGTAGCGGGAGAGCAATTCCTGCGGGTAGCGCGTGGGGCCGTTGGTGTTGACCATGACGGTATCCACCCGTCGACCCAGGTATCGGTGAATCTGGCGAACGAAGTCGGACGCCTTGTAGCCGTCGGTTTCGCCGCGTTTCGTCATCACGTTGCAGATGTAGACGATTTCGCCATCGCAGGAGCGGATCGCCTCAGCGACGTCCTCAACCAGTAAGCACGGAACGACGCTCGTGTAGAGATCACCGGGGCCGATCAGCACCTTGTCGGCCCGTTCGAGTGCCTTGCGTGCCCGGCTGGCGGCTGAGACGGGCGGATCGAGATAGACGCGCTCGATCGGCAGGACCGTCCGGTCCCAGGCCTGATCGATGGCGGACTCTCCGCGAATGATCGTTCCGTCGCTCAGTTCGGCGCAGAGTGTGGCCTGATCGAGTGTGACCGGCAGAACGCGGCCAGCCGTGTTGAGCAACTCCTCGGCGTCCTCGATCGCGCCAATCAGGTCACCGTCGTTGAGATCCTGGAGCGCGTGCAGGATCAGGTTTCCAAGCGAGTGACCTCCGACCGGGCCGTCACTCCCCTGACCGTTCGGGCCGTTTGGGAAGCGGTACGAGAAGAGATCGCCCCACAGGCGCGAGCGGCGGGAAAGGGCGACGAGTGCCTGCCGCAGGTCGCCGAGCGGCAGCGGTCTACCGAATTCGTCCATCAGTTTGCGAGATGATCCACCGGAATCGGCCATTGTGACGATCGACCAGAGGCTGCCGGGTGCGACGACGTGCTTGAGTTCCGAGAGCATCGTGAACGATCCAGTGCCACCACCGATCGTGACTACCCGTTCGTGTATCTGAAAGCGCACCCCGTGAATCCCCCTCCGGTTGTCCCCACTGTCGCTTGATGATACCGCCTGCGGGCATGACGGTGGCACCGTGGTTGCATGGAAGAGCAGTGCGCTGCGATTGATTCGGACGAAGCGATGGAGGTTCCCATGCAGCAACTACAAGCCGGTCAATGCGGACTCTGTGTTCATTTTGGCGAACAACACTCACAGCAACCACAGTTGATCCAGATTCGCACGAAGCATCAGGCACCAGACGATTTCACCGACGAGTGTGGGCATCCGCAGCATGCGCCGTTGCACCTCGTTGTGACTCCGATCAGCGGTTGTGCTGGCTTCGAGCCTGCCCCGGAGACGATGCAGGCGGATTAGTCTCGGGATTCAGCAACTCGGAACCGGGGCTGGCCTCATCGGGCCGGCCCTTGTTTGCTGTCCGGTTGGCCGTTGCATTCACATGGGGTGCTCATGAATGATGATCCTGTTGTCGACGGGCGCTCCCGATCAATCGGGGGCGTTCGACGTTCAGGTGCGAGTACAGGGGCCACCCGGTGCGTGACGGAGAGAATCTCAGACGAACCTTCGATCCGCCGCTGATTGGCGCGTTGCTGCTGGCAATCGGGACCATCATCCTGGCTGGCTGGGTTTCGATCAACATCTTCGATCGGCTGCCACACGTCGAGGACGAGGTTGCGTTCGTCTTTCAGGCGAAGACGCTCGCTGGCGGTGACGTCGTCGCCGAACCACCTGCCCAGCCGGAGTTCTTCCGAGTCCCGTTCGTGATCGTTCGCGACGACATGTGGTTCGGCAAGTACCCGCCCGGCTATCCGCTGGTGCTCTCCATCGGTGTCCTGGCGGGCGCTCCGTGGCTGGTGAACCCGCTGCTGGGTGGCGTGGCCGTCCTGCTGGTCTTCATCATCGGTCGTCGGCTGTACGATGCCCCAACCGGGTTGGGCGCAGCTGCCCTGCTCGCGGTTTCGCCATTCCTCATGCTGCAGGCCGGTTCGTTCATGTCGCACGTATCGGCGCTGATTTGGACGTTACTTGCGTTACTCGCGTTCGAGGCGGTCGTCAGACGGGGCGCGGCCCTGCCGGCTGTCGGCTGTGGTGCAGCGCTAGGGATGCTGGCGCTGACGCGCTCGCTGACGGCAGCCGGGATCGGAATCCCAATTGGTATCTGGCTGCTGGCCATGATCGTCCGCGATCGCCAGAATCTGCGGCTGGCAGGAATGGTTGCCGCTGGAGCGCTGCCGTTCGTGGTCGCGCTACTGGGCTACAACCAGTTGACGACTGGCAGCCCGTTCAAGACTGGCTACGAACTCTGGTGGGACTGGGACCGGATCGGCTTTGGCGAGGGCATCTCCCGCGATCGCAACTACACGCTCAACGAGGGTTGGGACAACTTCGTCTCGAATTTCGGCGATCTCTCGATGTACCTGTTTGGCTGGCCCGGTCGCCTGAGTCTCATCCCGGCTGGTCTGGCCGCTGCCGTCGCGCTCTGGCGGGCAGTTGCCTGGGCGCGTGATCCGATCAGGCGACCGGGCCGGTTCGCGACGGCTGCAAATCGATGGGATCTCTTCCTGGCTGGGACCGTCGTTAGCCTGATCGCCGTGCATTTCGTGTACTGGACTGATGGGCAGATGTATGGCCCACGCTACTACTTCGAGATTATCGGCGCGCTGGTGTTGCTCTCGTCTCGCGGGCTCATGCTGCTTGCCGGAGCGCTGGCCGCGCGTATCAACCGCTTCGGCATCTCGCGGGTCTCGTCGCAGATGACGGCGCTCACGCTCGTCGTGCTGGTCGCAATGTCGCTCTCGATTTATAGCGCCCGAAACTTCAGTCAGGATCGCTTCAATGAGTTCCGCGACTGGTACGGCATCAACCGCGATGACCTCGACGCGGTCGCTGCCGCCGACCTCTCCAATGCCGTCGTCTTCATCGATACCGAGACGTGGTCCGAGTACGCGCCGTTCTTCCTCGAATCCGCCCCCGCACTCGATGGTGACATCATCTACGCAATCGACCGTGGCCCTGCAGACAACCGCCGCCTGATGACCGAATTCCCCGACCGGGAGGCCTACGTCTATCAGAACGGACGGGTCGCACGGATCGGGCGGTAAGGGATTAGGGATTGGGGACTAGGGATTAGGCATCGGGGGTAGGAACAAGGGGTTGCCGTTTGCCACTCTGATCCCAAATCCTAGTCCCTAATCCCTAATCCCTAATCCCTAATCCCTAATCCCTAATCCCTCAACACCTACGCACTTCGCGCTCGTCGAATCTGGTCAGCGTGTTCGTGGGCGTGTTCGGCGTAGATGCGGAGCCAGTTTTCGGCGCTGTATGGGCCGGATTCGGAGTGGGTACCGGCCCGTTGCCAGTCGCTGTCGGACATCCGGGTGAGCAGTTCGGCGGACGTTGCGCGGGCAAGTCGGAAGGCTTCGAGAGAGTTCTCGATTGGCCGGTCGTACCAGAGTTGGGCGGCGAAGGCTTCCTGATCGTAGCCCTGGATGAGCGGGTTGTCCTCGACGATCAGCCGTCTGATCCGCATTGCCGATGTCATCTCGCTGTCGGCCAGGTGGTGGATGATCTCTCGCGGTGACCATTCGCCCGGAGCCTCGCGCACATCCAGCGCATCGCCCTCGGCGCCGTCGAGCGCTTCCACGATCACCCGGTAACCATCCATGTACCGCTCGATCAACTGTGCCCGTTCAGTTGGAGTCATCTCGCCCTGGTTCCCTTCACGACATCACCCGACCGGCAATCACCATCGACCGCCAGCCGAACTTTCGCACGCACAATACGCAACCCGCGAGAGCCAATCCCCCGATGGTCGCCTCGACCAATCTCGCGTCCCACGTCCCGCGTTTCTCATCCCCCGTCCCCAACCCGCAGCGGCTGACTCAGTTGGGCCCGGCGGTTGATGGCAGTGAAGATCGCGAGGGCTGCCAGCGTCACCAGTGTCAAGGCGGCGGTGATGACGGTAATCGTCAGCCAGTCGATCCGGAGCGGGACGCTTGTGTCGGGGCCGACGAAGGCGGAGACATCGAGGCCTGGCTCGATCAGCCGGACGATTGCGATTCCGAGCGCTGTCCCGACTCCCGAGGCGACGATGACCGCCGGAACCTGCTCGACGACCGCCAGCCGCAATGCCTGAGGCTGCGAGAGGCCCAGCGTCCGCAGGAACGAGAGGTCACGCGAGCGCGAGCGTGCCGTCAGTGTCAGGGCCGTCACGATCGCGAGGGCGGCGTAGAGTGCGGCCATACCGAGGCTGAGCGCGAAACTTCGGGTCACGCCACGTGAGAGCGGCGCGTCGCGGATGTCGTCGTAGGTCTCGCTGCGCGAACGAACGTCAACGTCGACGATCGACGTCACTCCGCCGGCAACGTGCTCGCTTGAGCCAGTCAGGTCGGCGATGCTGGTTTCGATCTCGTCCGTCGTCAACCCATCGCCGTTGAGGAAGGCGACGTTTGGGCGAATCTGGCTCTCAGGTGCGGCCAGTTGCAGTGTTTCGAGATTGACGATGATGGCCGGTTCGTCCTCAGGCAGTCCCGCGAAGGTCGATCGGCTCTGGTAGACCCGCACCGTCATCGTGACGGGCGTCGGGACCGCCGGGACGGTGACCTCGAACGTGCTGCCTGTGCCAATCTCGGTATCGGGCCAGTTCGACAGGATCACCGGCAGCGGGTTGAACTGCGTCCCCAGTTGCGCTGCTGCCGGGATTTCCAGCAGCCTGACTGGGAAGTTCGGGTCGGCGCGGGTTCCTTCGTTCATCACTTCCAGTTGGTTCGTGTCGACGGCCAGGAGCGTCCCACCGTTGATCGGCGCCTGGACGGCCTCGGCAACATCGGTGACACCGTCGATCGCGCCGAGGTCGAGCCTGGCCGGCAGGACTGATTCGGGAGTCTCGACCCGGTATGGCGCTCCAACCCGTTGCCAGGCACCCTCAGCCTGTGCTTCGGAGATCGAGTAGCGGACGACGGCGGTGAAGATCGAGATACCGATTGCAAGGAGCATCACCAGCAGCGGCAGGTGCGCGACCGGCGACTGGCCCGAGACCCGTCTCAACCCGACGAACGCCACGAGACCACGCCCCATCCCGGAAATCCGCGCGGCGATCCGCATCAGCAGTGGGTAGACACGGAGCGCGATCAGCCCGACTGCCAGCGTTAGCAGAATCGGAACGGCGGTCAGGAACGGATCGAACGACGCGTCGCCCTCGGCAGTGACGCGCGGTTCTAGCCCGCGCCGCCTCAGGACGATGATTCCGGCAACGGCAATCAGGACGATGGCGCCTTCGGCGGCCAGCCTGCGGATCGATGTTCGCCCACGATGGAACCCGCCCCGGCTTAGGAGTGCCCCGAGTGCCGTACTGATGTTGACGCGCGAGGCCACTACCAGTAGCGCCGCTGCCAGCACGGCCGTCGCGAGGCTCCCGCCGAGCGACCACGGATTCGGGCGTGAATCGACCAGCACCAGCGCGAGCAGGTAGCCGAGCAGCGCAGCCGGGAGACAAAGCAGGATTCCCTCAATGGACTGGGCTGTGAACAGTTGCGCGGAAGATGCCCCACGGCCACGCATTAGTGCGATCGTTGCCTGGCGGCGGTCCGCGATCAGCGCCGCCAGCAGCGAAAGGGCTGTCATACCCGTCACCAGCAGGCCAACGGCCGAGAGGGCGATCACCGTCAGGGCGACGTTGGTCTGGAGCGCGAAGTCGTTGAGCAGTCGCGGCAGGCCGTTGCTGATCGTGACGCGGTTGTGCCCGCCGCGCATGATCTCGTCAGTTGGCCCCTTCGTGAGTTGAACCTGGCGCGCCTCGCTAATGACGGTCTTGTAGTTCTCGGTCGAGAGCGCGGCAGGGTCAACGAGGAAGTTCCAGATATACGTCATCTCACCGGTGTAGAGGTTGTACACGTCGGAATACACCTCCGGCGTGATCAGGACGCTGCCGGCGATGGTCTGGGAGAAGTCGCTGCCAAAGTTGTAGATGATCGGGTCGGTCAGCCGCTTGTCGCTGTTCCAGAAGTCGGCCTCCGGGTAGATGACATTGAACATGCCGGTGACGTGAACGAGCGCGTGTTCGCCCTCAGGGCCGATGACGATTCGGGTGAGTTCGCCCATTCGCAGGCCCAGTTCAGCGGCCGCCGGTTCGCTGATGAGGATTTCGAATCGCTGGCGGTATGGCTCACCGCGTGCGCCGGGGACGTTGCGCCATTCCGACAACTTGATCTCGCTACGGGGTTCGGGCAGCCGACCGCTCGTCAGGTCGATCTGCTCGTAGACATTGCTCATCACCCGTAACTGGATCGCGCGGAGGAAATCCGGGGCGTCCTCCTCGACGCCGAGCGCCGTGAACTCGGGCGTCTCGACGACATACTCATTGCCGGAGATGACCTCTTGCAGCGAGGCTGGCAAACCAGCCTGATACCTGTCTCCCTGTTCGCGGAAGCGGTCGGTGCCGTCGGGGTTCTGACTGAAGCGTTGAGGGATGCTGACGCGGAAGTTGCGGGCGGCGTCGTTGGCGCGTTCCATCCGGTAGGTCAATTCGTCGTCCAGCATCGCCGTGTAGAGTCGTGGGATCGACGCCATGACGAGGCTCGTCAGGCAGACCACGACAACCACCGTTGCGACCAGCGTTCGCTCGACACGCAGGTGACGCAGCAGCAGATGCATCTGGCTGACGACGCGCCCGATCATGCGTCCTCACCAATCCGCAACAGCGTCCCGAGGCCGATCCGGCGCAGCAGAAGTGCCAGCAGGCCGCTGACGACGACCAGCGTCGCGATGGCAGCCAGTTCCAGCAGCGTGATCGTCCCCCACGGGATCACGATCCGGACGGCCGGGAAGGCGCGCGTCGCCTCCTGTGTGACGGTGATCTGCGGCAGGACCAGCCACGAGAGGATCAGCCCGAGCAGCGTCCCGAAGACGAGTGAGACGACCAGCAGGAAGCCGTGTTCCAGCAGCAGCCAGCCAGCCAGTTGACGTGGCGAGAGTCCAATCGCGCGGAGCAGGGCGAACTCGGTCAACCGTTCGCGGACCGAGACGGCAGCACTCGTGACGAAGCCGATCAGTGCGAAGACGATGGCGGCGACGAAGCCGATCGAGAGCGCACCGATCATCCCCAGCGCGACCGGGTCCGTGCGGAGCATTCTGGCCCGCTCATGCTGCGGCTCGACCCGCGCCGACTGGAATGGAATCTCGCGCAGTGCCTCGGCGACCGCCTCGGCCTGCTCGTCGTCGACGGCTAACCAGTATTCGTCCGGGCTGGTGAGTGGCTGACCAGGGATCGCGAGATCGTAGACGGCCTGCGTCTCGGAGTCGATCACGAGAAATTGGCCGGAATCGGTCCCGAGCGTCGGGAAGGCGTCGAGCACCCCAGCGATGACGACCGACTGCGTTCCACGCACCAGATCCATCTGAAATCGATCGCCAACCTCGAACGCCAGTTGGTCCATCAGGAAGCGTGAGACGAGCGCAGGTATCTCACGTGGCTGCTGCGAACCCGCCGGGCGTAGACGATAGGCGATCTCAAGCGGCTGGAGCCACGACGAGCCAGTCCCATAGGTGATTCCGAATGCGTCCGCTGCGGTGATCGGTTGGAGGGTCGGGAACGTCTGGAGCTGGATGAATGTCCCGCCGTGGTCGAATTGCCAGCCACCACTGAAATCGACTGGCACTTGCTCCCAGTCGTTCCCAGTCTCACCGCCACTTGTGGCGACACCTTGCAACGTGAATGTCCCACCCGGCCCATCGTTGTTACCCATCGGATACGACATCGCGGTGAACTCGACTGCCACCAGCGCGATCGGGTACGAGACCGAGGCGGTCGTCCCGTCCGCGAGTGTCCGTGCCAGCGGGACGACCACCCGTTCCTGCGATCCATCAACGCGGAGTCGTTCGCCAGTCAGCCGGTGGAAGTAGCCGTCTGCATCACGGATAACCAACGACGGACGGACAGCGGCACCTTCCTGTCCGGTTGCGACGACCTCGATCGATAGTCGTTGTGGTTCACCAGGGATCGGAATCGTCTCGACTGATGGTCGCTGTTCGACCAACCGGTCCAGCATCTCCGCGAATGGCTCGGCGGCCAGGTCATCGCGAAAGCGGATGATTTCGGCTGCCTGGTCGATGTCGAACTGGATGATGTCAACGGTCTGCCGTGAGTTACCGATCGAACGGAACGACCGCCAGACCGGCATGACGGCCTCGACGCCATCGAGGTCGCGGTAGGCGTCGGCGATATGGATAGCGCCCAACGCGTCCGGTCGCTGGTTCGACTCAACGAGCAGGTCCGCACCGATCTGGAAGTCGGCCTGATCGTCCTGCGACAGCCGCCAGGTTGACGCGTAGGAGACGGTAAACAGCCCGATTCCCAGCGCCAGCATCAGCAACAGCGCGGACCGGGCGTAGCGCAAGGGTCGCCGTGCGACCTGCCAGGCACTCAGGACCGTAATCGGCCGGCCACGTCGCACCGTCAGGCGCTCGACCAGCGCCGCCAACGATGGCACGATCCGCAGCGCGATCAGCGCCCCGGCCAGCAGGCCGATGGCAGGGGCTGCCACCAGCAGCGGGTCGACCTCCAGTCGCCCGCGAACTCCCTCGGTAAGCGGCGCGCCGTATCGCCGGAGTTGATACAGGGCCACTCCGGCCACAGCCAGCAGCGTGATGTCGATCGCGCCGCGCTGGGCGATGCCACGCGTTCGCGCCCGGCTCCGTCCTCCCTGCCCGTCGATGCTGGAACGGGCCGAAGCGGTCGCCGGAATCACCAGCGTCACGATCGCCGCGAGTCCGGCCAGCCCGCCAAGCACGAACGCCGTTCTGGTTACCTGTGGATTGAGCGTCAGCCCGATCCCGGCCAGCGGCCCGACCCAGTTGAGTAGCCGGAGCAGCAATGCCGCCAGGAACGGCCCGGCGACGACCGCCGGGACGGTCAGGAAGACGCCCTCCATCAGTGCCAGCGCCAGCAGTTGGCGGACGTCGGCCCCGCGCGAGCGAAGGAGGACGGTTTCGTTGCGGCGTTGATCGACCAGTAGTCCGGCGGAGAGGACCAGCGCGTAACCTGCCAGGATCGAGAGTTGGACAGTCAGAATCAGGACGCCGGAGCGCGTCGCCAGCAGCGATCGCTCGACGTTGCCGAGGATGATCGCCAGTTCGACGCCGCCGGTCATCCTCGCGTCGATCTCCAGGCGGCTCTCGATGTTGCGTTCCATCGCTGGGAGCGCCCTGCGGATGTCCGGCACATCCTCGACCGTCATCCGGTCGATCAATGGCACCGCCCGCCAGCCGAAGGTAACCGGTCGCTGGCTGAAGGCGCGCGCGAATGTCTCGTCATCAACAACGAACGGGCCATAGCGGGTGAACGACGAGCCAGGTTCGACGCCCGCGACCTCTAACTCGTTGGCATACCAGTACGGATCGAGCGGGTCGTCGACTTCATAGATGCCGCTGATGACAGCCGTGACCGTCGTGGACTCGTCGACGCGGTTGACCATCGGCACTTCGTCACCGAGGCCCAGGTCGAGTGCGATTGCGGTCCCTTCCGGAATCGCACTCGAGACAACGCTCGTGCCGGTGCCAACGCTGGGCCATTCTCCGGCCAGCAGGGACGCGTGTTCATCGATGCGCTCGTAGAAGCGAAAGACGGCCAGATCGGTGATCTGTGCGCCGTCTGCGTGAGGAAGCGCGTACGACTCCGAACTGCCGGTCCGGTGGATCGCGACGCTGTCCGCGCCGAACACCCGGCGAATCTCGGAGGTCACGACCGCGTTGGCGTCCGAGACCGATGCAGGCCGCAACGAGGCGACGAACTCCAGGTTCGCGTTTCGGGTCGGCGCATCGCGGATGGTGCGGTGGAGTGAGGCGAGGTAGACGGTGTTCGCATAGATTGGCCCGGCGGCCAGTAGCGTGATTGCCAGCAGGATCGTCGTAAAGGCTGTCGTGAGTACGAGACCCGATGCGCGGACGCGTTTCAGCATCACCCGCCAGGCCGCGGCAAAAACCGCGATCATCGACGGACCCGCTCGATCGCCTCACGCACAACCCGTCGCGCGTACGACCTCATCTGGCTCCCGGAATGACTGTCCGAACGGACGCCCCTGGACTCCCCCACCTGGTTCGACGTGTACAGGGATATACGTCAGGATCGCGCAAGAGGATTCGTCTCCGATCGTTCCAGCGTTTCTGCCGGACCCGACGACCTACAGTGGAACCGGTAATCGGCCGGTCTCCAGCAGCATGTACCATGGAAGATGTTGAGCGGGCCGAAAGGAGTTCCGGTGGATCACACGGACCATGTCCAACTCTTGCGGGGTGGCGTCCCACCGGGCGGTGTATGGGCCGATTTCGGCTCGGGTGGTGGTGCGTTTACGCTGGCGCTGGCTGACCTGCTGGGGGCAGGTAGTGCGATCTACTCGGTCGACAAGGATGGCCATGCGCTGCGCCGCCAGCGGGCCGCGATGGATGCGAGGTTTCCCGATGTCGCCGTCACCTACATCGAGGCAGATTACACGCGACCGATTGACCTGCCGCCGCTCGATGGCGTCGTCATCGCGAACGCACTTCATTTCCAGCGCAAGCGCAGCAAGGACGATGTGCTCACGCTCGTTCGTGGCTATCTCAAGCCAGGCGGACGACTGGTGATCGTCGAGTACAACACCGACCGTGGCAACCTCTGGGTCCCGCACGCTTTCTCATACCCGACCTGGGAACGGCTGGCGACCGAGCATGGCTTCCGCGACACCCGCCTGCTGGCGACCCGCCCGAGCCGCAACCTGCGTGAGATCTACTCAGCCGTCACCTTCTCGAACGGAGGACCGTCGTGACCGATCCAGCCGTCATCTGGCGCTGTCTCTTCCGGCCAGGCATGGAGCACTTTGCGCTTCGGGAGACTGCGAATGGCTGGGAACTGGCGGGAACGGTCATTGTTCTCGCTGATGACCGGCCGTTGCTCGTCGCGTATCGAGTTGAATGCAACGGCGACTGGCACACGCGCAACGTCGAACTGTCTGTGACACGCGACGGCAACCAACGCACGCTCTCGCTGCACCCAACCAACGAAGGTCGCTGGCTGCTGGACGGTCAACCGATCGATGCGGTTGCTGGCTGTATCGATGTCGATCTTGGCGTCACACCGTCGACCAACGCGCTCCCCATTCGCCGCCTTAACCTCGCAGTGGGCGAGAGCGCCGACGTTACGGCCACCTGGGTCCAGTTTCCGTCGCTGGAGATCCGCCCGCTGAGCCAGCGCTACACGCGCATCGCCGAGCATCGCTACCGCTACGAGAGCGACACCGGCTTCACCGCCGATCTGGACGTGGATGATGCCGGTGTCGTCACCACCTACCCCGGTGGCTGGGAGAGAGTCGAGTGAGTGCGAACTCCCGTTGAGCGTCAGTGCAGATCGATCTTCGCGCACAGGTCGCCACCCCATGGCGCTTCGCCCTGCTCGACGAAGCCCAGTCGGGCGTAGAACTGCTTGGCGGGTGTGTTCGCCGCGTCGTAGCCGATCCAGAGCGTCTGGCAGGCGGTGTAACGGCTGCGAAACAGGTCGAGGAGCGCCTGCATCGCGGCGGTGCCATAGCCTTTACCCTGATGGCGGTGGTCGATCATGAAGCGGTGGACCCAGTAGTTGCCTTCGCGCGGGTCGGGCCACTGCGAGAACATGACGAAGCCGACGACCGTATCGTCGTTGTAGATCGCCAGCGGCAGCATCCACGGGTGAAACCGCGATTCAGCCAGCGAGACGGCATTCGACTCCATGAAGCCGCGCTGTTCCTCGGCCAGTTCCAGCTTCACGACGTCGCGCCAGTTATCCTGATCGATCTCGCGCAACGAGACGCCTGTGGCAGGCGGTTGGTTCAGGCTCTCGAGAAACTCGCGCAGAATTCGGTTGAACTGCTCCGGCTGTTCCATACTCGGCAGATGGGCGGTGCCATGCATGATGACGCGACGCGCGTCGGGAACCTCCAGCGCGAGTTTGTCGGCGATCCGGAGGATGTCCGGCTGGTCGAGGTCGCCGACGACAATCAGCGTCGGCACCCGTAACTCACGTAGCCGCTCGATGGCTGGTGGCTCCATTTGAGCGGATGGCCCACCCTCGTCGGTGGCGGTGTAGACGCTGCGGGCCAGCGCGTGCGCACGGGCTCGGAAGGCTGGCTCGACCTCCTCCGGCGTTCGACGCGGCCCATCGACCCAGACGCGCAGGTCCACTTCTGCGGCGCGGTTGAAATCTCCCGCCTCGTAGGCTTCTTCGATCTCCTCCTCGAACGCGTCGAGGTCTTCCGAGAAGGGGTAACCACCCAGCGCCGACCCAACCAGGACGAGCGCGTCGACCTTGCCGGGATGCTCCAGCGCAAACTCGATTGCGATCCTGCCACCAAACGACGCACCGACGACAACCGTCGAGGCGAGACCGCGCTCCTGCAACAACCCTGCGAGATCGTCACCGTGCGAGAAGGCGTTAGCGGGTTTCGCAGTCTTGCCGAAGCCGCGCAGGTCGTAGCGCACGACCCGGTTAGTCGCGCTGAACTCCTGCGCCTGCTCGTCCCACATGCCCAGGTTGGCGATCCCGGCGTGCAGCATCACGATCGGTGGGCCGCTGCCTGTGTCTTCGTAGTGAATATCAGTTCCATTGACCGGCGCGAACCTGCCGGTCGTCGAAGTTCCCTCAATCACTGCGCATGCTCCTCGTAACAGCACAACAGGACCGCGACGGACTGGTGCCGCGCGGCGACGATGGATTTGGATGGCTGAACGGGCAGGCGTAGCGAAGCGTTCTGGAGAGGATCAGTGGACGATCGTGACTCCAGGAAGTACAACCGCCACCACGCCCGTCCAGCGTGTCAGCACATCAGATTTGCTGGTGTTGGACAGCGTCCCCGACATAGCGGCAACCTCCCTTCTCACGACAATGCAGCATCGAAACGGCGCGAACGCCGCGAGGATGATAGCACGAGGTGTCGGTGTCGATGAGTGCAACTCAGGGTGAGTGGTAGAGTGCCCACCTCTGTCGTCCTGAGCCGCAGCGAAGGACCTCTTCTGCCGAGGGAACAGGGAACAGGTGACAGGGAACAGGAGTTGGCCCACGGAGTTCTCGCTCCTGTTCCCTGCGCCGGAGAGGTCCTTCGCTGCCGGGTGCCCTCTGGGCGGTGGACGACAGGGGGAATGCTTCCTGGATGCCGCCAGGGCAGGTATTGGTGGACCAGACATGATGACGACCCCTGACCGGCGGAGCGGGTAGATCACCTCCGGTCAGGGGTCGTAGTACTGGATCGATCTCGTTCAGGATGGGGTTGGTGTGGTGCCGGTTGCGTGGGTTGACGTTCGGTTCGCGACTCAGTCACCCGGGTCCTGAGACCTGTCGCCTGCGGTTCGCCCAATCAGCAGTGCGCCTCGCCTCCGACCGTCGGTTCCTCGCCCGTGCAACGCACCTCCTGAAGTCTTTCGACACCAGTGTCACCTCACGATACCTGGCCTGCCTGAGGCGAATCTGTACACCTGTTGAGAGATTGCTGAGAAACCTGTGGAATTCTGGCGATCCCGCTATGGCGCGGTGGCCTGCGAACGGGCGAACGTCACCGTAAAGGTGCTACCACGTTCCGGCTGGCTCTCGACCGTGATCCGGCCGCGTTGCGACTCGACCAGCGCCCGGGCGATGGCCAGACCGAGTCCGACCCCGGCACCGCTGCGCTGATCTTCGCCTCGATAGAAGCGTTCGAACAGGTGCTGCTCGGCTTCGGTAGGGATGCCCTGGCCACGGTCGCGAACGCTCACCGATGCCTCGGCGGGGTTGGCATTCGCGCCGACGGCAACGGGCGTCCCGGTTGGCGTGTGTTTGATGGCATTGTCGAGCAGGATCAGCAACGTCTGCTTGATCGCATCACGGTTGGCACTGACGGACACGTCCGGTATCTCGTCTACGACGATCTCACGGTCCGGGTCAAGCGCACGCGCCTGCCGGACGACTTCGTCGATGACCGGCCGGATCGGTGTCGGCTCGGCCGGCAGCGGCCACGCTGCATCGGCCCGTTCGAGAGTCAGCAAGTCGTTGGCTAGGCGGATCAGCCGTTCCGTCTCGCTGATGACGTCGACGAGGACGGCGGCCTGCTCCTCGGGCGGGATCGGCGGATCGCGCTGCAGCAAATCCAGGTTGCCGCGAATTGTCGTCAGCGGGGTCCGTAGTTCATGTGAGGCATCGGCAACGAAGCGGCGCTGAGCAACGAGCGCTCTTTCGGTCTGGTTGTGGGCCGCTTCCAGTTCGAACAGCATCCCATTGATCGTGTGTGCGAGGCGTCCGATCTCGTCATTTGGTCCACTGTCGTCGATCCGGCGGCGGAAGTCTCGCGCGTCACCGATCCGCCGCGCGGCCTGTCCGATCCGGTCGATGGGCCGGAGGGCTGTTCCGGCCAGCACCCAGCCAAGCCCGAATGCCGCCAGCGTGACGGCGACGATGCCGACGAGGAGCGAGTTGCGTAACGTCGCCATCGTCCGATCGGTCTCGGCGAGCGACCTCGCGACCTGCAGGACGCCGATCGTCTGTCCACGCTCGTAGACGCGCTCTGAATAGACGAGGAAGCGGTCGCCGCCGATCGTGAACGTCTGTGTCGTTTCCTCGCCATCGAGGACCTTTGCCAGTTGCTCGTCGCTCAGCGGTAACTCGACCTCGCCGAGGTTGTCCGACGCATCAACCACCGAGCCGTCAAGCGAGCGCGTCTGCGCCAGGAGTTCCGGCGACGACGGCTTTCCCCGTGGCATTTCGAGTTTGTCCAGCTCGAACCCGCGTGATGAGGTGATCGCCTGGTGATTCTCTTCGAGCGTGTCGCGATGGACGCCAATCGTTAACTGCGAGACCGAGACGTACAGCAGCCCACCGCTGACAACGAGCGTCAGCGCGAGAATGACACTGAACAGCAGGGCCAGCCGAAGACGAATCGACATTGTTCTCCAGCAGCGTGTGTTGGGAGATGGGTCGCAAGCGCCGCGCTCGTGCCGCTTAACTCTCCACGCTCAACTCAGCACACGTCTTACTCGCGCAACACATACCCAACGCCGCGTACCGTCTGGATCAGGCGTGGTTCGCCGCCGGCTTCGGTCTTGGTGCGGACGTAGCCGATGTAGACCTCCAGCACGTTGTCATAACCGGCGAAGTCATAGCCCCAGACGTCCTGCAGGATGCGGTTGCGTGGCAGGACGCGGCGTGGATAGCGTAACAGGTAGGAGAGCAGGTCGAACTCGCGCGGGCTGAGTTCGAAGCGTCGCTCGCCCCGGCGCGCCTCGCGGGTCGTCGGATCGACGAACAGGTCGAGGAATGTCAGTGGAGCATCATCGCGGTTGGCTGGTTCGGCCCGCCGTTGCAGTGCGCGCAGCCGAGCCAGCAGTTCGGCGGGGGCGAACGGTTTGACGAGGTAGTCGTCAGCACCGGCATCCAGCCCGGCGACGCGGTCGTCGATCGTATCTCGTGCCGTCAGCATCAGGATTGGCACACCGTCGGCCGCCTTGAGTCGCTGGGCGACTTCGATCCCGTCCAGTCCGGGCATCCGCCAGTCGAGTACGACGAGGTCAGGCCGCTGCTCCTGCGCTACCTGCAACGCCGCGCGACCGTCGCTGGCCGTCACGACGCTGTAGCCGTCGTACGTGAGCGTCCGGCGTAGCATCGTCAGCACTTTCTGGTCGTCGTCTACGATCAGGACCGTCGGCATCAATCGGCTCCACCCAGCAAATCCACCACGTACTACATGTCATAACACCGCGCTGCTGCTGGAGGATACGCAGGTTACAGGCCGTCTTCGCGACGTCAGCTGATGCTCGGGCTGCACGACCGCACGCACCGCTGCCGTAGCCTCGGATCGCTCCACCGTTCGGATCTCCCACACCTGCCGTCGTTGTTCCCAAGGTGATGTGTCAGCGAATTGCAGTCGCCTCTCCACCCGTCATCCTGAGTAGTCCACCACCCCGGTTGGATCAGGCTGCGCCCGCCCATTTCCCCTGTCATCCCGACGAACGGAGGGATGACAGGGGAGTTTGTTGGCACCTCTCGAACATGCAATCCGTCCAGATCGCTGTTACCCGCGTCTAAAGCGTGACCCGACGGATGACGGGAGGCGTTCTACGCAGGAGCGATCTGCGACCGAGGAACGGAGATGCTATCCCGCCCACGGATCGCCAGCTTCCCGTCGTCATGATTGTGGATTCCCGGTTGGTCGGGATTAGGGATTGGGGGGGCTTTCACCCCAGTTTCCTCGATGAGGATGAATGGGGTGAAAGTCCCCCAATCCCCATTCCCCAATCCCCAGTCTCCCTACGATCCGAGCGGCGTTCCGGGCGCGTAGACGTTATGCAGGATCTCAGCGGCGTCGGGGTACGGCGCCTGTTCGGCTGCCGTGATCGCGGCTTCGATCTGCGCGCTGATGCGGGACTCGATGTCCTGCTTGCGCTCATCGGTCAGGATTCCGGCCTCACGCAACCGTCGCTCGAAGAGCATGATCGGATCGCGTTCGCGCTTCCACTCTTCGACCTCCTCGCGGGGTCGATAGCCACGGTCGTCGTCGTCGCTGGTGTGTGGACCGGTCCGGTAGGTCTTGGCCTCGATGAAGGTCGGCCCATCGCCACGATCGGCCCGCTCGACCGCCTCCAGCGTCGCCCGGTAGACGGCGACGACATCGTTGCCATCGACGATCACGCCCGGCATCCCATACGCCCTTGCCCGGATTGCGAGGTCCTTGACGGCGCTCTGCTTGCTGAGCGGGACCGAGATCGCATAGCCGTTGTTCTCGCAGACGAAGATGGCCGGAACTTTGTGAATGGCGGCGAAGTTCAAGCCCTCGTGAAAGTCGCCCTCGCTGGTCGCACCGTCGCCAAAATACGTGATGACGACATCGTCGCCGCCGCGAATCTTGCTGGCGAGTGCCGCCCCGGCCGCATGCGGTATCTGAGTCGCGATGACGCTGGAGGTCGTGATGATCCGCAGGTCGGCCCGGCAGAAATGGCCCGGCATCTGCCGCCCGGCACTGGACGGGTCCTCCGACCGGGCAAAGACGGCGAAGAAGATGTCGAGTGGTGTCATGCCGTGGGCCTGGACCGCTGCCCACGAGCGGTAGTAGGGGAAGATCACGCTACGCTGCGGCGGCATTGCCAGCGCGCTACCGATCTGGGTTGCCTCGTGGCCATCGGATGGGACCGAGAGATGGATCACCCCGGCGCGATGCAGCGCCAGCGCCCGTTGCGAGACGCGCCGTGCCTGCCACATCTTGGCGTACATCTCGATCAGCAGGTCTTCCGAAAGTCCCTCGAGACTCGACGCCTCCGTTGCCGCGCGCTCCTGTGCGATCGTCATCGTTCGCCCCCTGTCATTCGACTATCGGTGTCGCAAGATTCGTGCTGTGATCGTTGCAACATTCGCAGATCAGAGCCCCCACGGAGACCTGCTCTCCTATCGGGGTTACGCAATCGTTGTCGGTCGTTTATCGTCGATCATGGAGGTACACTAGCACGGTTGTGTTAACCTAACAAGTGTTAGTTCGCTTCGCCCAGAAGGTTATCCAGATGTCCGCGACAGCACCACACACTCGCAAAGAGCAGATTTATCGCGCTGCCAGCGCGCTCTTCAGTGAGCGCGGCTACCGGGCGACGAGCGTCCGCGATATCGCCCGTGAACTGGATTTGCAGGGGGGATCGCTCTACGCGCACATCAGTTCCAAAGAAGACGTTCTCTGGGAAATCATTGCGCGAGTAGCGGACTCGTTCTTTGCCGCCGTCCGACCCATTACCGAGGCGGAAATGCCTGCCGGGGACCGGCTACGGGCGATGATCCATGCGCACGTCGGTGTCGTCGTGAACGAACTTGCGCGCGCGGCCGTCTTCTTTCAGGATTGGCGGCACCTGTCGGAACCGCGCCGGAGCGAGGTCCTCGCCTTGCGGGATCGTTACGAAGGGCTGTTCCGGACGGCGATTGCGGACGGAATCGCCAGCGGCGAACTGGCCCAGCGCGATGCGCGGCTTGCGACAATCATGGTGCTGACCGCGCTCAACGGGATTCCCGGCTGGTTCCGCGCTGACGGCGACCGGACTGCTGATGAGATTGCCGACGAACTCGCAGACTTGATACTCGACGGACTAGGGAGGTCATCATGACGACACTGGCGGGCCAGGTTCCGAAGGTGATCGCGGCTGCTGAAGAGCAGCGACGACGCGAGGAGTTCTTCGCCCACGTCGAGAACGGCGGCAAAGTCGAGGCGACCGACTGGATGCCCGACGAGTACCGGACAGCCGTCCTGCGTTTCGTCGAGATGCATGCCAACTCAGAACTGATGGGTGTCCTGCCCGAGCGCGACTGGATCCTGCGTGCCCCGAACCTCAAGCGCAAACTCGCACTGACCAGCAAGATTCAGGACGAAGTCGGACACGCCCAGATCCTCTACCGCGTCGCCGAAGACCTTGGCAAGTCGCGCGAGGAGATGCTGGCGGACCTGATCGCCGGCAAGACCAAGTTTCACAACGTCTTCCACTACCCGACGAAGTCGTGGGCGGACGTCGGCATCATCGCCTGGCTAGTAGATGCCGCCGCAATTGTCGCCCAGCAGGCGCTGCGCGAGTCGAGTTACGCGCCATACGCCCGGGCAATGAAGCGCATCTGCGCTGAAGAGTCGGTCCACATCATCCACGGTCGCGATGTCGTCCTGGCGATGATGTCCGGGACGGCCGAGCAGCAAGCGATGGTCCAGGAGGCGCTCGATCGCTGGTGGGGACCGTTGATGCAGATGCACGGTCCACCCAGTGACCCGGCCAAGGACAAGGACCTGCGCTGGAAGATCAAGGGCAAGCACAACGAGCAGTTGCGCCAGGAGTTCCTCAACACCTACGTCCCGCGCCTCTGGGAGATCGGTCTGACAATTCCCGACCCCGAATTGCGCTACGACGAAGATTCCGAACGCTGGCTCTACACCGAGCCAGACTGGAACGAACTGCGCACCGTCGTGACCGGCAATGGCCCCGCCTCGCAATCCCGCCTCGACTTCCGCCGCTGGTCCGTCGAGGACACCGCCTGGGTCCGCGATGCCGTCCTCGGTAGCCGGTCAGCCGGTCAGTTGGTCAGTGATCAGTCTGTCAGTAATCAGCCAGTCAGCATGGTTGGCGACTGACCAACCGACCGACTAACTGACGCACTGACAGACTGACCAACTGACTAACTGACTAACTGACAATCTGACAGGCTGACAATCTGATGGCTATCTACGAAGTCTTTCAACAGGGGCGCGAGGGGGATCCGATGACGCACGTCGGGTCACTCAACGCGCCGGATGACGAACTGGCGCTCCAGTATGCGCGCGATGTCTTCAGCCGCCGTTATGAGGCGTTACGGCTCTGGGTGGTGCCGCGAGCGGCAGTCCAGCAGATCGATGACCTCGACCTGCTCCGTCCACCGTTCGACCGCTCGCATCGCCGCCCCGATGGCTACAACGTCGTCCCGAAACTGCGCGCCATCAAAGCCCGTGTGGCGGCAGGGAGTGGCGTTCAGGAAGAGGCGGAGGTGCCATCGTGACCGCGCGTCCCGCGCCCAACGTCCCGCGTCCCAACACCCAGCACTCAGCACTCGCGTCACTTCTCCTCACCCTTGCCGATGACGAACTCATCATCGGCTACTGGGACACCGAGTGGACTGGCATCGCGCCGGTGCTTGAGGAAGATGTCGCGATGTCGAGCATTGCTCAGGATGAGATCGGTCATGCGCTGGCCTACTATGAACTACTCTCCTCGCTGACTGGCGTCGCCCCGGACGACTACGCCTATGGCCGCCAGCCAGAGGAGTACCGCTTCGCGCGACTGCTCGGCCATGCGCGCGGAGACTGGGCGATAACGATGGCCCGCCGGTTCCTCTACGAAACAGCCGACGCCGTCCGGCTGGCGTCGCTGGAGCGGTCGAGATACCAGCCGCTAGCCGACCTCGTCGCCAAGATGCGGCGGGAAGAGCAGTACCATCTGATGCACGTACAGACGTGGCTCGAGCGCTTCATTGCTCAACCAGGCGACGCCCGCGAGCGCTTCACGAACGCGCTCACCGATCTCTGGCCCGACGCGCTCGACATCTTTGCCCCGCTGGACGCGGAAGCCGACCTGCTGGCCGACGGCACCTTGCTCGAGCCGATGTCCGAACTCCGAGCGCGCTGGCAGGCGATGCTCCAGCCATCGCTCGACCGGGCAGGCATCTCGCCATCCGGCGATCCGCCAGCGGATGCGCGCCGAGGTGGCAAGCACCCGGACTTCGCCTGGCTCCACAACGAGATGACGATGGTCTATCGCCAGATTCCGGGCGCCGAGTGGTGATCGGGATGATTGCTATCCAGACGGACAGCGGAGCGTGGCGCCTACCACGGGCCGATCAACTTATCGAGGACGGCCAGCAGCACGACGCCACTCAGAGCGGCCAGTCCGGCAAACGTCACCGTCAGCCAGCGGACACGTTGGCGATCGGGCTGACCGATGCTGTAAGCGGCAGCGCCACCGAGCGCTCCGGCCGCCATCAAGGCAGGGAAACCGCCGAGGATGCCGTAGAAGACCGTCGCTACCAACGCGAGCGGCATCGCCGCCAGTCCGCTCTCGTAGCCCGCAAACGGAATCGGGAAGCGGTAGACCAGCGCACAGATCGCCGCCAGCGGGAAGGCCAGCCCGACCGCCCAGAGCATGCCGTACAGCACCGATGACCTCACCCGCATCTCCGATCAGGTATCAACTCCACCCACCGAAGGGTACAGAAGGAAGCGGATCATGCCGACATCGACGATCATCACCGAACAACTGATCTGGGACGCGCTTCAAGACGTGCCGGACCCCGAGATTCCGGCCATCTCGGTCGTTGACCTGGGGATCATCCGCTCGGTCGAGGTCGATGGTGAGCGCGTTGCCGTCGAGATCATGCCGACCTTCATTGGCTGTCCGGCCATCGGCATCATGTGCGACGACGTTCGCACACGCCTGCATCAGATCACGCCCGAAGTCGATGTCCGCGTGACCTACACGGAGCAGTGGACCAGCGACCGGATCACCGAACGTGGCCGCGAGAACCTGCGCGCCGCCGGCTACGCCCCGCCTGTCACACCCGCCCCGACCCTCGGCGACAACCTGTTCCCGCTCGCTCTCCACCCGGTCGTGCCGTGCCCGTTCTGCGACAGCCGCCGCACAAGGATGGAAAACCCCTTCGGCCCAACCCTCTGCCGCGCCATCTTCTACTGCCCCGACTGCAAGCAGCCGTTCGAGCACTTTAAAGCCGTGTAGCTGCGTAGCCGTTAGCCATTAGCCGTTAGCCTGTTGGTCTTTATCAAGAGTGCCAACCCGTTCGATACAACAGACCAAGCTAACAGCTAACAGCTAACAGCTAACGGCTAACAGCTACGCGGCCGTTGCGCCCCCGTCCGCGACGACCGTACTGCCGGTCATGTAGCTTGAGTCGTCGCTGAAGAGGAAGAGGGCGACGCGGGCGATCTCTTCGGGATTCCCGACACGATGGAGTGGGGTTTCGTCGATGATCATCTGCTCGTAGGCCCTGCTATCCTCGTGGCGCTCGATTGAGTCGCGTAGCATCGGTGTGTCGATCGGGCCGGGGCAGAGGACATTGACGCGGATGCCCTGTCCAGCGTGGTCAAGCGCCATCGAGCGGGCCAGTCCGATCAGGCCAGCCTTCGACGCCGTGTAGGCAGCGTTGTTGCGCGACCCGACCAGCGCCAGTTCGGACGCCGTCAGGACGATGGAGCCACCCCCTGATCGCGCGAGATGCGGGATTGCGTGCTTGCAGCAGAGGAACGCGCCGCCGAGGTTGACGGCGATCGTCCGGTTGAAGTCCACTTCGTCCAACTCGACGACGTTGCCGCGTCCGGAGATACCCGCGTTCGAGAACAGCCCGTCCAGCCTGCCAAAGCGATCGATGACGGCATCGACGAACGTCTTCACTTGCTCGCTATTGCTGACGTCGGCGACCATTCCCAGTGCCTCGCCACCCCTTGCCGTGATCTCATCGACAACGGCATTCACCTCGACCTGTTCGAGGTCGCAGATGCCGACACGTGCTCCTTCGGTTCCGAACAGCCGGGCGCTTGCCGCACCGATTCCCGAACCGCCTCCGGTGATGATGATGACCTTTCCGTCGAGCCTGCCCATCATTCCTCCCTCGCCCTTGCCTGATTCAACTGGCCAAGTGCGAGTGTAACCGCATCAATTGCTGACGGATTCTGTTACCCTGTGGGGGCTGAACATGGGAGGGTCCCTGACTGGCTCGCGAGGGCAGGCCTGATGGCGGACAGTATGGCGACAACGGCGAAACTTCCGGTGGTGAAAGCGCCACCTGAGCCTGACCTTGCGCCCGCTGCAATCGAGTTGCTGTCACTGTCCGAAGCGGAGGCAGCGGCCCGCGCGGCGCGAGGTGAGGCCAACGTCGCTCCGGTCGCTACCAGCCGGTCTTATGGCCGGATCATCCTCCAGAACACCGTATCGTTCATCAACATCCTCCTGTTTGGCATCGTCGTCTTCCTCGCGGTCCTCGGCCTCTACAGTGATGCCGCGATGACGGCGGTACTGGTCGTCGCCAACGTCGTCGTTGGGACGTTCCAGGAGATTCGCGCCAAGCGCAAACTCGACCAGATCGCGCTGCTGACCCGACCGACCGCGACCGTCATCCGCAACAAGAAGGAACGGACGATTGACCCGGCGGAGGTCGTCAAGGGCGACCTGCTGGTACTCAATCCAGGTGATCAGGTGCTGGTCGATGGTGTCGTCGTTCAGGACAGCAGCCTGAGCGTCGATGAATCGTTGCTGACCGGGGAGTCCGACCTCGTCCAGAAGAAGCGGGGCGAGCAGGTCTTCTCCGGCTCGTTCGCGATGACCGGTAGCGGAATCTACCGGGCTGAGAAGGTTGGCGCCGAAAGCCTCGCCAACCAGATGACCGGCCAGGCTCGCGCCTACCGCAACGTCCAGACCCCGCTCCAGCGTGAGATCGGCCTCGTTATCCGTGTCATGGTCGTCCTGATGGTCGCGCTCGGCGCGCAGGTGGCCGACACGTTCCGCTCGCTGTATCAGGACGTCCCGCTGACCGAGTCGGTCCGGGCGGCAGCTGTCATCGTCGCGCTGGTCCCGCAGGGGCTGATCTTCATGGTCACCGTCACCTACGCGATGGCAGCCGTCCGGATGTCCGGCAAGGGCGCGCTGATCCAGCGCATGAACGCCGTCGAATCGACCAGCCAGATCGATGTCCTCTGCATGGACAAGACCGGTACGCTGACGACCAACAACCTCGCGCTGCACGCCGTCCACCCACTCGGACGCAGCGAGGATGAGGTCCGTGATCTCCTCGGCCACTATGCCGCCGCGACGCCAACACCGAACAAGACGATCGATGCGATCCGGGCGGCGATCCCGGCTGAGCAGGGAACGCCGAAGGCCGAGATTCCGTTCTCGTCGGCGCGCAAGTGGAGCGCGCTGGCGCTCGACGGCCACGACGCCGGGACGTTCGTGCTTGGTGCGCCCGAGATGCTGCGGCCTGCCGTGCAACTCGGCGACACGCTCGACAATCGGATCGAAGCCTGGGCAGACGAAGGATTGCGCGTTCTGCTGTTCGGCTACTACCCCGATCCAGCGGCGATCAATCCGGACAACCCCTCGCTGCCTGGCGGGATGACGCCACTCGGGCTGGTGGCGTTCAGCGATGAGTTGCGCCCCGAGGCGAAGACGACCATCGAGGGCTTTCGCACGGCTGGAATCGCGCTCAAGATCATCTCCGGCGACAACCCGGACACGGTGGCAGCCCTCGCGAAACAGGCTGGCTTTCCGCACGATCTGCGTGTCGTTTCAGGCATCGAACTCGAGAAGATGGACGACGCGGCATTGCAGAAGGTCGCGCAGGAAGTCACCGTCTTCGGTCGTATCACGCCGGGGCAGAAGGAATCGCTCGTCAAGACGCTGCGAGGGCAGGGCCACTACGTCGCGATGACAGGTGACGGCGTCAACGACGTGCTGGCGCTCAAGCAGGCCAATCTCGCGATCGCGATGCAGTCGGGCAGTCAGGTGACGCGCGGCGTCGCCGACATCGTCCTGCTGAAGGACTCGTTCGCTGCCCTGCCGGCGGCCTTCCTCGAAGGCCAGCGCATCCTGAAGGGGATGCAGGACATCATCCGGCTCTTCCTCGTCCGGACGCTCTACGTATCGTTAATCATCTTCGCTGTCTCACGGATGGGCGAGGAGTTCCCGGTCACGCCCAAACAGAACGCGTTGCTGGCGCTGGCGACGGTCGGAATGCCGGTCCTCTTCCTGGCCGCATGGGCACGGCCAGGTCCAACGCCACGGCGGTTGGTCCCGTCTGCCAGCCATTTCGTTATCCCGGCTGCGCTGACGATCGCCGCCGTCGGCACGATCGTCTACATGTTCTTCCTGGCGATGACCGACGACATCGGGCAGGCACGGACGGCGTTGACGATCACCACCATCGTCTGTGGCCTGGCACTGATCGTTTTCTCCGAGCCACCGACGTCTGAGTGGACCGGCGGGGATGAACTCAGCGGCGACTGGCGGCCGACGATCCTGGCCGGTGGAACGTTACTGGCCTTCTGCATCGGCCTCTACATCGCGCCGATCCGCCGGTTCTACGAGCTGGAGACGATGCCGTTCACCTCGTACCTCGTCATCGGCCTCGTCGTCACCGGCTGGTCGAGCATCCTGCGCTACCTCTGGCGCCTGCATGTCGTGGACTGGTCCTGGGCGCACCTGCGTGACTACATCACCTCCGTCCGCCGCCGGATGGCGCGGAAGAAGGTGACGGTGTGGGACGAGGAGCCGTGATGCGTGATGTGTGATGCGTGATGCGTGATGCGAAGAACCGCTTCAATCCCCGCATCCCCCGCATCACACATTACGCATCACGCATTACGGACGCTCAGTGATGCGGTCCGTGATCGCCTTCGTTGGTCACAACCTCGAAGTGGCCCATCATGCCGCGGTCCTCGTGTTCCAGTTTGTGGCAGTGGAACATGTAGGTGCCGGTGTAGCCGTCGAAGCGGACGAGGATGCGGACAGCCTCCTGTGAACCGACCGAGACGGTGTCCTTCCAGCCCATCTCCCATTCCGGTGGCCGCTGGCCGTTGCGGTCCAGCACCTGGAAGAAGATGCCGTGCAGGTGGAACGGGTGGCTGTGGTCGTAGGCCGGATTGAAGGGGCCGGTGTGGTCGCTGTGTGAGGCACCGTTGGAGATGCGCCAGATTTCGGTCGTGCCGTGGACCGGCTGGGCGTCGATCCGGTGATGATCGTACGACTTGCCGTTGATCGTCCAGAGGCCGTTGGCCTCGTCGAAGCCGAACTCGAAGTTGCGCTCCATCACCGCCGTCGCCGGATCGATCCGCTCGATTGGCCGCAGCACACTCGGGACGCTGCTGTCATCGGCTTCCTCGCGGACGACATCGAAGCACATCACCTTCGACAGTTCGCCGGTGCCGAGCAGGTTCGTCAGGACGACGCGCGTGCCGATAGCGTACGCCGAGAAGTCGATGACGACCTCAGCCCGCTCGGCGGCGTCGAGGCGAATCACCTCGCGCTCGACTGGCGCTGGAAGGAGGCCACCATCGCCGCCGACCTGCGTCATCGCAGCGCCCGACGAGAGCGCAAACGCATACGGGCGGGCGTTCGATGCGTTGAGAATTCGGAAGCGGTACTTGCGGTTCGCGACGGCCAATCGCGGCTGACGTTGGCCGTTGACGAGGATTGTGTCGCCCATCGCGCCGTGCATAAGCGTATCGCCCTCGATGGCCGGGTAGTTGAACGAACCGTCGGCGTTGAAGGCTCGGTCAGTGATCGCAAGCGGGACGTCATACTCGCCCTTTGGCAGCGGCAGCGCGTCCTCAACCTCATCGTGGATCAGGTAGAACCCGCAGAGGCCCATGTAGCAGTGCAGCCCGGTTTCGTCCATCGCGTGGTCGTGGTACCAGAGCGTCGCGGCCGGTTGCTTGTTCGGGTAGGTGTATTCGCGGCTCATGCCGGGCAGTATCTGGTCCATCGGCATGCCGTCCGAGGACGGCGGGACAATCCCGCCGTGCAGGTGGACGGTGACCGGGACGTCCAGCGCGTTCGTCTGTCGAACGACGACCTGGCGGCCGGATCTCGCAACGATCGTCGGGCCGGGGAATTCACCTTCGAAGCCCCAGATCGGCGTTCGTGCTCCGGCGACGATCGCCTTCTGCCCCGCGCGCATCGTCATCTCGTAGTAGTCGGTCGTCTCGTCCTGCCGGACTGGCTCCAGCACGCGAGGGATTGGCAGCGGCACCGTGAAGGGTCGATTCATCAGCGTGTGTTCCGGCGCACCACCGCCGACCCGTTCGGCAAGACTGATCTGTGGGAGTACCAGCGCGGCACCAGCGACGGCGCTGAATTGCGCGCCCAACTTCAGAAACTGTCGTCTCGTCAGCATCTCTCATCCATCCTGGACACATCGGCGTCATTGCCGCTGTCCGCAACTCCCGTCCTCTGGAGAGCGGACAGAACGCGCGGCCATCACCGCGCGTCGGTTGAGACGATATCAGCCGTTGGAGGGAGCGTTCGCCGTCCGACGGAACGGTTCTGCCTGTACCGAAGGACGGCTCTCGATATGCTGGTATCTTGGAGGGAGATGAGAGGCCGGTCGAGGAGCATGGTATGCAATTACCGATCGTTGTCGAGCAACTGACACGCACCTATGGTCAGCGTCGAGGGGTGGCGGACCTGAGTTTTCAGGTTGAGCCGGGGGAGGTCTTCGGCTTCCTCGGGCCGAATGGCGCGGGCAAGTCGACGACGATTCGTCTCCTGATGGGGCTGATCAAGCCAACCTCAGGCGTTGCGCGCATCTTCGGCCTCGACTGCTGGGACGATGCTCCCGCCGTCAAGTCCTTCGTCGGTTATCTGCCAGGCGAGATCCATCTGCCGGACAGGATGACCGGTGCTGAGATGCTCGATTTCTTCGGTGCGTTTCGAAATCACGACCGGCGCCGACGCGATGAACTGGTTGAACGGTTTGGCGCCGACCTCCGTCCGAAAATCGGCCATCTCTCCAAAGGCAACAAGCAGAAACTGGCCGTCGTCCAGGCGTTAATGCATGAAGCACCGCTGCTGATTCTCGATGAACCGAGCAGTGGTCTCGATCCGCTCATGCAGGCTGAGTTCAGCGAGGTTCTGGAGGAGGAACGGCAGCGTGGCCGGACGGTATTCCTCTCGTCCCACGATCTGTCGGAAGTGGAGCGCGTTGCTGACCGGGTGGCGATCATCCGCGACGGTCGAATCGTCGCGGTCGAACAGGTCGAGCAACTTGCTCGAACCCGCGAACGGCAGATGGAGGTCGTCTTCGATCAGCCGGTCCGACTGGAGCAGTTTGATCGTATTCAGGGAGTTCGGCTGATCGAATCACGCCGGGACGGGCATGTCATCGTCCTCGGCGTGCGCGGTAATCCAAAACCGCTGCTTAAACTGCTGGCGGAACTCCCTGTTTCCGACTTCACCTATGGGCCGCCTGATCTGGAGAGCATCTTCCTGCACTACTACAGCGAAACGCCGGTTGATCCCGCAGGGGAGGCAGACAGATGAGCGGCGTCATGTTCCGGCAGGCATTCAGGGACCAGCGCCGGACGATGCTCTGGTTCGCATTCGGCGCGGCCGTCTACGTGCTGGCAATCATCGCCTTCTACCCGTCGATCCGGGATAGCACCGAGCAGTTCGAGGAGTTGCTGGACGCCTATCCGGATGCGATCAAAGAGGCGTTCGGCATAGACGACTTCTCAACCTTCGCCGGTTTCGTCGGGGCAGAAGCGCTCAATGTCATCTGGCCACTGGTCGCAGCCGGATTCGCGATTGTCGTCGGCAGCGCGGCGGTGGCTGGTGAGATTGAGCGGGGTTCAGTGGACCTGTGGCTCTCTGTTCCGGTTGCTCGCTGGCGGTTGTTGCTGGCCAAGATCGTTGCGGCGCTGATCGGACTCCTGGTGATTGTCATGACGACGGTCGGTGCAATTGCAGTCGGCGCCACTGCGATCGACGAGTGGCCCGGCGTCGGCCCACTGGCTGCTGTCCTCGTTACGTTGCCGGGCATCGTTGTGACGGTCCTTGGCTACGCTGTGCTGCTATCAGCAGCGATCGGGAGACGTAGTGTCGCGGCTGGGCTGGCGGCCGGTATCACGTTGCTTTCGTACCTGTTCTGGATCATTGCGAACATGAGTCAGGACTTCAACTGGCTTCGCTATCTCTCGATCTTCAGCGCGTACGACGCACAAGCGGCGCTTGCCGACGCGACAGTCCACTGGACAGGCCTCATCGTCCTCGCGCTGGTCGGCGTTGTGTGCATGGTTGCCGCACTCGTGATCTTCGAGCGACGCGACGCGTTGGCGTAACCGTTGTCGATTCGTTACTCCTGACGCGTGATCCGTAGTCCTCGCGCTCGACTCCAACGCCCGCATCGCGGACAGCGCAGCAGCTTCCAGCCGTGGAGTGTCCCATCGCTGGCGCGTCCGATGCCCTGGAATGACACAAGGTCGGTGAGCGTCGATATCTCAAACTCATGTCCACAAGCGCCACAGCGATACGCCGACTGAACTCGGTGCCAGATCACCAATGCGATCAGTCCGACTGGCGTCACCAGCAGTCCCCATGGTCCAAACAGCCAGAATGCCAGCGCGATCACGATCAGCAGTGCGACAATCGCTGTAATCGCCAGTATCCAGTCGGTTCGGGTCGTTTCGACGTAGCGCTTCCCCATATCAGGCTTCTCCGCATGGTCGCCTCAATGACGCGCGGGCTATGACCGACGTCCACAATTCGATACGCTACCGCGCACGATACCGGAGACGAACTCATGGGGAAAGCGTTGTGACCGAACTCGTGTCCAGAGCCGTCCGTTCCATCCAGGCAGATGCTGATCTGCGCTACTACGTGGGCATGCGATGCGGGTTCCACCCCGACATGCTTTCGATGAGTGTCGCCGGGAGTACGGTCGGCGCCGTCACCGCTCGCTATCGGGAGACGCTTGCCCGAGTCCTCCGTGAAGATGGCCCGGATGCTGTCGATACCAGCGTTCCGCACCTGTTGCGCGTGGGTGATGACGTGCAGTTCCTTGAGGACGCATTCGACATCCGCCAGATGTTCCTCGGCGTCCAGATCGCCGTCCGGACAACAGTCGCGGCCGCCATCGAGGAAGAACAACTCGAAGCGCGCATCCTGGCTGAGATCACGAACTGCCTGCTCGCGGATGCGCTCGATGTCCCGTTGGACGAGTCGTTCGACGGCTGGATTCGTGATCGCGCCCGGTCGTCCGAGCGTTGCACCGGTGTCGTCAGTCACCTCTCGCAGGAGTTCGCGAACAGGGTTGCCGCCGACGCGCTCGCCCGCGCCAACATCGCGTCGGCCAGCCTGATCGACCTCGAGCAGATGCTGCGGATTCGGCCCGCCGCTCCCGGTGGTGCCCGGTTACCGGCACACGTGCAACCGTTGCCGGTCGTGAGCGTCTTCCGCGACGGTGTCGCGATGGTTCCGGTCAACCACGCTGTCTGGGCGCTCCAGAACGCCATTCGCGATGCCATTCTCGGCGTTGGCTGGGACAGCCAGCCGTCGAGTTCCGCGCCGGTCCACGTCACGAGGACGAATCAGGGGCGTGGGCGGGTACTGGTCTCGCTCGGAGAGCCGACCGGGCCAGATGCAGCTGCGATGCTCTGGGAGAAGGTCCGCACACTGGATGACCTCACCGCCGACGCGTTGCTGGTCTGCCTAGCGCACTGGGTCGCTACCGGCGTGACGTCGCCCGAGCCGGTCTGGGTCAGCGCGGATGCGATCCTTGATGCCCGAGGTCTCCAGCGGATGCATCGTCGTGGTGAACCCGGCACATGGCAACATGGCCACCGGCGCGAGGACCGACTGGCGGCCGGTCGGGCTCTTGCCCAACTCAACGATCTCTGGCTGGAGATCGTCGATGTCGATGTCGCTCCCGATCGCGGCGGGCGGCAGGCGAAGCGGATGCGGGTCGAAAGCCGGGCTCTGGCGATTCTCGATCGCGTCAGCGAGCAGGACGCCGACGGTCACGACGTGTTTCTTGCCGCGCGCGTCGTCCCCGGCGAGTGGGCGCGGTCGCTCTGGGATCTTGGCCTTCGTCAGACAGGCCAACTCGCCCGACAGGCGCTGGCGTACGACCCATATCGCCAGCGGCCCGAGCGCTGGCTGGCCCGTTACCTGGCGCTGGCCTTTCGCTGGAATGTGAGGCGCCGTGCGAGTCATCTGCGCCTGCGGGTCGCGACCCTGCTCGAGAACGCGGCGATCGAGGCCGACGCTGCCCGGCCCCAGCGTTGTCGTGACCGCCTCGAACGCGCGCTCGACCAACTCAGAGCGGACGGCGTGACTGGCGGTTGGGCGTACGAGGCCGACCCCGCCGACCTCCCGGCACGCCGCTGGCTACCGATCTGGACTGAGATGATCGTTCGGATCGAGCCACCAAATGGCTACCGCGAATCGACTCTTCGGTCCCTAGGTTGAGGCACCAACCTGCTACGCCATCATGGCACCACTGCTACGTCATCGTGGCTGAACTGTAGCCGCGTTTCCCCGCGTGCATGCGACAACGTGACCATCCGGTGACGCTCAATGTCTGACGGTGAGTCAACGAGACCCCCTTGACGCTATAGGACATGCGTTCTATTCTTGCCAGACACGATGGTGTACGTACATGTGGAAGGGTGACGTCAGTGGTACAGCACGCGATTGTCCATGTTGAGATTCCGGCAGCGGACCAGGAGTCGACAGGCAAGTTCTATAGCGAACTCTTTGGCTGGTCATTTCAGTCGCATCCGGAGATGGATTACGCGATGTTCGAGGCAGAAGGCGGCCCGGGCGGCGGCTACCCGAAACTCGACGGCGAAATCGTGACGCCGGGAGCCGTGATGGTCTACGTCGGCACCGACGATATCGAGGCATCGCTGGCTAAGGCCGAGTCACTCGGTGGGAAAACTGTCGTGCCAAAGACCGAGATTCCCGGCCAGGGCTGGTTTGCCATCTTCAGCGACCCGACCGGCAACCGTCTCGCGCTGTACACCCCGGCCAGCTAGATCAGGCGTGCGCCCCGTAGCGATCGCTGCGGGGCGCTATCGAGCTCCAGATCGCAAATGAGAGGTTCAATCGGTTGTTTCGTGATCCCCAGGTCAACTTCTATGTTCAGGATGTCGAAGTGTCGGTGCGCTTCTACACCCGGTTGTTCGGCTTCGAGGAGACGTTCCGCACGCCGTCGACTGGTCAGCCTGAGCATGTCGAATTGCGGCTCGGCGGGCTGATTCTCGGGCTGGCGTCGACGGCGTCGGCGTTGAATACCCATGGACTGACGACCGGCGGTGGGAATCCCCGCGCCGAAGTCTGCCTGTTCACCGACGACGTCGACGGCGAGTACGCACGGCTCATCGAACTAGGCGCGGAGTCGCTCAGCAGCCCGCACGACTTCCTCGATGGAAGGCTGCGAGCCGCCTGGGTGGCGGACCCGGATGGCAATCCGGTTGAGATCGTCGCCCAGCAGGGGCAGTCGTCCTGATCATCGTGAAAGGGAGCAGTTCCAGCATGACCGTTACTCAAACTGTCACGATCCTGACCCCCGAACGGCTTACCGCGCTCGGCCAGGCGTTCTTCGCCGCCCAGGCAACTGGCGATGTCTGGGTTTGTGACGCCAGCATCGACGATCTGGTTTCGACGATTCTGGAGCGGCGCGAGCGGCTACGCGGCGTTGTCGAGACCGCGCCCGATGCGAGTTTCAACGTCCAGCCGGAGAACGAAAAAGGTGAGCCG
>Ga0180215_1000510_pt1 | contig 49378 bp, 44 predicted proteins | sample eDN3rd37CBELigBY_FD_128871 | JGI IMG/M metagenome (GOLD analysis project Ga0180215, IMG submission 128871) | Enriched backyard soil microbial communities from Emeryville, California, USA - eDNA 3rd pass 37_C BE-Lig BY (version 2) (version 2) | ecosystem: Environmental > Terrestrial > Soil >... | reverse complement strand
GGGCAGGCGTGTATCTAGGCGAAATCGCTTCTGGAGCCCTTCTCAACGAGAAGAAATGGCGCCGTTGCTGGATTTCTTGCTCGCCTACCCCCCTTCATGTGCCCAGAAGCCTTCAAACACGGGTCTGACAAAGTAGAGTAAAGCCGAGTTCTACGCCGTTCTGTCCAGGATTGCGGGATGCGCATACCGCGGTCACTTCTCCATTCGAGAACCCTGTCCGCGAACCGACCTTGCTGATTTTGTCACCATTAATGAAAGACAATTTTATCCCTGTTATCTGGTGATAGCCGATAATCGTTGCATCTCCAGAAGATCCACTCCCCACGTTTGCGACCCTGGCCCAGATACCATTCACTTCATCACTAACGTTGGAATAGTAGCGAAACGCCGCGGCATCACTGTACCTGCACCCCTTCGGACTGCCCTGCGGGCAATTCGGATTCTGGCTATGATAGAAGAAGGGAGGGTCAATCACCTCGACCCCGATGGGATTGTTGAGACCGGGCTGGTGAAAAACGACCCCTGCGACTGCACCCATATGAGAAATCCCGGCGCAATGCGAGTTGGTCACAAAGTACCTTTCGCCGGAATCTCGGACATTGAACCCCAGGGTACAGGATCCATACACATCACCAATCTTGACGCCGCCCGCGACAGGACGGACCGGATCGTTAAGTCGGACCTGAACCTCGGGAAGAGAGCCAACTTCGACGATCACGGCTTCCCGCGGGACACCGGAACGAAAAAGAGCATCCGCAACCTCAACTCTGTGCGAAGCTGTTTCGACCTCCACCGTGATCCGATTACGGACCTCGTCGATATCGGTGCCGATTACACCGGGCTGGGCGAGAAGCGTGACCGCCTTCGGATACCATGACTTGAGCTGCGCGAAATCGTACTCACCACGGACGATCTTTACGCCCGACGCATCGACGAGAGCACCTAGCTCGGGGCGCCCCAGCCGGTGCAGGAGGGTCGCTACTCTGTCCCGAACGACCGCTTCGGGCACCGCACTGGGATTGGTCATGACAACCTTGACCACTCCAAGAGTTTCGTCGGTAACCCCCTCGCGGTATAATCCACCGAATCCCGGGAGTTCCTTCACAAAATCGCTGAAATCGTCATCGATCGTGCGTGGAACGCGAGGTATAGGCACCGTGGTCGCCGAAGTGTTTGCTTCTGCTGTGATATCCTGACGCATGCTTGTTGGGGTACCGTCTACGCACGCTGCCAGTCCGAGGAACCCGAGTGCTGCAAATAAAGTTGGTACACGCATGGTATTTTTGAATTGCAACGTGGACGAAGTACATTTCAGGAAACGAGATGCCAGTCAATTCGCTTGAGGTTTCGGGAGGAACAGAATTCGCATGAGATTTCTACCGATAGGCCGCCTCCTTCAATGGAATTGAACGGATGCACCTGACTTCGATGTATGTGCAGCAATCTACAGCATCTCATTACTGGTACGCAATCACGCGCTCCCCATATCCCACTTTTTGTTCGGATCAACGAACCAGCTCATGAGTCATCCGCTCCTCGCCGTCGACGACTCCCTCTGGGTGCCTCGCGCGGAACTAGACTTCCGCGCGTCGCGCTCCGGTGGCCCCGGCGGCCAGCACGTGAACACCTCCTCCACCCGCGTGGAGCTGACCTGGGACGTGGCGGGGTCTCCCTCGCTCACGGAGGCGCAGCGCGCCCGCATCCTCGAGAAGCTCGCCAACCGGATCGACGGGGAGGGGGTGCTGCGCCTGGCGGCGAGCGAGCACCGCAGCCAGCACCAGAACCGGGAGGCCGCGGTCCGGCGCTTCGTGGAGCTGGTGCGGCAGGCGCTCCACGTCCCCAAACCGCGTAAGAAGACCCGACCCACCCGCGCCTCGCGCGAGGTGCGCCTTCGTGCCAAGAAACACCGCTCCGAGGTCAAGCGCATGCGGGGCTCCGTGCGCGGCGACGAGTGACCCGGAAGTTCCCACCGGCTCAAATCGGCATTCCTCTTGCACTTGGGCGAGGCGGCGGCCGCGGGGGGCGACTGCCGTCCGGACTCACCAGAGATAGCCGAGGGACTTATGGGATTCATCTGGATGCTCATCATCGGCCTGATCGCCGGCGCGATCGCCAAGCTCATCATGCCGGGACGGGATCCGGGCGGGATCTTCGTGACGATGCTGCTCGGCATCGCCGGGTCGTTCGTGGGCGGGCTCCTGGGCAACATGCTGGGGGTGGGCAACACCGAGAGCAGGACCGCGGGGCTGATCGGCTCCATCATCGGCGCCCTCATCCTCCTCTTCATCTACCGCCTCGTCGTCGGACGCCGCCGGACCGTCTAGCGACACTTCGGGGTGGATGCGAGAGCGGGGCCGTCCCTTCGGGCGGCCCCGCTTCTCGTCGGGGAGGGCGCCGCGCCCCCGGGGCGGATCAGCGTCCCGGGTCGGCGCGCACCAGGAGCACCCCGGAGAGCGTCACCCCCACCCCCAGCAGCGCCAGCGGCCCCGGACGCTCCCCCAGCCAGAGCGCCCCGAAGGCGAGAGCCACCAGGGGGGTGAGGTTGGAGAAGATGGAGGTGCGGGTGTTCCCGATCTTCTCCACGCCCCGGTACCAGATCAGGTACGCGAGACCGATGGAGAGGAGCGCGGAGAACAGCAGGCCGCCCCACGCCTCCGCTCCCACCACGCTCCAGTCCTGCGCCGCCAGCCCGGGGGTGCCCAGCAGCACCAGGCCGATCGTCCCAACCCAGAGCGTCCACGCCGTCGTCCGCACGGACCCGTACTTCTTCACGATGGGCCTCGCCCCCACGGTGTAGAGCGCCCAGGCGAAACAGGCGCCCAGCAGGATCAGGTCGCCCATGAGCGCCCGCCTGTCCCCGCCCTGGAAGGTCAGAGAACTCCCCGTCACCAGCGCCACCCCGAGAACGGCCAGGAGCGCGCCGGCCCAGGTCCGCGCCCCCGGGTGCTCGTCGCCCGTCGCGGCGGAGAGGAATGCCGTGAACACCGGCGTGAGCGCCAGGATCAGGCTGGCGTGCCCGGCCAGGGTCCGGTCCAGCCCCAGGATGAAGGCCATCTGGTAGATCACGTTCCCCAGGACGCCGAGGACCAGGATCCGGGGCACGTCCTTCCTCTCGGGGAGCGACAGCGGTCCCTGCGCGCGAAGCACCAGGAACACGAACGCCGAGGCGATGGGGTAGCGCAGCGCGTTGAAGGCCAGCGGGTCGAACGCCTCCAGGGCCCGCTTCACCACCGCGAAGTTCACCCCCCACACGAACACCATCAACGCCAGCGCGGTCTCCGTCCATCCCCACGGCGGCACGGGCCCCGTCGCCTCGGCACCCAGTGCACCGTCGATCCTCGCCTCTCCTTCCGTCGGCTCTCCCGCTCCCGTGCTCGCCATCCGCGTACGTGCCTCTCTCTCGGAAAAACGCGACGGGGAGGAGGATGGCTCCCCCCTCCCCACATCCACGCCGGATGTTCGGCGCGCGCAGGAAGATCGAACGGACCTTCGCGGAAGGCAACCGCGATACGGTGGGGCCACCCGCTGGTCCCGAGCGGTGACAGTACCACGGCGCCCCCAGCACGAAATGACCGGTCTTGCGCCATCCTCTCGCGCCACATATCGTGTCGGAAGGTATGCGGACGAACGCCCGCTCCTATCCACCCCTGGCGCGAGAGGGAGAACATGAGGCACACGAGATCGGTTCCCGCCGCGGTGCTCGCCCTGCTGATCACGGCAGCGTGCGAATCCTCCGATGCTCCTCTCGGGCCGGAGCCCGGCGACGCGCGGCCGAGTCCGGCTGCGGCGCCGCAGGCGTCGTTCCGCACCCCCGACGAAGAGTACGCGCGTGCGGCGCGGGCGGAGGTCCCGGGATTCGCCGGGTACTACCTCCGGGACGACGGCACTCCCGTGGTGCGCCTGGTCGATTCCGGCCAGCGCGGCGCGGCGCAGCGGTACCTCGCCCGTGAACTCGCCGCCACGCGCCGCGGGCGCCACGCGGGCGCGCCGGTCCAGCCGGTCTTCGTCGGCGCCGAGTACGACTTCGCGCAGCTCCAGGGGTGGGCCGAAGCCCTCACCCCGCTGATGTCGCGGAACGACAACGTGTTCCTGATCGACGTGGACGAGAAGGAGAATCGCGTGATGCTGGGCGTGGCGGACGCGGCGGCGGGAGCGGCCGTGAAGGCGGAGGCCGCGAAGCTGGGGATCCCGGCGGGCGCCGTCTACACGCAGACCCAGGCCCGCCCCGAGATGCGCGCCACGGTCCGCGACCACTTCGCCACCACCGTGGGCGGCATCCAGATCGCGTTCAGCTCGTACCTGTGCACCCTGGGCTTCAACGCGCGTCGCGTCTCCACCGGGGCTGACATCTACGTCACCAACTCGCACTGCACCGGGACCCAGAACGCCTTCGACGGGATCGCCATCTACCAGAACACGGTCGCGACCGCCAACCTGATCGGCTACGAGGTCGCCGACCGCGGCCTCTGGGCGTGCGCCGGGGCGGGCACCTCCTGCCGGCAGGCCGACGCCGCCTACATCAGCAACAACGGAACGCGCAGCATCGGCCAGGGCGGGATCGCGCGGACCAACTGGGCGACGGGAATGGCGGGCGGCCTGACCGTCATCGGCGAGTTCGACATCGTCGGCCGGTACACGGGCTCGCTCCCGGTGGGGACCTACCTGGACAAGACGGGGCGCACCAGCGGTTCCACCTACGGCCAGGTCACCAACTCCTGCGTGACGATCGGCACCCTGCGCTGCCAGGACGTCTCCAGGGTCTGGTCGCAGGGCGGCGACAGCGGCTCGCCCGTCTACGTGTACCTCGGCGGGAGCGGCGCGGCCGAGAACGACGTCCTGCTTCACGGGGTCATGTGGGGCGGCCCGGGCAGCGACTACACCACCACGTACTCCAGCCGGCTCGCGGGCATCGAGGCGGACCTGGGGGCGCTGAGCAACCTATGCCGGCCGGGCTACGGCTGCTGAGGACGCGCTCCAACGCGCACGGAGAGGGGACCGCATGTGGCGGATGATGCTGGCCGCGGCCACGCTCGCGCTCTGCGCGGGGACCGTGTCGTGCGCCGGCCATGCGAACGGCACGCCCGGGGACGACGAGGGACAGAGCCTGGAAGGGGTGATCGTGGCCGTGGAACCCGGGTCCGAAACCGTCCGGCTGACGGTCGACCTCGCGTCCGGGACGCCGGCGGAGGCGCAGCGAGTGGTCCTGCTCGCGTCGTCCGAAACGGAGGTGGTCGTCCAGCGGGCTGACGGATCGAGCGTGCGGGGGGGAGCGGCCGACCTCGGGGTCGGAGCGCGTATCCGGGCCGATACCACGGGGGTGGAGCTTCGTTCGCTCCCGCCGCAGTACCCCGTGAGCCGGATCCGGGTGCTCCCCCGGCCCTGACGTGAGCGCGGGGATCGCGGCGGACAAGGACCGCCGCGACTCCCGAGAAACGAGGCCCGTCCCGGCGAACGCCCATCGTTCGCCGGGACGGGCTTCTTCGTCGGAAGGTTACGCTCGGCCCCGTCCCAGGATCGACTCGTCGTAGCGCTCCAGCAGGTCGGCGGGATCGTCGTAGACGGCGGCTGCGCCTGCCAGGCCCTCGTCGTCCCAGCCGCCGCAGCGCACCGCGACCACCGCCACCCCGGCGCGCGTGGCGGCCTCCACGTCGTACGGGGTGTCGCCCAGCATCACCACCTGCCCGGGAGGGAAGCCGGCATCCTCCAGCGCGGCGTGGACGATGTCCGGGTCCGGCTTGGACTCCTCCACCTCGTCGGCGGAAGTGGCGTCCTCGATCAGGTCCCTCACCCCGGCGCGCTCCAGAAGCCCGTGAAGGTCGTCCTCGCTGGCGGAGGTGGCGACCACGAGCTTCAACCCGTCGTCCCGCATGCGCTGCAGGAGCGCGCGGGCGCCGCGGGTGGGCTCCAGCCCGGGGAGGTAGCGCTCGCGGAAAATCTCGCCCTTCCTCCCGTCCAGCCGCCGCCCCGGCGCGCTCTCCTGCTCGAAGCCCCACACCTCCGGGATCAGCTTGTCCCCACCCTTGCCGATCCGCCGCCACACCTCGTCGAACGGGGGAACTTCCAGCCCCAGCTCCTCCGCCGCGTCCAGGAACGCCCTCGCGTGCGCTTCGTTGCTGTCCAGCAGGGTGCCGTCGATGTCGAGGATCGCCGCGCGGACCCTCGCCATCAGTGGACACCTCCGTCCAGCGGCTTCAGCGGGGTGAGGGCGGGTCCGTTCAGCACCTCCCCCGTGGGAGCGAAACGCGAGCCGTGGCAGGGGCAGTCCCAGCTCCTCTCCTCGCCGTTCCAGTGGACGACGCACCCCAGGTGCGTGCACACCGCCGAGCGCTCGTGGAGCACGCCGCTCTCGTCCCGGAACGCCGCCACCATCTGTCCGTCGCGGCGGAACAGGGCGCCCCCTCCGGGAGCGATCTCGTCGGCGGACGCCACGTCCCCTCCGCGCACCCGGTCCGCGTACTTCACGGCCACGTCCAGGTTCTCCCGGAGGAATTCCTTCACCGAGTCCGCCGAGAGCGTCTTCCGCGCCGGGTCGTAGAGCGCCGCCCAGGGGTTGTCGCGGCCCAGCACGAGGTCCGAGATCAGCATTCCGGCGATCACCCCGTGCGTCATCCCCTGCCCGGAATCGCCGGTGACGACGTACACGTTCTCCCCGCCCCCGGGGTCGCGTCCGATGAAGGCCATGTAGTCGTTGGGCTCCATGACCTGCCCGGACCAGCGGTAGCGCACCTCCTGCACGGGAAAGCGCGCGCGGGCCCACGCCTCCAGCCGCGCGTACCGCGCCCCGGCGTCGTCGGCGTGCCCCGTCTTGTGGTCCTCCCCGCCGACGACCAGCACCTCCTGGCCGTCCCCGGTGCGCTGGAGGCGGACGTAGTGGTACGGGTCCGAGGTGTCCCAGTACAGCGCGTCCGGAACCGACCCCGCCGGGATCGTCGCGCCGATCGCGAACGTGCGGTAGGGCGCCTGCCGGGTGTGGATGGAGAACAGGTCGCTGATGGGCGAGTTGGTGGCGACCACCACCGCGCCGGCCCGGACGACGTAACCGTCGTCGGTGCGGACCTCCGGCTCCGCGCCGCCCTTCACCTCCGCCACGTGGGTGCCCGTGAATACGTGCCCCCCGGCCGCGTGGACGGCCCGCGCCAGCCCGTCCACGAACTTCAGCGGGTGGAAGCGGGCCTGCCGGGGGAAGCGGAGGCAGAGGCCGGTGTCGAACGGGGCACCCGGGGCACGCTCCAGCAGCTCCACGTCGGTGAAGCCGGCCCGGTGCGCGGCGGCAAGCTCGCGCTCCAGGAGTTCGGGACGCTCCTCCGGTCCCAGGAAGAGGTAGCCGTCCAGCTCCACGTACTCGCAGTCGATCCCCTCCGCCCGCGCGATCCCGGCCACCCGCTCGATGGCCGCCTGGTGGCTCTCGTACGCCAGGCGGGCTCCCTCCCCTCCGTGTACCTGCTCCAGGACCGTGTATCGGTCGTCCAGCGCGCTGGAGAGGTGAGCGGTGGTCTGGCCCGTTTCCCCGCCGCCCACGGCGTTGTCGTCGAGCACGACCACGCGCCTCCCCGTCTTCGCCAGCAGGTAGGCGACGGACATCCCGGCGATCCCCGCGCCCACCACGCACACGTCCGCGCGCAGGTCCTCCCGCAGGGGGACGAACTCCGCCTGCGGTCCTCCCGTCCCCTCCCATACCGACACCGACCGCTCGGACGACCTCGTCATCTTGGGCATCTCCCGTTCGATGTTCACCGCCACGCCGGAGCGTACCGCCGCCCGGGAGGGCGGCGGACGGGTGCGCACTGCAATGTTGGTTCCGGGAGCGGGACGGCAGTCCCCGCGGCGGGAACGGCGTGGAGGGGCCTCCCGCCTCAGCGCGTGGGCGTGTGGCGGGGCCCGCCGGCGAGGACGCGCCCGGGACGGCGCCGGGCGGGACGGGCGAACGTCTCGCCGCCGCAGCGGGGGCACCAGCGGCGCTGGATCTGACCGAGGAGGAGCCGGGAGACCGCGCGCCCCACCGGTCCCATGCGCAGCAGGAGCGTCTCCCCGTCACACTCGCTGCAGCGCGGATCCGACGGGAACAGGAGCCAGATCGTGACGAGCGCCAGGAGGAGCTTCGACCCGAAGGCCACGAAGAGAAAGAGCAGGTAGTACAGCATTCGGAGACTACTCGTCGAGGGATGGGCTCCCGGGTCCGGAACGAGTCGTTGCACGGCGCGGGCCAGTCCAACGCCGCCCCCGGGCGGCCGGAGGAGCGCACTCCACCGCGAGCCCCACGGCGCGGGCGGCGTCGATCAGCCCCACGTGGGTGAACGCCTGGGGGAAGTTGCCCAGGAACTCGCCGGTGGCGGGGTCGATCTCCTCGGGGAACAGCCCCACGTCGTTGGCGCGGGACGCCATCCCCACGAACACCTCGCGGGCCTCCTCCATCCTCCCGCAGAGGGCGAGGGCGTGGGCCAGCCAGAAGGTACAGATCCCGAACGCTCCCTCTCCTCCGCCGACCCCGTCCGGGGTCTCCTCGTGGGGATAGCGGAAGACCAGCCCGTCGCGGGTGAGGGTACGCAGCACCGCGTCGACGGTTCCACCCACCCGCGGGTCGTCCGGCGGGAGGAAGCCGACCACGGGGATGAGGAGGGAGGAAGCGTCCATGACCGGCGAGCCGAAGCTCTGGGTGAACGCCCCCACCCCCGGGTGGAACCCCTCCCGGAGGACGGCCGCGCGCACGGCGTCGCGCTCCGCCGCCCAGCGGGCCGTGTCGCCGGGGAGCCCCAGCCCGTGTGCCAGGCGGATCGCCCGGTCCAGGGCCACCCAGCACATCACCTTGGAGTACGTGAAGTGCCGCTCGGGGCCGCGCACCTCCCAGATCCCCCGGTCCGTCCCGCGCCAGATGCGGCAGACGTAGTCCGCCACGCCGCGCAGCCAGGCCCAGCGCTCCGGCGTGGGCGGAACCCCGATGCGCGCCAGCTCCCGAGCGGCGTCCAGCAGCTCGCCGTAGATGTCGAGCTGGCGCTGGAGCGCGGCCGCGTTCCCGATCCGCACCGGCAGGGAGTCGCGGTACCCGTCCAGGTGGCCCAGCGTGTACTCGGTGAGACGGGTCTCCCCGCGCAGCCCGTAGACCACCTGGATGCGGGAGGGATCGCGGTGCTGCGCCGCCGCGCGCTCCAGAAAGTCCAGGAAGTCGCGCGCGTCTCGGTCGTGTCCCAGGGCGAGCAGCGCCCGCGCGATCATGCTGGAATCGCGCACCCAGCAGAAGCGGTAGTCCCAGTTCCTCACCCCGCCGATCTCCTCCGGGAGCGAGGTGGTGGGCGCCGCGGCGATGGCCCCGCTCCGCTCGTTGGTGAGGAGCTTGAGCACCATCCCGGAGCGGACGAGCAGTTCCCGCCACTCCTCCGCCCCGTCGGGAACGTCGCAGCTCGCTCCCCACTCCGTCCACCAGCGGAGCGTGTCCTCCAGGTGGCGCTCCGACGTCCAGGCGACCGGGTCGGGATCGGCCCCGCCCCAGGCGCAGGCGAGGTTCAGCCTCTCCCCCGCGCGGAGCCGCACGCGCGCCCGTGCCGCCGCGCCCTCCAGCGAGAGGGGTGCGTCCGCGGGAAACCCGGCGAGCGCCAGCTCGTACCCGGGCGACCACGCGACCACCACCGGCCCTTCGCGGCGGAGCGCCACGTCGGAACGCGCGTAGTCGGGGCGCGGCATCCACTCGACGTCCACCTCCACCTCGCCGTCGACGCAGTGGAGGCGCCGGACGATGCAGTGCGAGGACTCGCTCGATCGGTCGAGGCTCCCCCCTTCGCGGATGGGGAGGAAGTCGGTGAGGTGGAGAACGCCTCCCGCGCCCCGGAACTCGGTGCGCAGGACGGCGGAAGGGCCCAGGTACGCGCGGGTCGTGGAGACCTCGCCCGCCGGGGCGATCCGCCAGCGACCACCGCGACGGGCGTCGAGGAGAGCCCCGAAGACGCTGGGACTGTCCAGGTGCGGCAGGCAGCACCAGTCGATGGACCCGTCCCGTGCCACGAGGGCGCAGGTGTGCCGGTTGCCGATGAGGGCGTAGTCGGAGATCGGGCGGTAGGCGCCGCCCGGGCGGAATCCTGGGTTCATGGCGGCGCGACCCGAGCAAGAACCGCTCCCGGGGCGCGCCGCGGCGTCCGCGTCAGGGGGCGGCGCGCTCCTCCGGCCAGCCGATCAGGTAGGTCACGGTCGCGGGGCCCTTCTCTCCTTTCACCTCCCCGATGTCCCAGGCGTACCCCTCGTCCGCAAGCTCCGCGGCCATCTCCTTCAGCTCGGAGACGGTGTAGGTGCGGAGACAGGAGACCACCCCGTCCCAGAGGGCGAGGAGCGGAACGGCCGGGATCAGGTACGTCCAGAGGAGGCGCGAGGGGCGGAACGGGCGGATGAAGGGGGTGAGGACGAGAACCGCCAGCGGCGCGGGGAGGGTCGCCAGGACGGAGGCGAGCGACCGCCGCGTCGCCTCGAACACGGCGATTCCCTGGCGGCTGCGCACCGCGTCGCGGAGGATGGCGCGGGCCTCCTGCGGCGGGAAGTGGTGGAACGAGGTGAACAGGGTTCGGAACCCGTCCAGCTCCGCGGGGATCCGCGTTGCGTCCACGGGCGCCTCGCGGAAGTCGAGCCGGCCCCCGGTGGCCTCCCGCGCGAGGCGGAGGGCGTCGAGGTTGGGGTAGAGGTCGGTGAGGAGCACCTCCGTGCGCGGGCCCTCTCGATCCAGCTCCTGCACCAGTCGGGGCCACGGCCCGCCCCCCCCGGAGCAGAGGTCCACGATCCGCCGTGCCCCGGTGCGCCGCAGCGCCTCCCGCAACCGGGGGACCACCGGGGCGTAGACGTTCCCCAGGCGGATGGCGAACTCCAGGTACGCGGTCATGGCGTCCCGGACGGGACGGGGGCACCAGGGCTGGTCTTCGATCTCGACGAGGTGGAGGCGTCGCACCGGGCTTTCCTTTCAGGCGTGGGGAAAGGAGGGATGCTCGCGGACGGCGCGGGTCTGCCGGAGGTGGCGCACCTGGTGTCCCGCCACGGCAGAGAACCACTGGCCGACGCCGATCCGCAGGAGCGGCGTCACGGGCGAGCGAGCGCGGACCCGGGCCAGGTCCAGCCCGTTCGCCCGCTCCAGCGCGGCGACCAGCGCCTCCTGCAGATCGAGGAACTCGGGGAGGACCGCGGAGACGCGGAGGTCCTCGCGGGGACGGTAGAGGCGAGGCGCGGGCATCTTGCGGGCGTTCGAGGGGCCGATGGCGCGCACGAACCAGTCGCCGAGCCACCCGTAGCGGAACGGGGGCGACCCGGTCGTCCCGCGCGCCCATCCGCGCTCGACGGCGCCGTTCACGAACTTCAGGATCTCCTCGCCGGTGACGTTCAGGTGGTCCAGGCACTCGGCGATGGACCAGCGGCCGGGCTCGGGCCGCCAGGAGAGCTGGGTCTCCGTGAGCCCTGCGTACAGGCCGCGCACCTCCTCGGCGGCTTCACGGAATTCGCGGCGGCGGGCCTCCAGCTCGGGGATCAGCTCGCGGCCCGGCGAGGCGGGGGCGGATGGAGCAGCCTTCATCGTGGATCCTCCGACACAGGGTTCGGGAGACTGCGCTCACTCGAAGGATAGGGGATGGAACCCTCGAACGCAGTCGGGAGATACACGGATCCGTTCGCGGGGAATCGCCCTTCCGCCGGGCAGCCGGTCGACTACGCTTTCCGAGGCTCGCCCTCCGGGGGTCGGGTCTTCAAGGTGCGTGCGGGCCGGACCTCACCCCACCCATTCGGCCGCGTCGCCCACCGAGATCGTCCCCGAATCCAGCACCTCCCCGAACGCGCCGCCGCCCCAGGCCGAGCGCATCGCGGCCAGCTCTCCGTGGGCCATGCTCCCCCCGTTCGAAGTCGTCCCGGGCCGCCCGGGGCGCGTCCTTGCTCCGCCCCGGCGCCGGGTTGATATTCCCTGGCTATGGCTACACCCATACTGACCGTGCAGGACCTGCACAAGAGCTTCGGCCCGCGCGTCGTCTTCGACGGCGTCTCCTTCGCCGTCGACGAAGGGGAGAAGGTGGGCTTCATCGGCGTCAACGGCTCCGGGAAGAGCACCCTCTTCCGCATCGTCGCGGGGATCGACGGGCACGAGGGAGGAACCCTCGCCTTCCGGCGCGACGCCCGCGTGGGCTACCTGGCCCAGGAGCCGGAGTTCGCCGAGGGAGACACCATCCTCCGGGCCGTCGCGGCCGGGAAGCCGGGGCTCCAGGACGCCATCTCCGAGTACCACGACGTCGCGGGAAAGCTCGCGCGCGGCGAGGGCGACATGGACCGCCTGATCGCCCGCCAGGGCGAGGTCGCCGCGCGCATCGACGCCCTGGGCGGATGGGACTACGAGCACCGCATGGAGGCCATCCTCACGAAGCTGGGGGTGGAGCGCTGGGAGCGCCCCGTGGAGGGGCTGAGCGGCGGCGAGCGCAAGCGCGTGGCCCTGGCCCGCGTCCTCCTGCAGCAGCCCGAGCTGCTCCTGCTCGACGAGCCCACCAACCACCTGGACGCCGACACGACGGCGTGGCTGGAGGAGCACCTCCAGGGGTACCCCGGCGCGGTGATGCTCATCACCCACGACCGCTACTTCCTCGACCGGGTGGTGAGCCGGATGATCGAGGTATCGGTCGGCGAGCTGACGCCGTACCCCGGCGGCTACACCGAGTACCTGGAAGCCCGCGCCGAGCGGATGGAGCGCCTGGCGACGGAAGAGGAGAAGCGGAAGAAGCTGATCGCCCAGGAGCTGGCGTGGGTGCGCCGCTCCCCGTCGGCGCGCACGGGGAAGCAGCAGGCCCGCATCAACCGGCTGGACGACCTGCAGAAGGAGCAGACGGAGAAGCGCCTCCCCACCCGCGACACGGTGGAGATGAACGCGGGCGCCGTCCCGCACCTGGGCCGCACCGTTCTCAACCTCCACCACGTCTCCAAACGCTACGGCGACCGGACGCTGATCCGCGACTTCAGCACCATCCTCCAGGCCGGCGAGCGGATCGGCATCATCGGCCCCAACGGCGCCGGGAAGACCACCCTGCTCCGCATCATCATGGGGCTGGAGGCTCCCGATACCGGCGAGGTGGAGACGGGAAAGAACACCCGCATCGCCTACTTCGACCAGAAGCGCGAGGACCTGGACCCCGAGGCCACCGTGTACGAGTCGGTGTCCAACCAGGACTGGGTCACGGTAGGCGGCGAGCGGACCCACCTGCGCAGCTACCTGGAGACCTTCCTCTTCTCGCCCGCGCAGCAGCGGCAGGTGGTGCGCTCCCTCTCCGGCGGCGAGCGCAACCGGGTCCTCCTGGCCCGCCTCCTCCTCCAGGACGCCAACCTCCTCATCCTGGACGAGCCCACCAACGACCTGGACCTCCTCACCCTGCAGGTGCTGGAGTCGCTCCTCGCGGACTACAAGGGGTGCGTCCTCCTGGTGACACACGACCGCTTCTTCCTCGACAAGGTCGCGACGGGGCTGATCGTCTTCGAGGGCGAAGGCGAGCTGAGGCGGCACGCGGGGAGCTACGACCTGTACCGCCGCCTCAGGGCCGAGAGGGAGGCCGGGGAGGCGGCCCGCCGTCCCGCGGAACGGAAGGGTGCGCCCCGCGACACGCGCTCCGAGAAGAAGGAGGGCCCCCGGAAGCTCTCGTACCGGGAGCAGAAGGAGCTGCAGGGGATGGAGGAGGCGATCCTGGAGGCCGAGGCCGCCAGGGAGGAGCTGGGCGCCCGCCTGGCCGACCCGGCCCTCTACGCGGAGTCGCCGGACGAGGTGGCTCGCGCAACCTCCGCGTTCCGCGAGGCTTCGGAGAAGGTGGACGCGCTCTACGCCCGCTGGGCGGAGCTGGAGGAGGTGCGCTCGGGCGCCGGGTGACGCGCCCGAGTCCCGCCCTCCGGAGCCGGGCTCCATGAGCGCCGCGAACGCGCACCCAAGGGGACGAAAATCGCAAATCGTTCGTCCGTAAAACCTTCGCTCGGGGCCCCTCACGGGGCCTTTTTTTTGTCGTTGACACGGGCCCGGACGCGACCCAGGTTGTGTCTACCGCTTCCTTTCATCGTAGTCGTCGTTCCCCGTAGCACAAAGCGCCCCATGCTCCTCCCGCTCCTCCTCGCGGCGGCCTCCCTGAGCGCCGCCCCCGGCCCGGCCGTCTCCTCCGTCCCCGCGGACTCCCTGCGTTCCGCCCTCGTGGCGGTCCTGGACTCCGAGCACGAGCTGGCGAGCGCCAACGCCGCCGGCCTCAACCTGACCTCGCTGATCCGCGCCGAGGCCGCCATCGCCGACGAGGTGAGGCGCGGCGCCTTCCCGGGGGCCGCGCTCGCCGTGGGCCGCCGCGGTCAGGTGGTGATCGAGCGGGGGATCGGGAGCACGGGGTGGACCGCGACGGACGTCCCGGTGGACCCGGACCGCACGGTGTACGACCTGGCCTCCCTCACCAAGGTCGTGGCGACCACCACCGCGCTGATGCTGCTGGTGGAGGACGGGAAGATGGAGCTGGACGCGCCCGTCTCGCGCTACCTCCCGGAGTTCTCCGGCGGGGCCAAGGACCGCGTGACCGTGCGCGACCTGCTCACGCACTCCTCCGGCCTCCCCGCCTGGGCGGAGATCCGGGGCGGCACCCCGGAGGAGGCGCTCGGCCGGGCCGTCCGGGTTCCGCTCCAGTCCACGCCGGGGACGCGAGTGGAGTACTCGGACATCGGCTTCGTGGTGCTCTTCGCCGCGGCGGAGCGGGCCGCGGGAGAGTCCATCTACCGCCTCCTGGACCGCCGCGTGTACGGCCCGCTGAAGATGCGCTTCACCACCTACGCGGCGGGGGCGGGGTGTCCGGTCTGCGCGTCCACGGCGCGCCGCCAGGGCGAGTCGTTCCAGGGGAAGGTCCACGACCCCATCGCGCGGCAGCTCGGGGGGATCGCCGGAAACGCGGGGCTCTTCTCCACCGTGCACGACCTGGCCCGCTACGCCGCGATGCTCGCGAACGAGGGGGAGCTGGACGGCGTGCGCGTGCTGCAGCCGGAGACGGTGCGCCTCTTCGCGAAGCGCCAGGTGGGGAATCGCGCCCTGGGGTGGGAGTCGCCCGACCGGAACGGCAGCGGGGCCGCGGGGCTGCGCATCTCCGCCAACGCCTACGGACACACCGGGTTCACCGGCACGTCCATGTGGATCGACCCGGACCGCGGCACCTGGGCGGTGCTCCTCGCCAACCGCACCTACGACGGTGAGAGGAACAACCGCATGCAGTCGCTCCGGCGCGTCGTGAACAACTGGGTGGCGGAGGCGGCGGACGCGGGCGCCCCGGCGTACGGCGGCGACTGACCCGCTCCGCGAGGCATTCGAAAGGGCGAGGGGGGCCGGAGACGAGCCGGCCCCCCTCGCCGTTTCCGGGAGAGTTGAACAGAAGCGCCCGCGGCCGATGGCCGCGGGCGCAGTCCCGTCCCCGGGTGCGAGCCCCCCTTTACGGCCGCGTCTGCCCCCCGGCAGACGGCACGGGGTTCGCCTCCGGCGCGGCTTCGGCGGGCACGTTCGTGCCGGGCGCCACCGCGGACGAATCCGCCGGGCGCACCCCGGCGCGCGCGGCCCGCGCCGCCGCCGGGTCCGTCACGTCGCCGCGGGCCTGCGCGCCCGCCTTGCGCCGCGCGTCGCCCACGCCCTGCTGCTCGAACCGGTCCACCACCGACCGGACCTCCGGCGGCGCGGTGTACGAGGCGGCCTTGTGCGACTGCGTGGTCTTGTCCAGCCCGGCCAGGAAGGGCTCGTACCGCGAGCCGGGGTGCCAGAGGATCCAGTCGTCGTACCCCACGTCGTACACCGCCTTCTTCTGCTGCCGGATCTGCTCCGCACCGTACGTCTGGTGGTTGCGCCCCAGCCAGGGGGCGGAGAACGCCTGAAGCCAGACGATCACGCGGGCCGGCTTCACCCCCTCCTCCGCCAGCGCGTCGTTACGCAGCCGCGCCATCCCCGCCGACTTGAAGATGGTCTCGTACGGCATGAGGTCCGGCTTCGGCACCCCGGGGAGGTGCGTCGGGAGGTAGTGCGACGGGTACATCATGGGGAGGATGTGGTCCGCGACGGCGGAGAGCGTCTCCCACTGCTGCCCGATGTTCACGTCCTTGGGGTCGTTGGGCGAGAGCCCGAAGACGTCCGCCGTCACCGTCGCGCCCAGGGGGTGGAGGCGCCGCTTGGCCTCGTTGAGGAAGGCGGCGATGGCGTCGGTGCGGTCGCCCTTGGCCTTGGGGTGCACCTGCGGCGGCAGGCTCTTGTACGGCTCCGCGAAGCGCACGTAGTCGAACTGGATCTCGTCGAAGCCGGCCTTCGCCACCTCCTCCGCGATGGACAGGTTGTAGTCCCACACGCCCTCGTCCCAGGGGCTCACCCAGGTGTTCCCCGCCTTGTCCACCCACAGCCCCCCGCCCGGGCGCTGCACCGACCACTCGGGCTTCGCCTTGGACAGGATGGGATCCTTGAAGACCACGATCCGGGCGATGCTGTAGATGCCGTGCGCGCGGAGCGTGTCCGCGAAGGTCTTCAGGTCCTTCAGCGTGTTCTCGCCGCTCTGCTGGAGTTCCTTCGCCAGCGGGATCGAGGTGTTGTAGTGGACTCCCCGCTCCGACTTGACGTCCACCACGAAGGCGTTGATCTCCGTGTCGTCCGCCATCTGGATGAGCTTCGGGAGGCGGGTGGGAGAGCCAGCCGCGTACGCGTTGAGGTACAGGCCGCGGATCTGTGCCGGGGCCTTGTCGCGCGGCGCGGGCGGGGGCGGCGGGGTGTTGGCGGCGGGCACCGCCACGGTGCTGTCGCCGTCGGTGGAGTCCGGTGCGCCCGCCGCTCCGTCCGTCTGCGAGCCGCAGGCGGCGAAGAGGGAGAGCGCGGCGATCAGGGCGGCATCGCGTAGCTTCGTCATACGGTGTTCGGAGGACGGTCGGGACGGGTAAGGGCGGCGGAGCGCCGCCACACGCGGATCAAGGATGGCAAGGATCGAGCCGAAAGCCAACCCCTTTCCCGGAAGGAGGATCGAACGCGAAGGAGGGCGCCCGGCCCAGGCCGGACGCCCTCCCCGTCGGACAGCTCCGCTACGGGCTACCGCCCGGGAGCGATCCAGACGTTGTTCTCCGGGTTCACGTCCGGGAAGATGAACTCCGGGTCGATCATCACCCTCACCGGCGTCCCGTACACGGGGACGGTGAGGGTCGCGGTGCGGAGGCGGTCCTCCGTCCACAGCTCCACCGGCAGGTCGGCGCGGGTGACGGCCCCGTTGTCCGCGACGACCACCACGGGGACCGGTGCCGGGACATCGCCCAGGTCGCGGATGGTGACGCGCACCGTGCCCGGCTCGCTCGTGTCGACGGACTCGACGGCGTAGTCCAGGGTCCCCGTCTCCCACCACCACGGATACCAGAACCAGTCCAGGTCGCGCCCGGCCACCCGCTCGACCGTGTCGAAGAAGTCCCACGGGTACGGGTGGCGGAAGCGCCACTCCCGCGCGTAGGTGGAGAACGCTCGCGCGAAGACCGAGTCGCCCACCACTCCCTCCAGCGACCGCAGCAGGATCCCCGGCTTGGTGTACGCGGCGACCACCCGGGCGCCGTACGGGCTCACCAGGTCGGTGTGGCGCATCAGCGGCACCTCGCGCTCGGTTCCCGCCACCGACGCGTACGAGGCGATCTCGTCCAGGAAAGGCGTGCTCTCCGGGAAGAAGTCCTCGCGGGCGCGGCCCTCCATGTAGGTCGCGAAGCCCTCGTCCATCCAGGCGTACGCCGCCTCGTTCTGGCCCACCATCATCGGGAACCACTGGTGCGCGACCTCGTGGGCGATGACCGCGTACAGGTCGGCGGCCGCGGAGGGACGCGCGATGAAGACGAGGTTGGGGTACTCCATGCCGTAGATGGGCCCCTCGGAGACCGTCACCTGCGGGTACGCGTACGGGATCACCTGCCGGCTGAAGAACTCGATGGAGTGCTTCCCGTAGCGCGCGGCCTCCCCCCACCCCGGGGCGCCCGGGCGGTAGAGGGAGTGGACCAGGACGCCGCGCCCGGGCGCGCTCCCCTCTCCCGGGACCGAGGCCCGCATGGCTTCCCACACGTAACGGTCGGAGGCCGCGAAGGCGAAGTCGCGCACGTCGGACGCGGTGAAGCGCCAGGTGACCCGCCCGTTCGCACCCGCCTGCGTGGCGCGGCCCCCGGCCAGCTCCGCCTCGCCGACCACGGTCACGGCGCTGTCGGGACCGGACGTCACGGCGGCGAGGCGCCGCCGGGCTTCATCGGTGAGCACCTGCTCCGGGTTGCGGAGGGTCCCCGTGGCGCCCACCAGCCACCCCGCCGGGAGGGTGAGCGACACGTCGAAGTCGCCGTACTCCAGGTAGAACTCCCCGTCTCCCAGGTACGGCGTCGCGTCCCACCCGTACACGTCGTCGTAGGTCGCCACCTGCGGATACCATTGCGCCACCTGGAGCACCCGCCCGCCCAGGGCGTCCTCGTACGCGGTCCGGAACGCGCCGGCCGGCGGCACGGTGTGGTGCCAGTCGACTTCCAGCACCGCGCTGTCTCCCGGTGCGATGGCGCGCGGAAGGACCAGCCGCGCGAGCGTCCCCTGCACCGCGTACCCCGTCGGGGCGCCCTGGCGCGGGGTCGTCACCGGGATCTCGCCCGCCGTGCGGGCGGCGAGCGTCTGCCCCTGCGCGGCCACCCTTTCGAGCGTCACCCCGCCCGTGTTGGGCGCGTAGCGGTTCCGGGGGACGCTCTCGGTGAAGACGTTCTGGTAGAGGTTCAGCACCATCGTGGTGAGCGGAACCGGCGAGTGGTTCCGGTACACGATGCGCTGGCGGCCGCGCAGGACGGCGGTGCGGGGGTCGAGTTCCGCCTCGATCCGGTAGCTCACCCGCTGCTGCCAGTAGCGCTCTCCGGGCGCGCCGGACGGCGAGCGCGTCCCCCGCTGCTCCGCGTCCCGGTACGCCGCGGGAACGGGTACGGGGCGGAGGAGGAGCCGGGTGGCGGTGTCTGCGGCCTCGGCCGGGGACGACGCGGGACGGCCGAACGGGGTGCAGGCGGCACCGGCGAGGAGCGCCGCCAGGACCGCTGTGTTTCGGACGGAAATCGGGATCACGGGACGCTCTCCGGTTCTGGGCGAAGGGTCCCGCAAGGTAAGGGCCGCAGGGGAAAAGTCAAAGCGGCGGTGCGGACTCCTCGTCGGGTAAGACCAGCTCCATCTCCGCCTCGGGCGAGTAGATGGTCTCGGGCCGGAAGCGGAAGCCGATCTTCTCGTACGAGCGGACCGCGGCGCGGTTGTGCGGCTCCACGGAGAGCCAGAGGCGGTGCAACCCCAGCGCCGCGGCCACCCGCGCCGCGACCCGGTTCACCTGCGTCCCCACGCCGCGCCCGCGGATCCCGTGGTCCAGGAAGATCGCGTACTCGGCGACGCCCGGCCTCCCGGTGGGGACCATGAAGGCGTGCCCCACCATCTCCTCGCCCGCTTCCACCAGGAGGTGGGTGCCGCCCCCGAGCACGTTGTCCAGCCAGCGCCCGATGCGGAAGCTCCCCTCGGGCGGGAGCCCCTGCGCCGCGCGCTTGGGCTCGAAGCACTCGTAGAAACGGGTCAGCGTCTCCCGGTCCGCGGGGTCCATCTCCCGGATCCCGTACGCGTTCCCTGCCCGGTCGTGGAGGATCGCGGGAAGGACGCGGCCGAGCGGGGGTGCGACGGCCTGCACGTCAGAAGCCCATCCCCCACCCGCGGAGCAGCGGGAAGGCCTGGCGGCGGAGGGACTCCAGGGTCCGCAGGTTGATGGCTTCCACCTCGGCGCGGCGGGGAACGGGGGGGTAGGCGCCCGACTCGTCGCGGAGGCGCTCCGGGAGCAGCTCGGGGCTCTCCCCCTGCCAGCGGTCCAGCCAGGCGTGGGGGATGCGGTCCGGCGCCTTCTGCCCGGAGAGCCCCGCCCACACCAGCGTCCAGGCGCGCGGGACCACCCGCCAGATGGCGTAGCCCCCGCCCCCCGTGGCGACGACCCGGCCGCCGCACACGCGGTCGGCGACCTCGCAGGTGATGCGGACCGTCTCCTCGTAGAGGCGGGTGGTGGCGCGCAGGTGGGTGAGCGGGTCCAGCGTGTGCCCGTCGCACCCGTTCTGCAGGACGATCACGTCCGGCCGGAACGACTCCGCCACCTCGGGGAGGAGGCGCGAGTACACGTCGATCCAGGAGTCGTCCTCGGTGGAGGGGTCGAGCGGGAGGTTGAGGGAGTAGCCGTATCCGTCCCCCTCTCCCAGCTCGTCCACGAAGCCGGTGCCCGGGAATAGGTAGCGCCCGGACTCGTGGATGGAGAGGGTGAGGACGTTGGGGTCGTCGTAGAAGATCCCCTGCACCCCGTCGCCGTGGTGCGCGTCGTAGTCGATGTACATCACCCGCCCGCCGTACTCCGCGCGGATCCAGGCGATGGCTGCGGCCAGGTCGTCGTAGACGCAGAAGCCCGACGCCTTGTCCCGGTGGGCGTGGTGGAGCCCCCCCGCCACGTTGAACGCCCGCGTCGCCTCGCCGGACATCACCACCTCGGCGGCGCGCAGGGTGCCCCCCACCACGGCGGCGGTGGCCTCGTGCATGCCGGGGAACACCGGGGTGTCGTCGGTGCCGAGCCCCCAGCGCCAGGCGTCGCGGGTGTCGGCCCCTTCCTCCCCCAGCCGCTTCACGGCGGCCAGGTACTCGGGGGAGTGGACCCGCAGCAGCTCCTCGTCGGTGGCCGACCGCGGCGCGACCACGCCCACGTCCGGCGCCTCCAGGAGCCCGAGCGCCTCGATGAGCGAGACGGCCATCTCCACGCGCCGGGGGTTGAAGGGGTGGTCGAGGCTGAACCGGTATCCGAGGACCATGGGGTCCCAGATCAGTGCGCTCTTCATCCCCACCTCACCTCGACAGGAAGGCGCGGACGTCCTCCTCCAGGGACGGCCACCCCACCCGGAACCCCTCCGCCTCCAGCGCGCCGACCACCTCCCGCGGGTCGATGGTTCCCAGGTGGAAGATGACCGTCTTGTCCCCCTGTACCCGGACCGGGGAGACGAGTACGCTCACGATGTTCACCGAGTGCTTCGCCACGAGCGACACGGCGCGCGCCAGCTCCCCCGGCCGGTCCGGGAGGGCCACCTCCAGCCGGGACGCGGGCTCCGTGCCGCCCAGGATCTGCACCATGGCGTACAGCAGGTCGGTCTCGGAGAGGATCCCCTGCAGCGTCCCCGACGCGTCGGTCACCGGGAGGGCGCCGATGCGATGCCGGTAGAGGAGCTTGGCGGCGTCCTCGATGGGGTCCGCGCCGGAGCAGGTGATGACTTCCGAGGTCATGATCGCGGAGACGGGGGTCCGCTCCAGGTAGTCCACCCGGTCCGGGTCTGCCACGGTGAGCGGCGAGGGCATCGCCAGGCGGATGTCGCGGTCGGAGACGATCCCCACGAGCTTCCCGTCCTCTCCCACCACGGGGAGGTGGCGGACCCGGTGGGCGCGGGTGAGCCTCAGTGCGTGGGCCAGGGGGTCGTCGGGCCGCACCGTGTGGAGGGCCCGGGTCATACGGTGTCGAACGAGCATGGTGCAGAGTGCGTATGGAGCAGCGGCGGAAGCGCGAGGCCCGGAGCGGACCTCGCGCTGCGGGAAGGGCCGGGAAGGCCCGGCGCGCTACAGCCGCTCTTCGCGGAGCAGCTCCCCGGTGGGGGAGTACACGCGCAGCACGTTGGCGGTGCCGTCGAAGTCGGCGTCGATGAGCTGGTACACGCGCTCTCCCTGGCGGAACAGCTCCATCAGGTCGCACCGTCCGTCGCCGTTCCGGTCGGTCCAGGTGGCGACGGGATACACCCCCTCGGTGAAGCGGACCAGCTTCGCCCGGTCGCTTCCCCGGGTGGTCTCCCCGGTCGCCCGGAGTTCGCTCGCGGAGGCGCCGGTGGCCTGCGAGATCTGCGCGACCCATCCCCCCACTGCACCCTGCCATTCGCCGCGCATCTCCACCATACGCGGCATGGTCGGCATCTGGGCCGGCGGCCGCCATCCCTGGGCGCGCGCGGCGCCCGGGACGGCGAGGGCGAATGCTCCGAGCAGGACGAGAAAGAAACGACGTGTCATGCTGGCCTTCCTATGTGGGTTTCCCACAATCTAAGCGTACCCGCGGCACCGCGCCACGTTCCTGCCCGGCTCCGGGTACGCGGGTTGCACAAGGGTGAGACGCGCTCTCCGCGAAGTCGCTTCGGAAACCCTCGCCGCACCCGGATCATGCCCGATTCCGCGATCTCACGTCCCCGCTACCAGGGACTGTCGGCCGCACGCCGCTGGGAACACGACCCCGCGCTGCCCCGTGCCGAGTTCTCCCTCGCAGCGGGCGACCGCATCGGGGAGCTGACCATCATCGGGCACCTCGCCTGCGGCCGCGCCACGGAGCTGTACCAGGTGTGGAGCAACCGGCACTGGTGCGCCCTCACGGGCAAGTTCATCGCCCCGGGCCACCTGGCGAGCGGGACCCCGGCCTCCTTCCAGCGGGAGGCCCGCGTCCTCGCCCGGCTGCAGCACCCCAACATCGTCCGCTACTTCGGGAGCGGCGTGGCGGACGGCCGTCCCTACCTCCTCCTGGAGTACTTCGCGGGGCCCTCGCTGTTCGACATGCTGGAGGGGCTTCCCAAACGGCGCCTCCACGTGCCGGACGCGATCCGGGCGACCATGCACGTGGGCGCGGCCGTCCACTACCTCCACAAGTGCGGCTACCTGTACCGCGACCTGAAGCCCGCCAACATCCTCCTCCGCGAGGGGATCCCGGTGCTGGTGGACTTCGACGTGGCGAGGAAGATCGATCCCCGCCGCCGCCCCGCCGACCGCCTGGGCACCGCGCCGTACATGGCCCCGGAGCAGATCCGCCGGGAGGCGCTCTCCCCCGCCACCGACGTGTACGGCCTTGGCGCGCTGCTGTACGAGCTGCTCACCGGCCACTGGCCCACGGAGGAGCCCCGCGACGCGGACGAGGAGGACTGGGACGACGACGAGGACTGGGACGACGTCCCTCCCACCGCCCCTCCGGTGTGTGGCGAGCGGAACGAGAGGACGCTCCGGACGGGAGAGCTGGTCTCCCGCTATCCTCAGCTCACCCGGGCGCCGCTCCCCCCGCGCCAGCACAACCCGCAGGTGACCCCGGAACTGGAGCGGGTGCTGCTGCGCTGCCTGGAGCGAGATCCCGCGGACCGGTTCCAGACGGTGTCCGGGCTCCTGGCCGCGCTCGCCCCCCTGCTCAAGGGACGGTACAAGCTGTGGCCCGACGGCGCTCCCATCGAGCGGCGCTCGGACACGCAGTCGCGGTGAGCGCGGCGGGTGCGGGGGCCGGCCTCACACCTTCCGGTCCTCGGGGATCAGCGACCGGTGGATGCCGACGGCGGCGCGCACGCCCTCGGAGGCGGCCCGGATCGCCAGGCGTGACCCGGGCGTGATGTCGCCGGCGGCGTAGACGCCGGCGACGGTGGTCTCGTGGTCGCGGTCGATCTCCAGGATCCCCTCCTCGTCCGCCGCGCACCCCAGGTCGGCGGCGAAGGAGGAGCCCGGTCCGCAGGCGATGTGGACGAAGAGGGCGTCGAACTCCGCGGTCTCCCCATTGTGGAAGACGACACGTTCGATGCACCCGTCACGCCCCTCCATCCGATCCACGACCTCGGTGCGGATGGGGATCTGGAAGCGCGCCAGCGCTTCCTGCGACTTCTCCGGCAGCTCCGGCGGGTGCCCGTGGGTCAGGAGGGTGAGCCGGCCGGTCCAGGTGAGCATGTACATGCAGAACGCGGCCGCCGACCGCCCCCACCCGATCACCCCCACGCGCAGCCCGGACACGCCGGGCCCGTCGCAGTCCGGGCAGTGCCAGATGCTCTTTCCGTACAGCTCCTCGAAGCCCGGGATCTCGGGGAGGATGTCCTTGAGCCCCGTGCACAGGAGGATGCGCCGGGCACCCAGCTCCCGCCCGTCCGAGAGGCGGACGCGGAAGGCGTCGATCTCCCCCTCCACGGACTCCACGCGGGCGGCTTCCAGCTCCACTCCCGCCGTGCCCGCCTGCTCCCGGATCCGGCGCCGCAGCTCGTACGGGGCGACCTCCTCCAGCCCGGGGTAGCCGTGGACCGCCCAGGTCTCGGCGTTGCGCGGGTCTCCCGCGTCGAGGACGATCGCCCTGCGGCGGTACCGGGCCAGCCAGAGGCCGGCGGCGAGCCCCGCGGGCCCACCGCCGATGACGACGACGTCGTACGGCTCCTGCGTCTCCCCCATCCCGTCTCCCGTGTGATTCGGTGATCCTCCGGTGTGGCCGCCGCTGCGTGCAAGCGCCGCGCCGCGCCCCCTGGCGCACCGCCCCGGATCTCCCCAAGATGTTCAGCTCACCGACCACATCGCGGTCGCCCCCGGCGAGTACGATTTCCGCCCTGCGACGCTCCTCGCCCGACGCACCGCGTCGCACGGACCGGCGCCGGGCTCCCGGGGGGCGGTCGCTCGGCCCGATCCCGCTCCACCGCTCTCACACGGAGGTGTCCGTGCGTGCCGTTTCCCGTCTGACCGTTTTCGCCCTGCTCCCCCTCGCCGCCGCCTGCGCGGCCTCCGTGCCCGCGGCGGCCCCGGCACCGGAGGCTCCCCCCTCCCTTCCGCCGGCGGCCGCCGCGCCGGCCCTCCTTCCCGCGGGGGTCGTGCCCTCGGGCGAGGACGCGCGCATCCACGAGATCGTGGCGGCGGCGTCCCCGGCGCGGATCGAGCGGGACATCCGCACGCTGGTGGGCTTCGGGACGCGCCACACGCTGTCCGACACGCTGTCGCGGACGCGGGGGATCGGCGCGGCGCGGCGCTGGATCTACGACGAGTTCCAGCGGATCTCGCAGGCGTGCGGCGGGTGCCTGGAGGTGACGTACCAGTCGGACGTGATCGAGGGCGGCTCGCACGCGAGGATGCCGAACGACGTGAACGTGGTGAACGTGGTGGCGATCCTGCGCGGACAGCGGGACCCAGGCCGCTACGTGATCATGAGCGGAGACATCGACTCGCGGGTGAGCGACGTGATGGACGCCACGAGCGAGTCTCCGGGGGCGAACGACAACGCGTCCGGCGTCGCCGGGACGCTGGAGGCCGCGCGCCTCCTCTCGCGCTACCGGTTCGACGGCTCCATCGTCTTCGCGGCCCTCTCCGGCGAGGAACAGGGGCTCCACGGCGGGGCCGGGCTGGCAGCGTACGCGAAGCGGCAGGGGTGGCGGATCACGGGCGTCGTCAACAACGACATGATCGGCAACACCCGCGGGATCACCGGGATCGTGGAGAACAACACCGCGCGCGTCTTCGCGCCGGGGATCCCGCCCACCGCCACCCGCGCGGAGCTGCAGCGCATCCTCACCACCGGCGGCGAGCTGGACACCCCGTCCCGGCAGCTCGCCCGCTACGTCGACCGGACGGCGGACCGGTACTTTCCCAACCTGGACGTGAAGATGATCTACCGGCTCGACCGCTTCGGCCGGGGCGGACACCACACGCCGTTCTTCAACGAGGGCTTCCCGGCGGTGCGGCTGATGGAGACCCACGAGGACTACACCCGCCAGCACCAGGACCTACGGACCGAGAACGGGATCCGCTACGGCGACGTGATCGAGGGCGTGGACTTCCCGTACGCGGCGAAGATGACGGCGCTGAACGCGGCCGTGCTGGCCGCCCTCGCCTGGGCGCCCCCCGCGCCGGACAGCGTCACCGTCTCGGGCGCGGTGCAGCCCTCCACGACGCTCCGCTGGAAGGCGGTGGACGCGCCGGACCTGGCGGGCTACCGCGTCTACTGGCGCGAGCCCACTGACCCGCAGTGGACGCGCTCCCGCTGGGTGGGGAACGTCACGCAGAAGACGCTGGAGAACGTGATCATCGACAACTACTTCTTCGGCGTGGCGGCGGTGGACCGCGAGGGGCACGAGAGCCTGGTGGTGTTCCCGATGCCGGGGAGGTAGCGCGGCACGGAAGTACGAGACGCGGAAGAGAAGGGGGAGCGGCCGGACCGCTCCCCCTTCGCGTTGTGGGACACGGATGGGACACACGTCCGGAGAAAGCACACCGAACCGTCCTCTCTTCAGGACACGAAGGGATGGGCCACGACGGCGCCCGAAACGCCTAACTCGTTTACGGATCGCGTTCTGTCTCACGCGCCGGGAAACGGGATGCGCGCTTGCGCCTGGACCGGGCCGCCGGGCGGAGGGTTCGCCGGCAGCCGAGCAGGTCCCCGTGGGTCCACACTTCATTGCCTGGATCGATGCGTACGAACCGGATCGAATCGAAGCGCGGGGCGGTACAGCTGGCCGCCCTTCTCCTCTTCGCCGCGGCGTGCAGCGGCAACGAGCCCACCGCCCCCGGAAACGGCAACCCGCCGCCGGGGCCGACGCCCGTCGCGGTGGTGGTGGTCGCGCCCGAGGTCATCTCACTCCAGCTCCACGAGACACGACAGATCTCCGCGACGCCGCAGTCGGCCGACCGGATCCCGCTGACGGACCGGGCGGTCACCTGGACGACCAGCGACTCCTCCGTCGCCTTCGTCACCCCGCACGGGACCGTGCTGGCGCAGAAGGTGGGAACGGTCACCCTCACCGCCACGAGCGAAGGGAAGCAGGGCCACGCCCGGGTGGAGGTCTCCGCGCCCCCGCCGCCGCCCGCCGTCGCCTCCGTGCGGGTCACCCCGGGAGAGGTCACCCTGTCGGAAGACCCGGCTACGTGGGTGCTGTCGGCCCGGACGCTGGACGAGGAAGGAAGGGAGCTGACCGGACGGGACGTCGCCTGGAGCAGCAGCGACACGACCGTCCTGAAGGTGTACGACGGACAGCTGGTGGTCCGCGGGACCGGCACGGCGTTCGTCACCGCCGTCAGTGAGGGGAAGCAGGGCCGTGCGAAGGTCACCGTTCCGGAGTGGCAGAAGACCCGCGCGCTCCAGGGAGCGGCCGGGCAGCCGCTCCCGGCCCTGATCGGCACGAGCACCTACGTGGACGACGAGGGAATCGCCCGCACCGTACGGCGCGTGGTCACGGAGGGGGCGATCCGGTTCAGCGTCCTGGGCGACCGCTACGAGCAGCGCCTGACGGTACGGACCTACCAGGACGGGGTGTGGGTGGGGACCGAGAGGTTCTCCGACCGGGGGACGTACACGTACAACTGGCTCGACGGCACCTTCGCCTTCACCTCCACGCGGCTCGCCGACCACAGGTTCACCGGGGCGCCGACGCACGACGGCGGGATCGCGGTCACGCAGTGGATCGGCGAGGAAGACGCCCCGACGACCTTCGTGTTCGGGAAGATGTAGCACCCCCGATCCGAGCGACCTGGGGAAGTCGTCGACCCGAGCGATCCCGCCGGTTTCAGGATGAAGGGACGATGAGATGAGAAGGGGGGCACGGATCCGTCCGCGCCCCCCTTCGTCGTAACTCCTCCGGGACCGTGCCTACGGCAGGCCCCAGGCGAGCCGCCGGGAGGCGTACTCGGCCTGGGGGAGCTGCACCAGCGTGGGGGAGAGGTCGGGATCCAGCCAGCGGAGCACGTCGCGAATCGCGAACTCGCTCATGGCCGTGCACCCGGCGGTCCCCTGGTCCGCCCCGCTCCAGACGTGAAGGAAGATGCAGGAGCCGTCGCCCGCGCGGGTCCGCCCTCCCCAGTTGTGCTCCACGATGGCACCGAGCATGTACCGGTCGTCGTCGAGCCGCATCCGCTCCACGTTCCCCGTCCAGTCCTTCACCACGGCCGCGCTGTCCACCACGCGGTTGTAGTAGGAGGACTTCACGTCGTCCACGCAGCGGAAGCTCTCGGTGGAGCGGAGGTACGGCATGCGGATCCAGGGGACGGCGGACGCGCTGGCGTACCCGAAGGCGGAGCCGATCCGGAACGCGCCCGCCGGGGCACGGCCGTCTCCCTCCCGCTTCACGGGCCCGGCGGCGGGCCGCTCCGGGTGGAGCCCCCTCCCCCACCCCATGCCGCTGCGGCCCACGACGATGGGCACCGGCGCTCCCACCTCCCGCCACGCTCCGCGGAGGGAATCGCGCTCGAACCGCCGGAGCGTCCCCGGAACGGTGTCCCACCCGGCGGTGGTCACCACCAGGATCTGCCGGGCCTCCTGCAGAGGGGGGACCGGCGGCGGAGCCTGGGCGGCGGCGGGCAGGGCCGGTCCCACGAGCGCGACGAGCGCGAGAGCGGCAAAGAGGAGGTTCATGTGCATGTCGTTCGGGGGCGGGAGCCTACCGTTCGCGCTTCATCTCCCGAGCGGCGCGCCGGAGCGCCAGCAGGACGTCGTCGCCGTACGCGATCCCCCTGCCCACCGGGATCTCGGCGGCGCTGGGGACCACGTCTTCAAGGTGGTCCAGGGCGCGCCAGATCAGCCCGGCCCGACCCTCGCCCCGGGTGCGGGGGTCGGAGGCGGCCCTGCGGCGCGCGGCGCGCGCTTCGGCCAGCCACTCCCGACCCGCTTCGGTGACGTGGATCCACCCGTCGCGGCGCGCGACCAGCCCCCGCTCCAGGAGCGGACGCACCACCCGGCCGTCCAGGTGGTCGGCCAGGGCCGGGGTGCCGCGGCGGGCGAGCGACCAGATCAGGTCCTGCTGCGCGTCGCTGAGCGAGGACGACTCTTCCTCGTCCGTCACGGCCTCTCCGGGGGAGACCCTCAGCAGCGCGCGGGCGGCGCCGGTGGGGATCACGTGGCCGTTGCGGACCACGACCAGCTTGAGCGCGCGGAGCGGTCGGAGCACGCGGCCGTCCACTTCGTCGGCGGTGACGGGCCTGCCGGCCGCGAGCAGTTCCCGAAGGAGCTGCTCCTGGTGTGGTTTGAGAGCGGAGTTGGACATGAATTGCGGGAGCGGGAAACGTCGATTACGTACAAAGTTGGCGACACCTCCCCCGGCAGCGCAAGGCGGACGTGGCATACCTCCCGGGGCGACCCCCGCCCCGATCCGGTCACTCCTCCACGACGGGGGCGATGCGGTCGTCTCCGGTGTCGAGGGCCCGCTCCACCCAGAGGACCTCGATCACGGTCCAGAAGAACAGCGTGAGCGGGATGGAGAGAAGGATTCCCAGGAACCCGAAGAGGCTCCCGAAGAACACCAGCGCGAAGAGGGTGACGAACGGATGGAGCTGCGCCGTCCGCGACATCGCCCAGGGCGTGATGAGGTTGCTCTCGAGGTGCTGGATGACGGTCGCGGCGATCCCCGTCCAGATCGCCTTCTGCGGCTCGTCGAGAAACGCGACGACGGTGGCGACGCTGCCCCCGATCCACGGCCCGACGAGGGGGATGAACTCCGTCACTCCGGAAAGGAGCCCCAGGAGGAGAGCGTTCGGCACCCCGATGAGGCTGAACGCCGCCACGCTGAGCGCGCCCACCGCGAACATGGCGATCAGCGTCCCCTTCAGCCATCCCATGAGCCGGATGCCCAGCAGCTCCAGGATCCGCCGGAAGGAGGGGCGGAGGTCGCGGGGCGCCACCCGCAGCACCGGGGAGAGGAGCCGGTCGTTGGGCTTCCCCACCGCGAAGAGCCCGCCGAAGACGATCAGGAGCGGGACGAGGAAGATCTCCAGGAGCCCCCCCGCACGGCCGATGACGCCCCCCCCGGAGGCGGTGAGGAAGGCCTCGCGGAGGAACCCCTGCACGTCCGCGCCCACCAGTTCGACCGTGAGCCCCGTGTTGGCGTGGATCCACGCCTCCGCCTCTCCCAGCAGCACCTCCACCTGCGGAGCCTGGGCCGCGACGTTCCGGAACTGGCCGAGCAGGGCCGGGACCCCGATCCAGAGCAGCCCGACGATCGTGACCATGATCACGATCCCGAGCGCCGCGGTCATCCACTTCCGTTGGACCGGGAAGCGCCGGACCACGGAGTTGAAAAGCACCGCGACGATGGCCGCCGCGTAGAGCAGCAGGAGCCCGCGGCTGATCTGGGGGAAGAAGCGGAAGACGAGCGCCAGCACGAACGCGAGCCCCACCGCCTTGTACAGGTGCTCGGGCCGCAGCAGCGCGTACGGAGCCGCGTCCTGCATGGAATCCTGCGGGTACGGCTCCTGGGGCATCCGGGGTCTCCGCGGCCGGGACGTGAGTTCGTCCCGCCGGGCGGGGCAAGTCCCGCACCAGCCGGGCGGAAAGGCCCCGAATCGACTCGGGGTCCGTCCCATCGGACGGACCCCTTGTCGCCGGAAGACGCGAGGATCAGGGAGCTTCTTCGCCCAGGATGCGGGAGACCTCGCGGGCGACGGCCCGCGGGTCCACCGGCTTGGCGAGGATCCCCTGCCCTCCCGCGGCGGTCGCCATCTCCGCCAGGTCGCCGACCACGGAGGCGGTGAAGAAGAGCACCGGCACTCGCGAGGTCCGCTCGTCGGCTCGAAGCGCGCGGCAGACGGAGAACCCGTCCATCCGCGGCATCGCCACGTCCAGGAGGACCAGGTCGGGGGGGGAATCCCTCGCCGCGGCGAGCGCCGACTCGCCGTCCTGCGCCTCCCTCACCTCGTACCCCAGGTGGGTCAGCATGGCGCGCTGGATGGTCCTCTCGTCCTGCTGGTCGTCGACCACCAGGATCGTCCGGCGCCCCTCACGCACGGGGGCACCGGGAGCCGCTAGTCTTCATCTTCTTCGTCGTCGAAGCCTTCGAAACCTCCCCCCTCTTCCTCGATCAGCTCGGTGAGCTGGGCTCCCCAGGAACTCTCCATCAGGCGCCGCACGCGGGGGAAGCGCTGGATCACCTCGGCCATCTCGGGCGTCACGAAGAGTTCCGTCACGTCCTTCCGCTCGTAGCTGCTCCCCTCTTCGTCGAGGAACTCCTTCAGCTCTTCGATCAGGTCGCGGAGGTCGCTCAGCAGCTCGCTCGGGAAGTGGCCCGCATCCAGCGCCACGGCGGATTCCACCCATTCGTGGACCTGCGCGACGAGCGCGTCGAAGCGCTCGTCAGCCTGTGCGCTCTTCATCCCCTTCTATCTCCTGATACACGTGATGTTCTGAGCCGCGCTCGCGAGCCCGGAGAGTGTGCGAACCACGGGGCGAAAACGCAACCCCCGTGCCCCGTTCCCCGGTCCGGAGAGGTCGGCGACGAGGGCTCCCGGAGGCGTGGCAAATCCCTGGCCTCCGCGTCCGGCCGGAGTGTCCGGTTCCGGGACGCGGATTCCCACGGTCGGACAAGCCCCGCCACTCCCGCCACCGAACCAAACAACATAAACACATCATTTACAAAGACTTGACACCAAACCACCACCCGGCACGCTCCTTGTCTTCCATAGTGTCGGCCGCGACCTTCGCGATTTCGCCTTCGCCCCCAGCTCCGGAGCCGTACGATGCCGGCCTTCGACGTGGACCTGACCGTGCTCGCCGCCCTGTGGATGGGCGGGTGCGTGCTGCTCGTTCCCCTGGCCGGGCTCACCGCCCGGTTCGGGCTCAAGCCGGTCCTGGACTCGGTGGCCCGGCTGCGCGCCGCGGGGCGCGGCGACTCCGCCGCCCTGGAGCGCCGCTTCGAGGTCCTGGAGCGCGGGCTCGACGAACTTACCCGCGCCGTGGACCGGCTCGCGGCCGAGTCGCGCCGCGACCGCGTGGCCTGAGCGATCCTCCCCCAGACCCGTCCCTCCACCCGACGCCTGCTCGCAGGAGACTTTTCCGTGGACGTTCCTCGCAAACCCACCCGAAAGCGCCGCCGCTGGCTGTACGCGGGCGCCGCCCTCTCCGGGATCGCTCTGGTCACGCTGGCCCTCTCCCGCCTCGAACCCGCGGCCCCCTCGGTGGCCCGGGGAACGCTCTGGACGGACACCGTCCGCCAGGGGGACATGGTCCGCCAGGTGCGCGGCCCCGGCACCCTCGCCGCGGAGGAGGTGCGCTGGGTCTCCGCCGTGACGCAGGGGCGCGTGGAGCGTAAGCTGGTACAGCCGGGGACGGCGGTGGCCGCCGGCACGGTCATCCTGGAGCTGAGCAACCCGGACGTGGACCGCCAGGCCCTGGAGGCGCAGCGGCAGCTCGTCGCCGCGCAGTCGGAGCTGGCGAACCTGCGGGCCAGCCTGCAGAACCAGATCCTCTCGCAGGAGGCCGCCATCGCCACCGTCCACGCCGAGCACCGCGAGGCGGTGCGCCAGGCGGAGGTCAACGAAGGGCTCTCCTCGCGCGGCCTCGCTGCTCCCATGGACGTGGCGAAGGCCCGCGACCGCGGGGAGGAGCTGAAGACCCGCCTGGAGGTGGAGCGGAAGCGGCTGGGCTTCCTGCGCGAGTCCATGCGGACGCAGGTGGCCGCGCAGGAGGCCCAGGTGGAGATGCTCCGCGGGATCGTGGCCTTTCACCGCGGGCAGGTGGAGTCCATGCACGTCCGCGCGGGGAACGACGGTGTCCTCCAGGAGCTTCCCGTGGAGATGGGGCAGTGGGTGAACTCCGGGGCCACCCTCGCGAAGGTGGTGCAGCCGGGGCGCCTCAAGGCGGTACTCCGCATCCCCGAGACCCAGGTGCGCGACGTGACGCTGGGCCAGCCGGCCTCCATCGACACCCGCAACGGGATCGTGAAGGGGCGGGTGGTGAGGATCGACCCGGCCGCGCAGAACGGGACCGTCACCGTGGACGTGGCCCTGGAGGGCGATCTCCCCAGGGGAGCCCGGCCGGACCTGAGCGTGGACGGGACGGTCGACATCGAGCACCTCCGGAACGTGATGTTCGTGGGCCGCCCGGCGTACGGCCAGCCGGAGAGCACGGTGGGCCTCTTCAAGCTGGAGGGAGGGGGCCGGGAGGCGGTGCGCGTGAGCGTCCGCCTGGGGCGCGGATCGGCCAGCACCATCGAGGTGCAGGGCGGCCTGGAGCCCGGTGACGTGGTGATCCTGTCCGACATGTCGCAGTGGGACTCGGCCGACCGAGTCCGCCTCAACCCGTAGCGCGAGCTTCCCCCAACCAGACTCCGAGGAGCCGATCGATGCAGACCCACGACCAGCCGCTGATCCACCTGGAGGGAGTGAGCAAGGTGTTCCTCACGGAGGAGGTGGAGACCCACGCCCTCTCGGGGGTTCACCTGGAGATCCGGGCCGGGGAGTACGTCGCCATCGCCGGCCCCTCCGGCGGCGGCAAGACGACGCTCCTCTCCATCCTGGGGCTCCTGGACTCCCCCACCGACGGGGTCTACCGGCTGAACGGACGCCCCGTTTCCGGGCTCTCGGCCGCGGAGCGGGCCCGCATCCGCAACCGCGAGATCGGCTTCATCTTCCAGGCGTTCAACCTCATCGGCGACCTGACCGTCTACGAGAACGTGGAGCTGCCGCTTACCTACCGGGGGATGCCGGGCTCCGAGCGAAAGCAGCGGGTGCAGGAGGCGCTGGAGCGCGTGGGGATGGGGCACCGCACCAGCCACTATCCCTCGCAGCTCTCCGGCGGCCAGCAGCAGCGCGTGGCTGTGGCTCGCGCAATCGCCGGAAAGCCGCTGATCCTGCTGGCGGACGAGCCCACGGGGAACCTGGACTCGGTGAACGGAGAGGCGGTCATGGGCCTCCTCCAGGAACTCCACCGCGAGGGCGCCACCATCTGCATGGTCACGCACGACCCGCGCTACGCGCAGCACGCGGAGCGCTCGGTGCACCTCTTCGACGGGCAGGTCGTGCGCGACGAGCGCAGCCCGGTGGCCGCGGAACTGGAGCGGCACGGGTTCGAGGTGGCGTAGGGCGGAAGGCAGCCCGCGCCGCGCCCTCGCCGCCGAGGGTGGACCCCGCGACACCGTCGGCAGTCGCGTGAGGGATGCGAGCCCGGAGGGGCGAGACCCGAGCAGTATCCGGGGCTCGCCGCCGTTACACACGGCTGTATCGTGTGTTACGGCGCCGCAGCCCGACCCCCGCCCCGCGGGGGGCACGCCCGGAAAGCAGTTCCCGCACCGCCCCCAAAGACCTGAAAGCACCTCATGGACACGCTGTTACAGGACCTCCGCTTCGCCCTCCGCACCCTGACGAAGAGCCCCGGCTTCACGTTGGTGGCCGTCCTCACGCTCGCGCTGGGCATCGGCGCGAACGCGGCGATCTTCTCGGTGGTGAACGCCGTGCTCCTCCGCCCGCTCCCGTACGCCGACCCCGACGCGCTGGTGAGGCTCCTCACGGTGGAAGGCGGGAGCCGCGGCCCCAACATGACGCCGCCCGATTTCCTGGACGTCGCGGAGCGGAGCCGCGCCTTCGGCGACGTCGCGGCGTACGGGCAGGGCTCGGCCGCGCTCTCCGGCGACGGGGAGCCGCTGCGCCTGAACGTGGCGCGCACCAGCGCCTCCTTCTTCCGCACCCTGGGCGTGACGCCGCTGCTCGGCCGCGACTTCCGGGCGGAGGACAACCAGCCGGGGAGCGAGCCGGTGACGATGCTGGGGCACGGGCTCTGGCGGCAGCGCTTCGGCGCGGACCCGGCGGTGGTGGGACGGCGGGTTACGCTGAACGGGAGACCTCACACGGTGGTGGGGGTCATGCCGCCGGGGTTCGACTACCCGGCCGGGGGGGAGGCGTGGGTCCCCCTGACGTACTCGGAGACCTTCACCGGAGACGACGCGCGCTTCAGCTACTCCATCGAGGTGATCGCGCGTGCCCGGCCCGGGGTGACGGACGGGCGGATGCGGGAGGACCTGGCGGCGGTGATGGCCGGGATCCACGACGCGTATCCGATGAAGCGTTCCGTGACCCTGGAGCCGGTCCCGCTCCGCGAGCACCTGCTGGGGGACACCCGCACGCCGCTCCTGGTGCTCTTCGGCGCGGTGGGGCTGGTGCTCCTGGTCGCCTGCGCCAACGTGGCGAACCTGTTCCTGGCCCGCGCGGCGTCGCGGCAGGGAGAGATCGCGGTGCGCGCGGCGCTGGGCGCGGGACGGGGCCGGCTGGTGCGCCAGCTCCTCACGGAGAGCGCGGTGGTGGCGCTCCTGGGCGGGGGCGCGGGGCTCCTCCTGGCCTCGTGGGCGACGAAGGTGCTGGTGGCGATGCAGCCCCAGGGGATGCCGCGCCTGGACGAGGTGCGGCTGGACGGCGCGGTGGTCGCCTTCGCGGCGGGGGCGGCCGTGCTGGCCGTGCTCCTGGTGGGGCTGGTGCCGGCCCTGCGCGCGACGCGGTCGGACCTGGCGCGGACGATCCGGGAGTCGGGCGGAGCGCGGGGTGGGCGCGGCGGGAACCGGCTCCGGGCCGGGATGGTGGTGGCGGAGCTGGCCCTCTCCGTGGTCCTCCTGGCCGGCGCCGGGCTCCTGGTACGGAGCTTCGTCCGACTGCTGGCGGTGGACCCCGGATTCCGGACGGAGGGCGCGCTGGCGTTCGAGGTCGGGCTCCCCGGAGCGGCGTACGGATCGGACGGGGAGGTGGACGCCTTCTACTCCCGCCTCCTGGAGCGGATCGGGGAGCTTCCCGGGGTCGGCCCGGTGGGGGCGGCGGCTTCGCTCCCGATGACCGGGTACGGGATGGGGAGCTCGTTCAGCGTGGAGGGCGGACCTCCTCCAGGCCCGGGCGACGGGCGGGAACTCCAGGTGCGGGCGGCGACGCCCGACTACTTCCGCGCCATGGGGGTCCGGCTGCTGCGCGGCCGCGGCTTCGAGGCGCAGGACCGGAAGGGAACGCCTCCGGTGGTGCTTCTCAACGACGCGGCGGTCCGGCGGTTCTTCCCGGGCGAGGACCCTGTGGGACGGCGGCTGGCGCTGACCTGGTGGCGCGAGGGGGAGACCGATCCGGTGGGGGGGACCGTGGTGGGGGTGGTGGGGGACGTGCGCGAGCAGGGGCTGGACCGGGAGGCCGTCCCCACGCTCTACGTGGCCCACTCCCAGGTCCCGCTCCGCTCCATGCACGTGGTGGCGCGCACGGCGGCCGACCCGCTCGCCCTCTCCGCCGCCGTACGGCGCGAGGTGACGGCGCTGGACGCGGCGATCCCGGTCGCCAACGTCCGCACGCTGGACGCCCTGGTGGCGGAGTCGGTCTCGGCGCGTCGCTTCTACATGCTCCTCCTCGGCGTCTTCGCCGCGGCGGCGCTCGCGCTGGCCTCGATCGGGGTGTTCGGGGTGATGTCGTACTCGGTCGCCCGACGGACACGGGAGATCGGGGTGCGGATGGCCCTGGGGGCGCACGCCGGCCGGATGCTGCGCCTGGTCCTGCGGGAAGCGCTCGGCCTGGCGGCGCTCGGCGTCGCGCTGGGGGTGGCCGGCGCGCTCGCGCTGACGCGGCTGCTCTCCGGCCTCCTGTACGGGGTGACCGCCTCCGACCCGCTCACCTTCGTGGCCGTCGCGGCGACCCTCTCCGCGGTGGCGCTGCTCGCCTCGTACCTCCCCGCGCGCCGTGCGACGCGGGTGGATCCGGTGGTGGCGCTGCGGAGCGAGTGAGCCGCTCCGGAAGCACACGGGGCGGGTGCCCCCGCGGCCTTCCGCGGAGGCACCCGCCCCTCGTCTTTTCCCTTGCGCGTCAGCCCATCTCGAAGGGCGGGACGACGCGCCCGTCGACGTCGGTGAACCCGTACTCCCGCGCCAGGTCTCCGACCCGGTAGACGCCGCCGCTCTTCTCCATGACGTCCGGGTCGGCCGCCAGCGCGACGACCGCGCGCCCCACGTAGCGGGGCGACTCGGTGCGGGCGAACTCCGGGTGCTCCCGCCAGCGGGCCTCGTCGGTCTGCCGGGAGCCCAGGACGAACTCCGTGCGCATCCACCCCGGAGAAACCGCCAGCGACGCGATCCCGTGCGGCCTCAGCTCCTCGGCCAGGCCGAAGGCGAGCCGGGTCATCGCGGACTTGGCGAGGTCGTAGAAGAGGTTCCCGCGGAGGTACCGGTCCCGGTCCCAGAAGGTGGTGGTGACCACCAGCCCCTCCCCGCGGCGGAGGAGGAACGGCGCGGCGCAGCGGCTGGCGATGAGGTGGTTGCGCACGCCCCGCTGGAACATCCCCTCCCAGTGCTCCATCGGCTGCTCCCAGAAGGGAGACGCGAGCGACGCTTCGGTGAACGTCTCGTGGCCTCCCCACGCGTTGTTCACCAGCACGTCCATCCTTCCCTGCTCGCGCTCCACCCGGGCGAAGAGGTCCGCGACCTCCTCTTCCCGCGTGTGGTCGCAGCGCACGGGGATGCCGCGGCCGCCGCTCCGCGTCACCTCGTCGGCGGTGTCCTCCACGGTGCCCGGCACGGCGTCCATCCCCATCTGCCCCAGGATCCCGTCGTAGCCGCGCGCCGGCTCTCCGCGAGTGCTGCGCCCCGTAACGTACACCGTCGCCCCGGCGGCTCCCAGCTCCACGGCGATCCCCCGCCCCGCACCCCGGGTCGCGCCGGTGACGACCGCCACTCGGCCCTGCAGCGGCCGCTCCTCGCTCCTGCCTTCCTCTGCTCGCATTCCTTCGCTCTCCGGACTGTGGGTCATCCCTGTACGGAACGGGAAATCTAGAGCGCTTCCGCGGCCCCGTCTTGGAGAAATCCGAAGCCCGCGCTCTCCCGGAAGGCGCGGGGCGTGAGCCCGGCCAGCGCCTGGAACTCGTTGACGAGGTGGGACTGGTCGTAGTAGCCGCAGCGGTGGGCGATCTGCGACCACGACCGGGCGGGCTCGCGGCGCAGGAGGGAGACGCTCGCCCGGAAGCGCGCGAGCCGGCACACCGTCTTCGCGGGGACCCCCACGTGTCCGTGGAACACCTGCTCCAGGCGACGCTCCCCGACGCCGAGCGTCGACGCCAGCTCCCGCACCCGGATCCGCCCGCCGGCCTCGTAGATCCGCCGCACGGCTTCGGTGGCGAGCAGGTTCGGGCAGGGGTCGCCCCGGGAGAGAAGGGCCAGCAGCACGCTCTCCATGACCGCCACCCGCCGGGGACCGTGGGGCGCTCCCGCCAGGCGCTCCAGCGCCTCTCCCGCCCGTGCGCCCCAGAGGTCGGCCAGCGACACGGCCCCGCCCGCGATCTCCCCCGCCGGCACGCCCAGGAACGGCGCCAGTCCGCCCGGGCGCAGCTTCACTCCCACCTGCTCGACGTGGCCCGCCATGCGTACGAGCGCCGGCTCGCAGGTCGCGCCGAGCGCCTCGCTCACCGACGACTCGCCGCCTACGACCCCGGGCGGGTCGCCCAGGTTGAAGATCAGGTGCACCGCTCCGTCCGGGAGCACCCGCTCCTCCACGGGCGCATCCGGCGGGAGCCGCTCGTACCCGAGGTGGATGCGCTCCACGTAGTCCCGGAGCGGAGCGGAAGGGAGCGCCGACTGGTACGCGCTCGCCGAGACGTCGGCCGGCGGCCAGAGCAGGGACTCCGACTCGGTATGGGCGAAGATGCGTTCGGCAGTTCCGGACATGCACCGCTCGGATCGAAGTTCCACTCGGGGCCCGCCGACCGGTGCGGCCTCCTCCGCCGGACCGGCGTGCGGCACACCAGGCCGCGAACGGGAGCGCACGCCTGAACGGAAACCTGTCCAGGGCGACCGCGACCGAATACACTCCCTGGAAGCCCGAGTTCGGGGAAGCGCCCGCCCACTCTGCAGGTTTCCTCATTCCCGCCCGAGAGGAGACGTTCGATGAGCTTCGCCAAGATGGCCGAGAGGACGCTCGGCAGCCACCACACCTGGAGCCAGGACATCTACCTTCACCACGCCATCGACGATCCCGACTACGGGGCGTGCGCGGCGCTCACCATCCGCTGGCTCTGCGCACGGGTGCTCGCCTCGCGCAACAAGCTTTTTCCGCGGGAAACCTACGGCAACTACGTCGAGAACCGTGGCCGGACCCTCACGCTGCAGAACCGCATCAACGACATCCCCGAGTCCGAGGACTTGAGGACGCTCATCGCACAACGCATGCTGCCGGTCTCCGAAGAGCTGGAGAAGGAGGGTGCGACGCTGCGCGGAAGTACCGTGACTCCCGAACTCTCCTACGTCTCGGACTTCATCTGCGAGAACATCGGCTTCTTCTTCATCGGCCTGTTCGGCGACTCGGCCCACGCCATCGGGGCCGTCCACTACTTCGGCGACAAGATCGTCCTGTTCGACCCCAACTACGGGGAGGTCTCCTGGGGGCACGAGGGACCGTATTACGCGAAGGTCTACGCCAAGAACTCCTTCCGCATCTTCCTCCGAGAGCTGGTGAAGAAGGAATACGCGGACGAGAACTACCGCACGTTCCTGGCGCTCCACTACGGCGTCGTCGGCAGGTGAAGGCGAAGCGGGGGCGGCGTGGGAACGAACAGGTCCGCGCGAGATCGTCACCCGACGCCCCGTGGCAGCCTCCACCGCCCGCCGGCCCGTGAGGTCGTCGGGTCGCTCCGGAGGCCGGGCGAAACCGGCACTCCTCCGCCCGCCGGAGCGATTCGAGAGGCCGGGGATCCGGCCGGGCACTGTCCGCTTTTGGGACGACGCGTCCCGCTTCCGCACAGCCCGACCGCCGACAGAGAAATACAACCGTTTGCGTATCAGCGAGTTGGCCTCTCACACCCCAGGCACGTCTCTTCCCATTGCAGGGCTCCCGCTCCACCGCGTCCGGCCCCCTCCGACGGCCCGGAACCGATCCACTCCGCATCGACCGAGGAGAGCCCCGATGCCCGCCCTGTTCTCGTCGCGCTTCCGCCCTTCGCGCTCCTCCGAGCCCGCCGGCCCCGCCCTCGAGCCCGGCGCGCCGCTGATCCGGCTGCGCGACGTGGAGAAGTCCCACCCCGCCGGCACCGGCCGCGTGTACGTACTCCGCCACGTGAGCCTGGACATCCAGCCCGGCGAGTTCGTCTCCATCATGGGGCCCTCCGGCGCGGGGAAGAGCACCCTGCTCTCCATCCTGGGGATGTTCGACGGCGCTTGGGCCGGCGAGTACCACTTCCTGGGGCAGCCCGTCCACAGGCTGAGCGTCAGGGAGCGGAGCGCGCTGAGCAAGCCCGCCATCGGCTTCGTCTTCCAGCAGTACCACCTGCTCGACGACCTGACGGTGCAGGAGAACCTGGACATCCCCCTGTCGTACCGCGACGTGCCGAAGCGCGAGCGGCAGGCCCTGGTGGCCGACGCGCTGGACCGCTTCGGGATCGTGGGGAAGAAGGACCTGTATCCCGGCCAGCTCTCCGGCGGACAGCAGCAGCTGGTGGCCGTGGCGCGCGCCACCATCGCCAACCCGCGCGTGATCCTCGCCGACGAGCCCACCGGCAACCTCCACTCCTCGCAGGGCCGGGAGATCATGGAGCTGTTCCGCGCCCTGAACGAAGCAGGCACCACCATCATCCAGGTGACGCACTCCGAATCGAACGCCGCCTACGGCAACCGCACGATCCAGCTCCGCGACGGCTGGGTCGTGGACGAGTGAGCCGCGGCGCGAAGCAGGAAGCTTCCGTACCGAACGACCTCTACCGAAGCGCGCCGGCAGCCCGATCCCCGCCCCGCGGGGGACACGCCCAGAACCGCAGTTCGAACTCCCTCACCCGAAACCACCCGTTGCGCCCGGCCCCGAATCGCATCATCCTGACACCATGCAATCCCTGACCGCCGACCCTCCCCGCATCCTCGTCGCCGACGACCAGCCCGACGTCCTGGAAGCCCTCCGCCTCCTCCTCAAGGGCGAAGGCTTCCGGATCGAGACCGCGTCGTCCCCCATCGGGATCCTCGCCGCCGTGCGCGAGCGGGAGCCGGACGTGGTGCTCATGGACCTGAACTACGCCCGCGACACCACCTCCGGACGCGAAGGGCTGGACCTCCTGGGCGAACTCCAGGGAATGGACTCCACCCTCCCAGTGGTCGTGATGACCGCGTGGGGAACCGTGGAGGGCGCGGTGGAGGCGATACGGCGCGGCGCCCGGGACTACGTGGAGAAGCCGTGGGACAACGCGAGGCTCCTGGCCGTGCTCCGCTCGCAGGTGGAGCTGGGCCGGGCGCTGCGGCGCACGCGACGCCTGGAGCAGGAGAACTCCCGCCTGCGCAGCGACGGCCGCCCCGCCATGATCGCCGAGTCGCGCGCCATGCAGCCCGTGCTGCGGATGATGGAGCGAATCGGCCCCTCCGACGCGCACGTGCTCGTCACCGGCGAGCACGGCACCGGGAAGGACGTGGTCGCCCGCTGGCTCCACGCCGTCTCCGGGCGCGCCGGGCGCACGCTGGTGACGGTGAACGCCGGGGCCATCGCCGAGGGCGTGTTCGAGAGCGAGCTGTTCGGCCACGTGAAGGGCGCCTTCACCGACGCCCGCGCCGACCGCGTGGGCGCCTTCGAGCTGGCGGACGGCGGGACGCTCTTCCTGGACGAGATCGGCACCATGCCGCCGGAGCAGCAGGCCAAGCTGCTGCGCGTGCTCCAGACAGGCGAGTTCCAGCGCGTCGGAGCCTCCCGGACGCGCCGGGTGGACGTGCGCGTGATCTCCGCCACCAACACCGACCTCCCCCGGGCGGTGGCCGAGGGGCGATTCCGCGAAGACCTCCTCTTCCGCCTGAACACGGTGGAGATCCACCTCCCGTCGCTCCGCGAGCGCCGCGAGGACGTCCCGCTGCTGGCGAGCCACTTCCTCCACCGCCAGGCGGACCAGTACCGGAAGCACCTCACCGGCTTCGAGCCCGAGGCCATGCAGGCGCTCCTCTCCTACGCGTGGCCGGGGAACGTCCGCGAGCTGGAGCACACCATCGAGCGGGCGGTGCTCCTGGCGCAGGGCACCCGCATCGCCCCGGAAGACCTGACTCTCCGCGACCGACGCGCCCCGGCCGGAGGCGCGGCGACCCTGGAGGACATGCCGCTGGAGGAGGTGGAGCGGGTGCTGATCCGCAAGGCGCTGGAGCGGCACGCAGGCAACGTCAGCCACGCGGCGGAGGCGCTGGGGCTGAGCCGGAGCGCGCTCTACCGGCGGCTCCAGCGCTACGGGCTGTGAGGAGGACTTACGACAACGGCTTCTTCGGGCGTGTCCCCCGCGGAGCGGGGGTCGGGCTGCGGCGCACTAGGCCGGCAAACTACGCCGGCCAAGTGCGGCGAGCCCCGGAAACAGCCCCGGGTCTCGCCCCTTCGGGCTCGCATCCCTCACGCGGTAGGACCGTGGGCCTCTCCGCATGACCGGGCGGCTCCGCCGGAGGCGGTCGCCGCCCAGCCACGACGGCCAGGTTTTGCGGCTGGCCTTCCTCACCGGGCTCCCCGGCTCCGCGGTCGCCCTCCTCCTCCTCTGGACCGGGCCGTACGAGGGAGTGGTCCGCTGGACCCTCACCACCCTCGTCGTCGCGGGGTGGCTTGGGTTCGCGCTGGCGCTGCGGGAGCGCGTCGTCCGCCCACTGCAGACGCTCTCCAACCTCCTCGCCGCCCTGCGCGAGGGGGATTTCTCCATGCGCGCCCGCGGCGCCCGGAGCGACGACGCCCTGGGGCTCGCCTTCCTGGAGGCCAGCGCCCTCGCGGACACGCTGCGCGAGCAGCGCGTCCGCGCGCTGGAAGCCACCGCCCTGCTCCGCCGCGTCATGGACGAGATCGACGTGGCCGTGTTCGCCTTCGACGAGGAGGAGCGGGTCCGGCTCGTCAACCGGGCGGGGGAGCGCCTGCTGGGGCAGCCCGCGGAGCGGATCGTGGGGCGCACCGCCACGGAGGTGGGGCTGGACGCGCCGCTGGAAGGCGAGACGCCGCGTACGCTGGACCGGGCCTTTCCTGGCGGCACGGGCCGCTGGGAGGTCCGCCGCGCCCCCTTCCGCCAGGGCGGGCGCCCCCACCGGCTGCTGGTGCTCTCGGACGTGAGCCGCGTCGCGCGGGAGGAGGAGCGCGAGGCGTGGCGGCGGCTGATCCGCGTCCTCTCGCACGAGATCAACAACTCGCTCGCCCCCATCCGCTCCATCGCCGGGACGCTGCGGGGGCTCCTCGACGCCCCCGTGCGCCCCGACGACCTGGACGACGACCTGCGCAGCGGACTCGCGGTGATCGCGGGCCGCTCCGAGGCCCTGGGCCGCTTCATGGCCTCGTACGCGAGGCTGGCGCGGCTCCCTCCGCCCGAGCCGGCGCCGGTGGAGGTGGGGGCCTGGGTGCGGCGCGCCGCGGCGCTGGAGACGCGCGTCCCCGTCCGGGTGGCGCCGGGGCCGGCGCTGGAGATCCGCGCGGACGGCGACCAGCTCGACCAGCTCCTCATCAACCTGGTCCGCAACGCCGCGGACGCCGCGCTGGAGACGGGGGGCGAGGTCTCGGTGGGGTGGCGCCGGGAGGGGGAGCGGCTGGAGGTGTGGGTCGAGGACGAGGGGCCGGGGCTATCGGAAACGACGAACCTCTTCGTCCCCTTCTTCACCACCAAGCCCAGCGGCACGGGGATCGGCCTCGTGCTCAGCCGGCAGATCGCCGAGGGGCACGGCGGCGCGCTGACGCTGGAGAACCGGGCCGGCGCGCGAGGGGCGAGGGCCCGGCTGGTGCTGCCGGCGGGAGCCGCCGCCGAAACGTGAGAAGGCCCCTCCCCGCGCCGCGGAGAGGGGCCTTCGATTCGGTGCCGTTCGGGGAGGGCGCGGTCAGCTCCCCGGGATCACCAGCGTCTGGCCGAGCTTCACCACGTCGTTCTCCATCCGGTTGGCGGCACGGATCGCAGCGGCGCTGACGCCGTACTTCTGCGCGATGCCGAACAGCGTGTCGCCGCTCACCACCCTGTGGGTGCGGTTCGCCGGGCGCGCCGCGGGCGGCCGCGCCGGAGCACCGGACGCGGGACGTGCCGCGCCGCTCCCCGACGACGCCGGCGCCGCACCGGGGATCCAGAGCGTCGTCCCACTGCGCAGACGGTCCGGGTCCACCCCCGGGTTCGCGGCGCGGAGCGCGTCGGCGGTGACGTTGTACCTCCGTGCCACGCCGAAGAAGGTCTCACCCGGCCGCACCTCGTGCGTTCTCCGGGCGTTCCCCGGCGTACGCGTGGAGGCGGGCGTGGACGAGCCCCCGCCCGAAGCCGGCGCGGGCCTCGCGGCGGTGCGCGGCGGATCCGCCGGGCGTGGGGGCGCCGGAGCCGGACGGGAGGCGGGCGTGTCCACCGCGACCGCGGCCAGCGGTACGGTGTCGGGGCGCGCGGCGGAACCTTGCTCCATGCGCACCACGGTCGGCCGCGGCTCGCGCCAGCCGATCCTGCCGACGCTCTGGACCGCGAACGGCTCGCGCCAGCGGTCCTCCAGCGGCACCTCCGGCTCCGGGGCCGGGAGGGTGTCCTCGGGCGCTGCGACTTCGGGCGCGGGCGCCTCCGGCGCGGAAACGGGCCGTCCCTCCACCGTGGCGCACCCGGCGAGCGCGGCCAGAAGGACCGGCGAGATCAGACGCAACGGATACATCCCTGCACTCCCGAACGGGTACGAGCGACGCGGCCTGCAAACCGCTTCGGAAATCGAAACAACGAACCAAGATAGCGAGTTCCGCACGCCGGTGCGACCCGGTCCCGGCGCCGGAGCCGGCTCGGGGGAAGCGAGAAGGCCGCGCTCCGCGGACGGGGCGCGGCCCTCGTACTCCTCTCCCCGGCGGCCCCTACCAGCTGATCGTGCCCTTCTTGCTGGTGTCCACCTGCTCCGTCTCCCCGGTGCCGAAGAGGAACTTCTCGGTGTTCTCGGTGAGGAACTGCTTGGCCTCGGGGTCGCGCACGTTGAGCCCGTAGTGGTTGATCAGCATGGTCTGCTGGCGGAGCCACTCGCCCCAGCAGACCTGGCAGATCTCCGCGTGGATCCGCTTCCCCAGCTCGTTGTTGAACGGGGCGTAGGGGACCGCGGGACGCTCCTGTCCGCAGCGGACGCACTTTATGTCTGGCATGGATCTCTCCCGGTCGTCGTCGTTCGCGCCGCGCCCTCGCGCGGGGCGCCGTCGTGTCCGAATATACCCTCCGGCCCGTCCACCGTTCAACCGCTTCCGGAGCGACCGATGTCCGACGCCCTCCCCGTGCGCCTCTCCGACGAGGGGCGCACGGCCACCTGGAACCCCGCCCTGACCCGCGCCTCCCAGGTGATCGTCCGGGTCCGCCGCGCCGACGGCTCCGTGGAGGAGCGCCGCTCCCTGAACAGCGGAAGAACCCGCGTCCGGGAGGGCGAGGCCATCGAGACGGTGGCCCCGGCCGGGTAGCTACCGCGCCGCGGCCACCGCCTCCCAGGTCCGCCGCGACACCTCCGCGGCCACGCGACGGGCGAGTTCGCGGTCGCGGAACCCGCGGGTAAGCACCACCAGCACGTACGGGCCCCGGCCCTCCGGGAGGACGACGGCGGCGTCGTGGTCGATCCCGGTGATCCACCCCGTCTTGTTCGCCACCCGAACGCCCGGCGGGAGACCCGCGGGGATCATCGCCCTGAACTCCTGCCGCTCCAGGATCGCCAGCATCTCCTCCGTCGCCCGCGGGGAGGCAGCCCGTCCCCCCGCGATCCCCTCCAGCGTCTTCATCAGCCCGTACGCCGTGGTGGAGTTGTTCATCCCCGCCCGGAACGCCGGCCCGTCCTCCACGCCCCGCAGGACCACCGTTTCCGACGCCCCCAGCCCTTCCAGCGTTGCCGCGATGCGTGCGGGCTCCGCCAGGTCGATCAGCAGGTTGGTCGCCAGGTTGCTGGAGCGGGCGATCATCCGGTCCACCAGCTCGCGGACCGTCATCCGCTCGCCCAGGCGGCCGTAGATCTCCGGGTCGCTGTCGTCGGCCGCGGAGAGGGTGTAGGCGCTGCCGTCCGCGATGCTGCGGAACTCGTTGCGGACCGGCACCGGCTCGTCGAGCGACAGCTCTCCGGCGTCGGCCCGCCGGAACAGCTCCAGCATCACCGGCACCTTCATGGTGCTCGCCGCGTGCATCCGTTCGTGGGCCCGGAACAGGAGCGAGTCGCCCGTCTCCAGGTCCATGAGGGCCACGGACACCTCCAGCGTGTCGCCCGGCAGCTCGGCGACCAGCCGGCGGACCGCGGCGTCGAGGGCGGCGAGCCGCTGCGGGGGAGGGGGCGGGACAGAAGAAGAGGCGGAGGGACGGACCGAGGGAGCGCACGCCGCGAGGACGAGAAGGAGCGGGAAAGCGGCTGTCTTCATCGGTTCGCACGGGAGCGGAGGGGAAAAAGGAACCGCACCGTCGAACTGAAGCGTCGACGGTGCGGTTGTCAAACCCGGAGCCGGGCCGGCCTGGGGTCAGGCCGGCGTCACGGCCCGCGGATGGTGAGGACCTGGTTGGCGACGGACAGCGAGCCGTCCGCGACCCTCACCGTCCCGTTCGCCGTGACGTTCCCACCCGACTGGACGTTCCCGGTGACGACCAGGTGCGGGAAGGTGCCGCTGGCGGTCTGCGAGGTCCCGGTCATCTCGACGGTACCGTTGCTCACCGTGCCCTCGGGCGCGACGGCGTCGGCCGTGATGGTCAGCCGGTAGCCGCCGAGGTCCAGCGTACCCCCCATGGTGGTCATCACGAGGCGGTTGATCGTCTTGTCGGAGTCGGAGATCTGCGGCTGCGTCCCGCCCCCGTTGATGACGATCGTGTCGGAGGTGGACGGGATCCCCCGCGGATCCCAGTTCCCGACCTTCAGCCAGTCGCTGTCCGTGAGCCCGGTCCAGGTGCGCATGATCCCGCCCGACTGGAAGATGACCTGCGCGGTGGACACGATGTCGACGCCGCCCAGCTGCCCGGTGATCGTGGCGGTGCCGTCGGTCCCGGTGTGCGTAAGGTCGGCGGTGTACGTGCCGTCCCCGTTGTCCGACACCGGACCCACCGTGCCGAGCGTGGAGGACAGGGTGACCGTCTCACCACCGGTGGCCAGGTCGTTGCCCTGCTCGTCCTTCAGCTGCACGGTGATCGTCGTGATGCTCCCCGAGGTCAGGACCGCGTTCGCCGTGGTGATCTGCGTCCCCGCGACGGACGGCGGCCCGGCAACGCCGGTCACCGAGATGGTCGTGCTGAGCGTGTCGGCCACGGCCTCCAGGGTGTTCACCCCGAGGCTCGACCCGAGCGTCCAGCTCCCCACCGTAGCCACGCCGGTGCTGTCGGTGGTCTGCGACTCGCCCGTGATGCTTCCGCCGCCGGCCGTCACGCTGAAGGTGACGGCGACGCCCTCGATTCCGTTCCCGTTGGCGTCGACGATCCGGACGCCGGGGGCGGGGACCACCGCGCTTCCGACCGCGTAAACGGTGTCGGCCACGATCGCCTCGATGCCCGCCGGCGGCCCGGCGATCGTCGCGACGCTGGCCGTTCCGGAAAGGCTCCCCTCGGACGCCGTGATGGCGTAGGTCATGCCCGCGAGGGTACCCGTGGTGAAGGTCACCGTGGCCGTTCCGCTCGCGTCCGTCGTGCTGGTCGGAGTGGCGAAGGAGCCGCCGTTGTCGCTCCCCCACGTCACCGTCCGGCCCGCCTGCGCCACCGTGTTGCCCATGGCGTCGACGAGCCGGGCCGAGACGTCGACGGAACTTCCCGCCATCGCCGTGGAATCGCTCACGGTGACGATGTACGCGGCCGCGGGACCCGCGACGAAGGCGACGGTCGCCGAGTCGGCGATCGTGCTCCCGTCCAGGGTGCCGCTCACGATGGCCGAGCCGGTCGTGGTCGGCGCCGTCAGCGTCGCGGTGTACGTCCCGTTCGTGTTGTCGGTGACGGCCGAGAGCGTTCCGCTCGTGGCCGCCAGCTCGACCGTCCCGCTCGCGGCGGTCAGGTCGTTCCCGTACTGGTCCCTGAGCTGGACGGTGATCGTCGCCGTCGCGGTCCCGTCCGCCGTGATGGAGTCCGGGCTCGCGGTGAGCGTGCTGGCCGCCGCGGAGGCGGAGGCGGCCGTCGTGGTCACCGTGAAGGTAAGGGGCGAGCCGGTGAGTCCGGCCGAGGTGGCGGTCGCGGTCTGCTCACCCGCCGCCGTCCCGAACGTCCAGCTCACCGAAGCCACGCCGTCGGCATCCGTCGTGGAACTCGCCGCGCTCACCGAACCGCCGCCCGTGGCGACGGCCCAGAAGACGTTGTGTCCCGTCACGGGGTTGCTGTAGGCGTCCACGACCTTCACCTCCAGCTGGCGCGTGGTCGCCACGGTGGCGGTGCCACCGTGGCCCGACTCGACCGCGAGGAGCGCCGCGGCTCCGGCGTTACCCGTGGCATCGAAGACCACGGCCGTCAGCGCACCCGCACTCGCCGTCAGCGTGTTCGCTCCCGCGGCGGTCGAGAGCGTCCACGAGCCCACCGTCGCAACACCGCTCGCATCGGTCGTCGTCGGGCTCCCCGTCACGCTACCGTTACCCGAGGCAGCGAACGTGACGCTCACGCCCGCCACCGGGTTGCCATACGCGTCCGTCACCGTCACCGACGGCGCCGTCGCGACCGCCGTACCCACGGTGGCCGTCTGTCCGTCACCCGCACTCGCGACGAGGTTCGCCGCGGCGCCCACCGTACCGGTGGCGGTGAAGCTGGTGCTCAGCGCACCCGCACTCGCCGTCAGCGTGTTGGCACCCGCCGCGGTCGAGAGCGTCCACGAGTCCGCCGTCGCGACACCGCTCGCGTCCGTCGTCGCCGGGCTGCCCGTCACGCTGCCGTCGCCCGATGCAGCGAAGGTGACGCTCACGCCCGCCACCGGGTTCCCGTACTGGTCCGTGATCGTCACCGAAGGCGCCGTCGCAACCGCCGAACCCACCGTGGCCGTCTGAGCGTCACCCGCGCTCTTGGCAATATTTGCCGGAGTGTCCACCGTGCCCGTGGCGGTGAAGCTGGTGCTCAGCGCACCGGCAGTCGCCGTGAGCGTGTTCGAGCCCGCCGAGGTCCCCAGCATCCAGGAACCCACCGTCGCAACCCCGCTGGCATCGGTCGTGGCCGGGCTGCCCGTCACGCTCCCGTCACCCGAGGCAGCGAACGTCACGCTCACGCCCGCCACCGGGTTCCCGTACTGGTCCGTGATCGTCACCGAAGGCGCCGTCGCAACCGCCGAACCTACGGTGGCCGTCTGAGCGTCACCTGCGCTCACCGCGATGTTCGCCGCAACACCCACCGTCCCGGTGGCGGTGAAGCTGGTGCTCAGCGCACCCGCACTCGCCGTCAGCGTGTTCGCACCCGCGGCGGTCGAGAGCGTCCACGAGCCCACCGTCGCGACACCGCTCGCATCCGTCGTCGCCGGGCTGCCGGTGACACTCCCATCTCCCGAGGCCGCGAACGTCACGCTCACGCCCGCCACCGGGTTCCCGTACTGGTCCGTAATCGTCACCGACGGCGCCGTCGTAACCGCCGAACCCACGGTCTCCGTCTGGGCGTCACCCGCGCTCACCGCGATGTTCGCCGCGGCGCCCACCGTCCCGGTGGCAGTGAACGTGGTGCTCAGCGCACCCGCCGTCACCGTCAGCGTGTTCGCACCCGCCACGGTCGAAAGCGTCCACGAGCCCACCGTCGCGACACCGCTCGCATCCGTCGTCGCCGGGCTGCCGGTCACGCTGCCGTCGCCCGAGGCCGCGAACGTCACGCTCACGCCCGCCACCGGGTTCCCGTACTGGTCCGTGATCGTCACCGAAGGCGCCGTCGTAACCGCCGAACCCACGGTCTCCGTCTGAGCGTCACCCGCGCTCACCGCGATGTTCGCCGCGGCGCCCACCGTCCCGGTGGCAGTGAACGTGGTGCTCAGCGCACCCGCACTCGCCGTCAGCGTGTTCGCTCCTGCC
>Ga0180215_1000508_pt1 | contig 49430 bp, 48 predicted proteins | sample eDN3rd37CBELigBY_FD_128871 | JGI IMG/M metagenome (GOLD analysis project Ga0180215, IMG submission 128871) | Enriched backyard soil microbial communities from Emeryville, California, USA - eDNA 3rd pass 37_C BE-Lig BY (version 2) (version 2) | ecosystem: Environmental > Terrestrial > Soil >... | reverse complement strand
GCCGCCGTAGGCGTTCCAGGTGCTCGGCGAGAACTGCAGGCCGCCCTGGTAGCCGTTGCCGGTGTTGATGCCCCAGTTGCCGCCGGACTCGCACTGTGCGAGGCGGTCCCAGTCGGAGTCGGGGGCTGCGTTGGCGGTGCCGCTGAATGCGACGCCGGTGACGCCGAGAACCGCGCTGGTCAGCGCGAACTTCGCGACGGTACGGCCGGTGTTGGTGGGCTTGCGATGGCGTCCGCTCATTGCTCCGGTTCCTCTCCGCACGCGCCTACGAGGTCAGCTGTCGGGTTCGGGCTGAAGAGGTAGCCCGGCCGCGACGCTCCCGCTGGGAGCGATTCGGCTTCACCCCTAGGGCCGTTGCTGGTGCTCGTGCCCGGGTGCCTCCTGGGAACTTCCGCTCCCTGGGAGACCGTGTGGGTCCCCCGTTTCCTGTCCCCTGGATCGTTCGTTGGGGGTCCGGTTCCGCGGGACAGGATTTGGCGCGGCGGATCCGGGTCGGCCGGACCAGTCCGACCGGCTTCGAAGGTAACGGTTCCGGGGGCGGAGTGTCACCAATTGATAACGCGCGATTCATCGCGCGCAGGCAGGTGACCTGGACAGCAGTGCACGAGAACCCGCAGGTAGCGCCCTATCTGTGGGCGTCCTGCGCGTTCGAGGCCGGAATGTTATCGGGGCGTGATGTGACTAACGTCACACGTGTGACTGAAGTGATCGGACGGGCACGATGTCCTTGCCGAGCGGCATCAGTGAGATCGGAATCATCTTCAGGTTCGCGATGGCGAGCGGAATCCCGATGATCGTGATCGCCATCGCGACCGCGGTCACGATGTGCTCGATCGCGAGCCACACGCCCGCGACGATCACCCAGATGATGTTGCCGATGAGCGAACCGACCCCGGCCGTCGGCTTGTCGACGACGGTCTTGCCGAACGGCCACAGCGCGTACACGCCGATGCGGAACGCCGCGATGCCGAACGGGATCGTGATGATCAGCAGGCAGCAGATGATGCCGGCGAGGAAGTAGCCCAGTGCCAGCCACAGCCCGCCGAAGATCAGCCAGATGACGTTGAGCAGGAACTTCACGATCCACCTCCACGCGCGCGACGGCCCGACCGCAGGGCGGACGCGATTGCCAGCAGGAAGCCCAGCGGCCACGCCGCGGTCAGCGAATACAGCACCAGGCCCGGTTTGCCGTCAGTGACGACCGGGGTCAGGAAAATCAGGACAACTGCGACGATACCGACGGCGAAGCACACCAGCGCCGCTTTCAGCAGGCCGGTGCCCGGCCGCGTAGAAGAATCGGAAGTACCCACGCCGTCCACGGTAGTGGGTCGCGCATGTACGTGGCGGTCGCACCGGTCGGGGTACACTGGCGGCCGTCTACGCGTCCCGCACCGATTGCGGGGCGCGTTGTTTTGCATATCCACAGGTGCCCGGACGGGTACAGCTGTCGAGGAGCGGGTGAGCGCGGTGCCAAGCGGCAAGGTGAAGTGGTACGACGTCGAAAAAGGCTTCGGCTTCCTGTCCCAGGAGGAGGGCGAGGACGTCTATGTCCGCGCGTCCGCACTTCCGGAAGGGGTGGAGGCCCTCAAGCCGGGGCAGCGCGTCGAGTTCGGCATGGCCGTCGGCCGCCGCGGCCCGCAGGCACTGAGCGTGAAACTGCTCGAACAACCCACCCTGCGACAGAAGGGTGGTCGCCGCGAGAGCACCGCGGACAAGAAGCGGCGCAGCCCCGACGAACTGCACGGCATGATCGAGGACATGATCAACCTGCTCGAGGCGTCGGTCCAGAAGGACCTGCGGCGCGGCCAGTACCCGGACCGCAAGGCAGCCCAGCGGATCTCCGAGGTGCTGCGCGCCGTCGCCCGCGAGCTCGACTCCTGATATTCGTCACCCCACTCACGACGAGGGCCTCCGGTGATGCACCGGAGGCCCTCGTCGTTCGAAGATCGGGTCTGTGACAGGCGGTCAGTAGGTCTGGAGGGCCCAGACCGCGTGCGCGATCGCCGTGCCCGTCTCGTCCTGCACGGCCGACGGTAGCTGGATCTCGACGCCGAGCAGCTGGATCGACGGATCGGACGGCACGGTGACCGCGCGCTGCTCACCGGGCTCGAAGAGGCGGCCGTCCACGAACGTCTGGCCCGTCTTGGGATCGCCGTAGACGACGATCAGGCGCCACGGGGCGTCGGAGATCTCGGACGGCAGCGACAACTGCAGCGGGAACCCGGCCGGCACGTCGAGCATGCCCAGCGGATTTTCGACGCATTCCTCCAGGTAGAGGTTGCAGTGCTGGGTCGGCTGGACCGTCACGCTCTTGCCGTGCGCGAAGGCGGTGATCGTCGGCAGCTTCGGTTCGGCCGAGTCGACGAGCTTCCACACCACTGCGGCGAGACCACCCGCCGCCAGCAATACGACCACCGCGATCAGCGCGATGATCTTCTTCGTCCGGGCCTGCAGCGTCATCGATTTCCGTTCCTGCTCGAATGTCCGGCCGTGCGCGGGGTGCGCCGGCCGGCGGTCTCTTGATCGGCGTGTTCGGGACGTTTACCGCCCAATCCGGGCAGCAGCGTCTTCCCACGGTAGGTCAGGATCGTCTGGGTCAGTCCCAGAACCAGCACCACCGTGACGACACCGAAGCCGATCCAATATTCGGGCGGCAACAACACTCCCAGCGCGCCGCCGACCACCCAGCTCAGCTGGAGCACCGTCTCCGAACGTCCGAACCCGGACGCGATCGACTCCTCCGGCAGATCCTGCTGCAGCGACGCGTCCAGCGACACCTTCGCCAGCGCACTCGCACACGCCGCGACCAGCGCCGCGGCGGCGGCCGCGAAGATGTTGTCCGTCGCCGCGACGATCGCGGACACGATCACCACCGCCGCGGTGCAGCGGACGACGATGAGCGCGGGACGACCCAGCGCCAACCGCGCCCCCGTCGCGTTGCCGGCGAAGTTGCCGATCGCCGCGGCCGCCCCGACCAGGCCCAGCATCGCGGCCTGCACGAGCGGGTCGTGCTCGGTCTTGGACTTCGCGACGAACGCGATGAACAGGGTCAGGAATCCGGTCAGCACCCGGATCGTGCCGTTGCCCCACAGCCCGGTGACCACCGCCCGGCCCAGCGGCTGACGGCGCCGCGTGCCGGGCGGGGTGATCACTTCCGTCTTGGTGTCGTGCATGTCGGTGCGGGCCTCGGACCCGTGATAGGACAGCGTCGCCGGGACCTCGCCCTCGGTGACCTCCACCCACGCGGGGATCCGCATGCTCAGGTACGCGCCGAACGCGGTGATGCCGGCGCACAGCCACAGCGCACCCGACGAGCCGAACAGCCACGCCGCGGCACCGGCGACCGCACCGGCACCCAAGGTGCCGCCGACCAGGCCGAACACCGTCAGCCGGGAATTGACCCGAACCAGGTCGATCTCCGGTGGCAGTACCCGGGGCGTCACGGCCGATTTCAGCACCGAGAACGATTTGCTCAGCACCATCATCGCCAGCGCCGCCGGATACAGCCCCCAACTGTCGAAGTTGAACACGAGCACCACCGCGAGGACGCAGCGCAGCGCGAACGACGCCGCCAACGCCAGCCGGCGACCGTGCTGCAGCCGATCCAGCAACGGTCCGATCAGCGGGGCGATGATCGCGAAGGGGGCGATCGTGATGAGCAGGTACAGCGCGACCTTCGTCTTGTCCTCGCCGGTCGCGGCCGAGAAGAACAAGGTGTTCGCCAGTGCCACCGCGATCGCCGCGTCGCTCGCGAAGTTCGCCATCGTCGCGTACATCAGCGCCGTCAGCCCCGACTTGTCGGCGCCGTCCGCGGTGGCCGCGCGCCGGAACGTGGCGATGCCCTTGTTCGTCAGCTCCCGGCTGCGCAGGGCCGCGACCCGGGTCACGGTCAGCTTCCGCGGCATTCGCGGGGCGCGCGGGGCATCGGACTCCGAGGCCGCGCGCGCGTCGTCGCGGGGTTTGCGATTCCCGTCGAGGGGGTGCAGCGGTGGCAGAGGAGTGCGCCGCGACCCGGTGTGCCGCGGGGGCGGATAGTTCCGGTAGCCGGGATGGTTCGCCTCGGGATCGGGGCGGCCGGGACGCGAGGAGCGCGGAGCCGAACGGGAGTCGCTGCCGTCGGCGTCGGCACGGCCGCGCGCCGGGTCGGCGGGGCGGCGCTCGTCCGGATCGGTCACGCCTCCGATTCTTCCCCACCGCCCTCCGGAGGCGCAGACAGGTCCCTACGTGAGATGTGACCCATGGTGCTCACGGTACGAAACGCACCTCGAACATGGTGGGCCAGTACTTGCCGGTGACGAGGAACCGATCGGTGCCCGGCACCTGCGCGATCCCGTTGAGGACGTCGATCTCCGCGCGTTGCTCGTCGGTGAGCGCGTCGCGCAGGGCACCGGCGTCGATGGTCGCGGTCACCCGCCCGGAGCCCGGGTCGATGCGGACGATCCGGTCGGTCTGCCACACGTTCGCGTAGACGGACCCGTCCACGGCGCACTCGAGCTCGTTGAGGTTGTCGATCTCGCGGCCGTCGACGCGCACGGTCGTGCTGCCGAGCACGTCGAAGGTCACCGGATCCCGGAACGTCAGTGTCGACGAACCGTCGCTCATCACCAGACGGTCCCCGGCCGCGCACACGCCCCAGCCCTGGCCGTCGTACTCGACGTGGTCACGGGCTGCCAGCGTGTCGCGGTCGCGGGCGATGGCCACCCCGTCCTTCCAGGTCAGCTGCCACACCGTGTCCCCGGCCACGGTGATGCCCTCACCGAACATGTCGTCGGGAACCGGCACCCGCGTGCGTTCGACGCCTGTGTCGAGGGCCCGCGCCGACAGGTACGACCGGCCGCTCCGGCCCGTGCCCTCGAGCAGTTCGCCGTCGGAGATCTCGAGGCCCTGGGTGAACGCTTCGGGATCGTGCGGCCGGGTCGCGACGATCTCGACGCGCAGCCGGTCGGCGGGCGGACCGGGGTCGGGAACGGGTTCGTCACCGCACCCGGCGAGGATTCCGGCGGCGAGCAGTGCGGTGGCCGGGGCGAGGACACCGGCGGTTCGGATCGGCCCGGGGAGTTTGCTGCCCTGTCGCGGTCGCACCCAGCCATCATCGCAGTCGTCGGCCGCCGTCCCGGCGGCCAAGGGGCGCGCTCCCGTTCGGGTGCGGCAGAATGGGTGCCGTGAGTGCTGTGTCTTCTGCTGATGCCCCCAGCGCGGAAAGCTCCGCCGAGGCTGTGCGACCTGTCCTCGCCGATGCGGTCGACATCGCCCGCGCGGCTCTCGACGAGCTCGGCGAAGGCGGGATCGGCCCGCATCTGGGTGTGACCGCGGAGAACGACTGCGCGGCCACCCACCGTTTCGTCGCCGACCTGCCCGGTTATCGCGGTTGGCAGTGGGCGGTCGTCGTGGCTGCCGCTCCGGAGTCCGATCACGTCACGGTCAGCGAACTGGCGTTGCTGCCCGGTCCCGACGCGCTGATCGCACCCGAATGGCTTCCGTGGAGCGAGCGGATCCGCCCCGGCGACCTCGGTCCCGGCGACCTGCTGGCCCCCGCCCCCGGCGATCCCCGTCTGGTGCCGGGATACGTCGAGTCCGGCGACCCCGAGGTCGACGAAACCGCACTCGAGATCGGCCTCGGCCGCCGCCAGGTGATGAGCCTGGAAGGTCGCCTCGACGCGGCCCAGCGCTGGTTCGAGGCATACGGGCCGGACACCGAGATGGCGAAGGCCGCGCCGTCGACCTGCATGCTGTGCGGGTTCTACCTGCCGCTCGCCGGGTCGCTGCACGCGGCGTTCGGGGTCTGCGGAAACGAGTTCGCCGCGGACGGGCACGTCGTGCACGCGCAGTACGGCTGCGGTGCACATTCGGACACCACCCTTCCGACCGGTGCGGGTTCGCCCCGCTTCGACGCGTTCGACGACGCGGCGGTGGAGATCATCGCGATCGCCGCTCCGGCAGAGTCGGACACCGCCGCTCCGGCAGGGTCGGACACCGTCGAGGCCGAAGTGCCCGAGCAGCCCGCCGAGCCGACTGTCACCGAGGAGTCGCCCGTCGAGGAGCCGACGGTCACCGACGAGGCGACGACCAGCGACGACGACACCGGCCGGCCGGAACAGACCGACTGACGTGACCCAGGCCGACCCCGCGGACCCGTTCGGTACCGCGGCGCTGCGGGACGGCACGCTGCTCGCGTGGCGGTCGTCGCCCACCCGCCTGCGGGAGGACACCGCCACCGAATCGGACCTCGTCCGCGCCGGCTACCGCGACCGGGTACTCACCGAACTCGCCCAGAACGCCGCCGACGCCGCGACCCGCGCGTCCATCACCGGCGCGATGCGGGTGTGGATCGGCGACGACGGTCTGCACGTCGCGAACACCGGTTCCCCGCTGGACGGCCCCGGCGTGCAGGCGCTGACAGCACTGCGGGCGTCCGCGAAAACCGGGGGAGTCGGACGCTTCGGTGTCGGCTTCACCGCCGTCCTCGCGGTCTCCGACGACATCGAGATCCGGTCCCGGACCGGATCGATCCGCTTCTCCGCGGAGCGCACCCGCACGGTGTTGCGCGAGCACGACCTGACGCCACCGCGGTCCGGGGTGCCGGTCCTGCGCCTGACGTGGCCCACCTCCGAACCTCCCGTGTCCGGCTTCGACACCGAGATCGTGCTGCGGTTGCGCCCGGATGTCGACGCGCGGGCCCTGCTCGACGGATTCCGCGCCGAGGCCGCGGAACTGCTGCTGGAACTGCCTGCCCTCGGCTCGATCACGATCGGCGACGACGAACTGACCCGCACCCGCACGGACCTCGGCGGCGGCGTCCACGAGATCGTCGTCGGCGAGCGCCGTTGGTGGGAGGGCGCAGGACCGCACGCGCGCTGGCTGGTTCCCGTCACCGCCGCCGGGGAGATCACGCCCCTCGGCGACGACGTGCTCCGCGCCCCCACCCGGTCCGACGAGGAGCTGTCGCTGCCCGTCCTCGTCGTCGCCGACGTGCCGATGCAGCCGGACCGGCGGCGACTTCTGCCCGGCGCCCCGCTCGACCGGATCGCCGAGGGCTACGCACGGTTCGCCGCGGCGCTACCCGCGGATCAGCGGATCGCGCTGGTGCCGGTGCCCGGGTTCGCGCGCAGCGAGGCCGACGGACTGCTCCGGGAGGCCGTGCTCGCGGAACTGCGCACCCACCCGTGGCTTCCCGCCGCGGACGATGGCGACGACCTGGTTCCCGAGCGCGCGACGGCGCTGGACGGACTCACCGACGAACTGGCCGAGGCACTCGCCGACGTCGTGCCCGATCTCGTGACGCCCGCGCTGTGCGGGCCGCGGTACGCGTCGCTGCTCGCCGCGGTGGACGTGCACCGGATCGGCCCGGCCCGGGTCGCCGAACTGCTCGCCGGACTCGACCGCGACCCGAAGTGGTGGCGCCGGTTGTACGACGCGCTCGAACCGCTCGTCGTGGACGCGGTGGTCGCGGAGGAACTCGCGTCGATTCCGGTGCCGCTGTCGGACGGGCGTCTCGTCACCGGTCCACGCACCACCGTGCTCGGAGCCGATCTGGGGGTGGACGGCCCGCTCGTGCTGCCGTGGGTGCGGCTGGTGCACCCGGACGCCGCTCACCCGTTGCTCGCGCGGCTCGGAGCCGGCACCGTCACCGCCGTCGATCTGCTGTCGGATCCCGCACTGTTCGCCGCCGTCGAGGACGTCGACCCCGACGACCACGAAGCCGCCGCGGAGCTCGCCGACACGGTGCTGCGGCTCGCCGGGCAGGTTCCCGGCGGCACCCTGCCCCGCGATCTCGGGGCGCTGCTGCTGCCCGACGTCGACGGCGAGCTGGTTCCCGCCGACGAGCTGCTCCTGCCCGGTGCGCCCCTCGCCGAGGTTCTCGTCGACGAATCACCTTTCGGGACAGTCGATTCCAAGGTAGTCGACCGGTACGGCGCGGACGCGTTGCGGGCCGTCGGGGTCGGCTGGGGTTTCACCGTGCTGCGCGCGGAGCTGCCCACCGGTCCGGACCACGACCTGCCCGACGAGGAGCAGTGGTGGGACACGGTCGACACCGACCCGGACACCCTCGTCGCGGTCCGCGACCTCGACCTCGTCGACGAAACCCGGTGGGCAAAAGCCCTGTCGCTGCTCGCCGCGGATCCCGACACCGCCGACGCGCTGGCCGACCGTGATGGGTACACCGCGTGGTGGCTGCGTACCTACGCGGTTCTCGGCGGACAGCCGCTGGGACGACTGCGCGCCCCCGACGACGCGACCTTCGAGGGCCTGCTCGATCCCTGCCCGCACCCCGACGCCGACCGGCTGCGGGCGTGCCTGGCGTCGCCGGCCGTCGACAGCACCGCACTGGCCGCGCTGCTGCTCGACCGCCTCGCGGACCCGGACCGCCACCCGGCACCCGCGGTCGTCGCCGCCGCGCACGGTGCCCTCGCCGCCGCGTACGCGTCCGGAGTCCTCGACGTCGCCGCGCTGGACCTGCCGGACGCCGTGCGCAGCATCGCCGGGACCGTCGTCGACGCGGCCGACGCGATCGTGCTCGACCGTCCGTGGCTCGCCGCGGTCATGCCCGCGGAGCGGATCGTGATGGGCACCACGGCGACTGCGGGTGCGCTCGCCGAACTGCTCGACCTCCCGCTCGCGTCCGACACGGTGTCCGCCGAACCGACCGGGCCGGGCCGGGCCACCGAATGGTCGCGAGAACCGCAGGCCGTGCTCGCCGCCGCGACCACCGGGGTTGCCCTGCCCCGGGGACCGCTGACCGTTCACGAGCGGCTCGTCGTGAGCTGTTCGGGTGCGGTGACGGGGGAGCGCGAGGTGGCCTGGTGGGTGGACCGATCCGGCACCACCCACTGCACGCCCGCCGGGTTCGCCGCAGCCGTCGCGAGTGGTGGTGCCGGGTCGTGAGCGTCGACGTCGCGGTACTCGACTGGATGCTCGGCGTCCGGGAGCCGCCGATCACGACCGCCGTCACCGTCGTCACCCACACCGGCGGCACGGTGGGGGTCACGATCCTCGCGATCGTCGCGACCGTGCTGCTGATGCGTGCGTCGCGGCCGCAGGACGCGCTGCTCGTCGCCGGCGCGGTTCTCACCGGCTGGCCCGTGATGAGCCTGCTCAAGCTGCTGTTCGGTCGTGCCCGGCCGCCGCAGCCGGAGCGGCTGGTGGACCTGTCGACGCACTCGTTCCCGTCCGGCCACGCGATGATGTCGGCGATCCTGGCGGTCACGCTCGCGGCCGTCCTCGCCCGGTCCACGCGTCCGCAGGGCCCGTGGCGCGCGGGGCTCTACGCCGGTCTCGCCGGCTACACCGTGGCCGTCGGACTCTCCCGCGTCTACCTCGCGGCGCACTGGCTGACCGACGTCGTGGCCGGCTGGATCCTCGGATCGCTGTGGGCCCTGCTGTGGGTGTGGTTGGTCACGCGGGTGCGCATCCGTCGCTGACGTGGCGACCGCGCGGCCGGATCCGTCAGTTCAGCCCGACCTGTGCCCCGCGCCGGCCGCGGCGCGCGGCGCGCCGCTGAACGAGAAAGAGCGCAGATCCCAGCAGCCCCACCACGATTCCGGCCACGCACACCGGAAGCGCCGCCGACCAGCGGTCTCCGACGACGAGAACGACGATCGTCGCGACGAGCCACGCGACGGTGCCGAGAGCGAGCGCGGGCCGGGGATCGGCGAGGCGTCGGACCTGCGCGGCCACGTCATCTGCGTCTTTCACAATTTGCAGACTAGTAGTTCCGCGCTGCAATAATCTCCCGGTTGCTACTCGAGCAAATCTTCTCCGGAGTGGATATTCGACATGGCCGTAGGCACCGGTTTACTGGACACCTATTTCAAGATCACCGAACGTGGTTCGACGGTGTCCCGGGAAGTCCGCGGCGGTGTGGTCACCTTCGTCGCGATGGCCTACATCGTGGTGCTCAATCCGCTCATCCTCGGTAGCTTCTCGCCCGAGGACGCCACCGCCAAGGTCGACGTGCTCGGCAACATCCTGCCGATCAACCAGGTCGCCGCGGTCACGGCACTCGTCGCCGGACTGATGAGCATCGTGTTCGGCATCATCGCCAACTATCCGTTCGCGCTCGCCGCGGGCCTGGGCATCAACAGCCTGCTCGCGGTGACCATCGCGCCGCAGGTGACGTGGCCCGAGGCGATGGGCCTGGTCGTCATCGACGGCATCATCATCGTGGTGCTCGCACTGACCGGATTCCGCACCGCGGTGTTCAATGCGATTCCGCCGGAACTCAAATCGGCCATCGCCGCCGGCATCGGTGCGTTCATCGCGTTCATCGGCCTCGTCGACGCCGGTTTCGTCCGCCGCATCCCCGACGCCGCCGGTACCACCGTGCCCGTCGGTCTCGGCATCGACGGCTCGATTGCGTCGTGGCCCACCGCGGTGTTCGTCTTCGGTGTGTTGCTGATGGGTGTTCTGGTCGTGCGCAAGGTGCGTGGCGGCCTGCTCATCGGCATCGTGATCACCACGGTGGTCGCGGCGATCGTCGAGGCGCTCACCGACGTCGGACCGTCGATGGGCACCAACCCGAAGGGCTGGAACCTGAGCACCCCCGAGGTGCCCGGGCAGGTGGCCGGCATGCCCGATCTGAGCCTGGTCGGTGATGTCGACCTGTTCGGCGCCTTCACCCGCATCGGCGTGATCGCCGCGACCCTGCTCGTGTTCACCCTGGTGCTCGCGAACTTCTTCGACGCGATGGGCACCATGACCGGCCTGGGTAAGGAAGCCGGTCTGGTGGACAAGGACGGCAACCTGCCCAACGTGGGCCGCGCCCTCGTCGTCGAGGGCACCGGCGCCATCGTCGGTGGCGCTGCCTCGTCGTCGTCGAACACCGTGTTCGTCGAGTCCGCGTCGGGTATCGCCGACGGCGCCCGCACCGGCCTGGCGAACGTCGTCACCGGTGTGCTGTTCCTCGCCGCGATGTTCCTCACGCCGCTGTACGAAATGGTGCCGATCGAGGCGGCCGCGCCCGCCCTGATCGTCGTGGGCGCCCTGATGATCGGACAGGTCCGGGACATCGACTTCAGCAAGTTCGAGGTCGCGTTGCCGGCGTTCTTGACCATCCTGGTGATGCCCTTCACCTACTCGATCGCCAACGGCATCGGCGTGGGCTTCATCACCTGGGTGGTGCTGCACGCGGCCAGCGGGAAAATCCGCACGCTACATCCGCTGATGTGGGTCGTAGCAGCATTGTTCACGGCATATTTCGTGGTGGATCCCATCACCAACGTGCTCACCTAGAACATGTGTCGGTAGTTTCCATGGCATAACGTATTGTGCTCGCCATGACATCGGAAACACGTGCACTGGCGGGCGATCTCGCCCTGGCTGTCGTGCGCCTGACGCGTCATTTGCGGGGGAGACGCACCGATTCGCGAGTGTCCCTGACCCAGCTGTCGGCCATGTCGACGCTGAGTCAGGATGGAGCGATGACCCCCGGGGCACTTGCCGCGCGTGAGAAGGTCCAGCCACCGTCGATGACACGCGTCATCGCATCACTCAACGATCTCGGTTTGGTGGAGCGCACACCGCATCCGACCGACGGCCGTCAGATCATCGTCGACCTGTCCGAGGCGGGGCGGGAACTGTTGCGCGACGAAGCGCAGGCACGGGAGGCGTGGCTGACGGAGCGGCTGCAGCAGCTCGATCAGAAGAGTCTCGACACGTTGCGCGACGCGGTGGGCATCCTCACCACGCTCGTCACCGAGGACAAGTAGCCGCCTGCTCGTCGGTACGGCGGCGGCGACCGTGCCGCACCCGTACCGACGAGACCATCACCGCTTCGCTTCGGACGGTCGTCGCCGCCTGTGACGGGACGGTCGTCGACGCAGCGCTCCCGGTCTCGCGCGAAGCGGCCCTGCAGCGCGATATTCCGGTGGACCCGCATTCCCTCGCCCCGACGCCCGCAAGCCAGGTGTGAACTGGGACAATGGGCGACGTGGTTCACGTCATCGACATCGACGATCCCGCCGACCCGCGGCTGGACGACTTCCGCGATCTCAACTCCTCCGATCGCCGTCCCGATCTCCCGGGCGGCAAGGGGCTGGTCATCGCGGAGGGCGTGTTCGTCGTGCAGCGCATGCTCGACTCGCGGTTCACGCCCAACAGCCTGCTGGGCGTCGACCGCCGGCTAGGGGAACTCGCCGACGACCTGCGCGATGTCGACGTGCCGTACTACCGCACCTCCGCCGAGGTGATGGCCGAGGTGGTCGGGTTCCACCTGAACCGGGGTGTTCTCGCCGCCGCGTCCCGCCCCGAACCCCTCGACCTCGAGGACGTGCTCGAAAAGGCGACGACCGTCGCGGTGCTCGAGGGCGTCAACGATCACGAGAACATCGGCTCGATGTTCCGCAACGCCGCCGGCCTCGGCGTCGACGCCGTGCTCTTCGGCAAGGGCTGCGCCGATCCGCTGTACCGCCGCGCGGTGCGCGTGTCCATGGGCCACGTGCTGCGTGTGCCGTTCGCACACGTGCCGAACTGGCCGCACGACCTCGATCTGCTGCGCGGTCGCGGTTTCCAGTTGATCTCGCTCACCCCGAACCCTCGGGCTGTTACCCTCGCCGAAGCGATGACGGGGGAGAAGGTGGCTTTGTTGCTCGGTGCCGAAGGTCCGGGACTGACCGAGCACGCGATGCGTGCCACCGACGTGCGGGCGCGCATCCCCATGGCGCCGGGCACCGATTCGCTCAATGTCGCGACCGCCGCGGCCATGGCGTTCTACGAGCGGGTGCGGATCCCGAGATGACTCGCTCCGCTCCGTCGGCGACGCCGTGGGCAACCGGTCTGACCCTCACGGCGTTCGCGCTCGCCGTCACCGTGGTGACGGTCGTCGCGTTCGGTTCGGTGCTGGTGGGCATCAGTCCGGTGCTCGCCTTCGGCGTCAATCTGGTCGCCGGCGCGGGTGCCGCCCCGACCCTGTGGGTGTGGAGCCGGATTCCGTTGTGGCGCTGGGTGGCTGTGGGTGTCGCCGCGGGCATTCCCCTCGGCTGGCTGATCCTGCTGACGTCGTTGTGATCTCCGGTCCGGCGGTCAGCGGCGGAGTCCCCACCAGCGACGTCGCCGTCGTTCCGGCGGTGGAGTGAAATCCGTTGCGAGCGGCGGTGTCTCGCCGTCACGGTAGAGACCGAACCGCCACACCTCGATGTCGGCCGGGTCCGGCTCGCCGGATTCACGGCCGATGTATCGGAAGCCGAGCCAGGCCGCGTTGGCGGTCTCGACGAGACGGCGCGGATGGAACGGCAGTGCCTGCGGGGGAGGAGTGACATCGACGGGCCAGCGCACGGGATGGTCACCGGCCCAGAACGGCCGTTCCCACACGAACGGCACGCCGTGATCCTCGAAGATGTCGACGGTCGTCGCGCTGAACGCGCGTCGCAGTTCCCCGTGGTGCCACTGCGCGAACGCCCCCAACGCCCGCGGCGGATCCGACCGGATCAGGTAGGTGTGCTCGGAACCCAGTGTGTGCGTCCAGGTTTCGGGCGTCTCCGACGGCTGCTGCGGCAGGTCGGGACTGCACACCACCGTGACACCCGGATAGCTGCCCACATACACCCGGTCCCGCTCGGTGCACGCAGCAGCCTCCACGAGCGGAACCCGTTCCAGCGGAACCGAATTCAGATCCGGATAGAGTCGTCCCACGAGCGCATGCGCGGAATCGCGATCCGGGCGGGCGGAGCGCAGCACCGCGGCCGGCTCGGGGGCGTCGACGTACCAGAGGGTCGAGACGGACGCCGCCATACGGACGTTCCTCAGGCGCGTCCGTTGCTGCGCACGCCGAGGAGCACGTCGTCCCAGGACGGCAAAGCGGGCTTGCCGCGCTTGTCCTTGCCCGGCGTGTGCTGCGGTGCCAGCTTGGGTTGCGGATCGTCCTCGGAAACGGATTCGGCTTCGACGTCCTCGGGGGCGTCGACGGCCGGGGCCTCGGCCTCCGCGGTGACCTCCTGCTCGGCCGGTTCCGGCTCCGCTCGGTCCAGGGTGATCGGCTCCGCGGCGGCCGGCACCCGCTCGCCCACCGCGTCGGTGTCGAGGGTGTCGTCGACGTCCCGAGCCGAGTACACCGGCGTCAGATACCGCAGTGGCCGCGCGCAGTCCGGATCGACGAGGTCGTTCGCGATGTCGTCGAGCGCGACGATCGTGCCGCCGTGTGCGTCGGGCTGATACCGCCAGTGCGCACTGTTGGTGGACCGCCCCGCGTTCCACTGCAGCTGCGCGACCCAGTGGCCGTCGTCGTCGCGCCACGCGTCCCAGGTCGCGGCGTCGATGTTGTGTCCGCGGGTGCGGAATGCCTGCGTGACGATCTCGAGGAGGGTTTCGACCGCGGGGCCGTCCGGCCGGACCGGGTGACCTTGCTGCGCCATCTCCGCGGCCCGGGACCGCTCGAGCAGCACCGGGTAGGCGAAACGCTCGACCTTCGCCATCGGAATGCCGGCTTCCTCGGCGACCTGCTCCACGGACGCGCCGCTGCGGATCCGGGCCTGGATCTCGCGGGGGCGGAGCTGGCTGTTGGTCTCGATCTGGAGCTGGCCGAGACGCGCGAGGTCGCCACGGGCGGCGGCACGCAGGGTGTCGTCGACGGGGATGCGGAACTTGTCGCCGGTCGCGGGATCCGCGAGCACGACGTGGGAACCGTCGGGCTCGAGGCCGACCACTCGAAGCTCTCGCACCATGACCTCCTCGCGCCGGTTCGCGACTGACCCGCCCGACTGTAACGGAACGGTGGGGGCGGGGAGGTCAGGACACGCCGCGCCACGCCCGGCGGGTTGTCGTGCAACCTTGCCCGGGACGCGTTATGGTGCTGGGTTCACCCGAAGTCTCGACCAGGAGTCGAGAGTTTCACCCGGGCCGGAAACAGCGGAGGACCGGACCCAGCGGGCCCGGTCCTCCACCGTCACGTGAAACTCAGAGCTGGCCGACGACCCAGTCGATGCACTTGGTGAGCTGGGTGACGTCCTCGGGATCGATCGCCGGGAACATGCCGATGCGCAGCTGGTTGCGGCCCAGCTTGCGGTACGGCTCGGTGTCGACGATGCCGTTGGCGCGCAGGATCTTCGCGACTGCCGCGGCATCCACCGAATCGACGAAGTCGACGGTGCCGACGACCTGCGAGCGGTAGGCGGGATCGGCGACGAACGGCGTCGCGTACTCCGAAGCCTCGGCCCACTCGTACAGGCGCGACGACGAATCCTTGGTGCGCGCGGTGGTCCACTCCAGGCCGCCGTTGTTGTTCATCCACTCGATCTGGTCGGCGAACATCAGCAGCGTCGCAAGCGCCGGGGTGTTGTACGTCTGGTCCTTGACCGAGTTGTCGATCGCGATCGGCAGCGACAGGAACTCGGGCGTGAAGCGGCCCGACTCCTTGATCTCGGCGACGCGCTCGAGCGCGGCCGGGCTCATCAGCGCCACCCACAGGCCACCGTCTGCCGCGAAGCACTTCTGCGGCGCGAAGTAGTAGGCGTCGACGTCGGCGATGTTCACCGGCAGACCACCGGCACCCGACGTCGCGTCGATCGCGATGAGAGCCTTCTCCGAACCCGCCGGGCGGGAAACCGGGACCGCGACACCGGTCGAGGTCTCGTTGTGCGCCCAGCCGATCAGGTCGACGTCGGAGTCGGCGACGATCTCCGGCGCCGAACCCGGCTCGGCCGACACGACGACCGGATCGCCGATGAACGGGTTCTTCTTCGCCACCGACGCGAACTTCGACGAGAACTCGCCGTACGTGAAGTGCTGCGAACGCTCGCGGATCAGACCGAACGCGGCGGCGTCCCAGAACGCGGTCGACCCGCCGTTACCGAGGACGACCTCGTAGCCCTCGGGCAGCGAGAACAGGTCGCGCAGGCCGCCGCGCACCCGCGCGACGACGTCCTTGACCGGCTTCTGGCGGTGGCTGGTACCGAACACCGAGGCGCCGACGTCGACCAGCGACTGCAGCTGTTCGGGGCGAACCTTGGAGGGGCCACAGCCGAAGCGGCCGTCTGCGGGCTTGAGGTCGGCAGGAATGATCGGTGAAGCGTCAGCCATCGGAATGCGTGTCCTAAGCGTCGAGGGACAGGTGCACAGGTAGTCTAGACCGCCCATGTCACCGGCCCCGCGCCCCTCCGATTCGCCCGGAGACTGCCGGGTCAGCTGTGTGCGATGGTGTCCCAGCCTTCGACGCTCTCGGGGGAGCGCGGATCGGGTCCGGTGTAGATCGCGGCGGGACGCACGAGCTTGCCGAGTCGCTTCTGTTCGAGGATGTGCGCGCACCAGCCGGCGGTCCGGCCGCAGGTGAACATCGCGGGCATCATCGCGGCCGGAACCTCGGCGAAGTCGAGGATCACCGCGGCCCAGAACTCGACGTTGGTTTCGATGGCCCGGTCGGGGCGGCGTTCGCGCAGCTCGGCGAGCGCGGCCTGTTCGAGCGCGGCGGCGACCTCGAAGCGCGGGGCGTTCAGGCGCTGGGCGGTGTTGCGCAGCACCCGGGCCCGCGGGTCCTCGGCGCGGTAGACGCGGTGCCCGAAGCCCATGAGCTTTTCCTTGCGGTCGAGGATGCCCTTGACCAGCGCGCGAGCGTCGCCGGTGCGTTCGGTTTCCTCGATCATCGGCAGCACCCGGGCGGGGGCGCCGCCGTGCAGCGGTCCGGACATCGCGCCGACCGCGCCGGACAGGGCCGCGGCGGCGTCGGCGCCGGTGGAGGCGATGACGCGGGCGGTGAACGTGGAGGCGTTCATGCCGTGCTCGGCGGCGGAGACCCAATAGGCGTCGATGGCGGCGGTGTGCGCCGGGTCCGGCTCGCCCTTCCAGCGGACCATGAAGCGTTCGGTGACGGTCTTGGCCTCGTCGATGCGCTTCTGCGGTACCGCGGGCTGGTAGATGCCGCGGGCGGACTGGGCGACGTAGGACAGGGCCATCACGGCGGCGCGGGCGAGGTTGTCGCGGGCGGTGTCGTCGTCGATGTCGAGCAGCGGCCGGAATCCCCAGATGGGGGCGAGCATGGCCAGGCCGGCCTGGACGTCGACGCGGACGTCGCCGGTGTGGATGGGGAGGGGGAACGGTTCGGCCGGGTGCAGGCCGCGGCCGAACTTGCCGTCGACGAGCAGTGCCCACACATCTCCGAAGGTGACGCCGCGCTCGACGAGGTCCTCGATGTCGACACCGCGGTATCGCAGTGCACCGCCGTCCTTGTCGGGTTCGGCGATGTCGCTGGTGAAGGCAACGACGCCTTCGAGGCCGGCAACGAAATCCTCGGGTACTGACGCGCGCGATGCCACGGTGGACTCTCCTTGTTTTCGTGCGGCCCGGTCCGGGTCGCACTGCTTGTGAGGCGAGGCGCCGGAATGTGATGGGCACCCCACCGATGTCGTCGAACAAGACTGTAGACCTCCCCGCTGCAGGTCGGCCCCGCAGTCTCCGGAGTAGCGTTTTCGCCCGTGCCGTCAGATCCGCAGAACCGACCCCGGCGTTCCGGGGAACTCGCCGCGATGCGCGTCGACTACGCGAATGCCGGCCCCGCAGGGGCCGCGTCCGTCGACGCCGACCTCGAACCCGAAGACCTCGCCGGCGGCTGGCTGCCGCTGCTTCGGCGGTGGCTCGCCGACGCGATCGCCGCCGAGGTACCGGAACCGAACGCCATGGTGCTCGGCACGGTCGACGAGGACGGCCGCCCGGTGACTCGCACCGTGCTGTGCAAGGACATCGACGCGGACGGCGTCACCTTCTTCACCAACTACGAGTCGAACAAGGGCCGTCAGCTCGCGGCGCGGCCGTACGCGTCCGCGACGTTCGCGTGGCTTCCCGTGCACCGGCAGGTCACCGTGCGGGGACCGGTCACGCGAGTGTCGGCGGAGGAGACCGCCGAGTACTGGCACACCCGGCCGCGTGGCTCGCGGCTCGGCGCGTGGGCGTCGCGGCAGTCGCAGCCGATCGAGTCCCGGGCCGCGCTCGAGCAGGCCATGATCGAGGTCGGGGAATGCTACGGCGTCGACGAGGACATCCCGGTCCCGCCGTTCTGGGGTGGTCTGCGGATCGTCCCCGAGTCCGTCGAGTTCTGGCAGGGCCGTCCCAACCGGCTCCACAACCGGGTCCTCACCCGGCTCGTCGACGGGCAGTGGTCGACCGTTCGGCTCCAACCGTGAAGGGTCTGCTCGCCGACACCACCCCGCTGCGCGACCCCGCCTACCGGCGCCTGTGGTCGGCGGGGGTCGTCACCACGATCGGTGCCCAACTCGGTGTCGTCGCGGTGCCGCAGCAGATCTACGAGATCACCCGCAGTTCCGCGTACGTCGGCCTGACCGGTGTGTTCGGGCTGGTTCCGCTGGTGGTGTTCGGTTTGTGGGGCGGGGCGCTGGCCGATGTGATGGACCGGCGACGGCTGCTCACCATCACCACGACCGGTCTCGGCGTCACGGCGCTGCTGCTGTGGGCGCAGGCCGCCGCGGGACTGAACAACGTGTGGGTGCTGCTCGGGCTGTTCGCGGTGCAGCAGGCGTTCTTCGCCGTCAACCAGCCGACCCGGTCCGCGATCATCCCGCGGCTGCTGCCGCCGGGACAGATCGCGGCCGCGACCTCGCTGAACATGACGGTGATGCAGTTCGGGGCGATCGCCGGTCCGCTGCTCGCCGGGGTGCTCATCCCGGTACTGGGGCTGTCCGCGCTGTATCTGCTCGACGCCGTCGCGCTGCTCGCCACGCTGTGGGCGGTGGTGCGGCTGCCGGCGATCCCGCCGCTCGGGGAGACCACGAAGGCCGGGCTGCGCGCGGTGTTCGACGGGTTCCGGTACCTGTCGTCGCAGAAGATCCTGCTCGCCTCGTTCGTCGTCGACATCGTCGCGATGGTTTTCGGCATGGCTCGTGCCCTGTTCCCGCAGATCGCGCACGAGTCGTTCGGCGATCCGGTGTCCGGCGGATTCGCTCTCGGTCTGCTGTTCGCGGCGATGTCCGTCGGTGCGGTGCTCGGCGGCGTGTTCTCCGGCTGGCTGCCGCGGGTGCGCCGGCAAGGGCTCGCGGTGATCGTGTGCATCGCACTCTGGGGTGTCGCGATGATCGGTTTCGGTGTCACCGTCGCGTTCGCCGAGCCCGGTGACAGTCCCGTGCTGCTCTGGATCGCGTTGGCGTTCCTGGCATTCGGCGGTGCCGTCGACATGGTGTCGGCGGCCTTTCGCTCGACGATGCTCCAGACCGTCGCGACCGACGAGATGCGTGGCCGGCTGCAGGGTGTGTTCATCGTGGTCGTCGCCGGGGGACCGCGCATCGGCGACGTCGCACACGGTGTCGCCGCGGCGCGGTCGGCACCGCGGTCGCGGCTGCCGGCGGCGGGGTGCTCGTCGTGATCGGCACCGCGCTGTGTGTGCTCGCGTTCCCCGCGTTCGTGCGGTTCCGGGTCGCGAAAGGCGTCGTGAGGGCGTCGTAGGCGCCGGTGTCCACTTCTGGCGGTCCCGACCGCCACAACGAGACACGGGTGCGGAGGCGCCGATTCGGTGGTGTGGATCGTCGCGGCCGTGGAAACTGTGGGGCATGTCCGATCCGAGGGATTTCGGTATCCAGGGGAACGGGTACCGGGCTGTGGTGTCCAGTGCAGGCGGTGCGCTGCGTCTGCTCGAACACGAGGCGCCCGACGGCGCCTACGCGCTCACCGAGAGCTGGCCGGCCGGGGAGCGTCCACCGCTGTACAGCGGTGTCGTGCTCGCACCGTGGCCGGGCCGGGTCCGCGACGGCCACTTCTTCTTCGACGGCATCGAACACCAGCTCGCCGTGACCGATCCGGAGCACGGCGCGGCGCTGCACGGGTTCGCGTGGGCGAGCTATTGGGAATTGTTGTCGCACAGCGAGAATCAGATCGTGCAGGCCCTCGAGGTCGGATTGCACAAGGGCTGGCCGTACCAGTTGCGGCTCACCGTCACCCACGAACTGGGGCCGGCCGGGCTGACGGTCACCCACACCACGACCAACATCGGCGGCTATCACGCGCCCTTCGGCCTGGGTGCGCATCCGTACCTGCGGGCCGGCGACTCCGACCTCGACGACTGCACGCTGCAGATCGCCGCCGGCACGCGGTTGCCCGTCGACCCGGAGCGATCCCTGCCGAACGCGTACTCGCAGCCCGTCGCCGACAGCGACTACGACTTCACCTCTCCGCGGTCGCTGCGCGGCGTCACGCTCGACGCCCCGTTCAGCGCGCTCGACGAGGACGTCGACGGACGGGTCCGGCACGACCTGCTCGGCCCGGACGGTCGCGGCGTGCGGTTGTGGACCGGCCCGGGCTTCGGATGGGTCCACGCGTCGATCACCGACGACTATCCGGGCCGCGGACGGGCCCTCGCGCTCGCGCCGGCGACGTGCCCGCCGGACGCGTTCAATCTGGGCATCGACATCGTCGTGTTGCAGCCCGGCGAAACGTGGACGGGGCAGTGGGGGCTGAGCGCCCTGGTGTGAGTGCGGCTGAGCGCCCTGGTGTGACCGTTGTACCTGTCCTGCGAACATCGGCCGGACACGCCGGGGGTGCCTCACCGCGCGCGATCCGGTATCGTGATATCGATTTGCGTGGAGTGTTGTCGCAGGTGAGCGGCATTCACGTCCGTCGGTGTGCGCCGATCACCGGGCACGACGAGGGTTCGCCTCCGCTATGCACGGGTAGCCGTCCCGGGACTTTCGACCGACCCTCCCTGGGCGCCCGCCCCGGCCAGCGGCTAGGTTCTACGTGAATGTTCGGAAGTTTCTCGTAGGTCTGAGCTTGAGAGGGATCCTTCGTGCCCGCTGAGAATGACACAAACCCCACCCTCAGCTACCCCGGTGGCGAGCACAAAATGTCGATCGCCAAGGCGACGGAAGGCAATGACGGTATCGAGCTGGGCAAGCTCCTTGCTGCAACCGGGTACACCACCCTTGACCCCGGTTTCGTCAACACCGCCTCCACCACCTCGGCGATCACATACATCGACGGTGAGAAGGGCATCCTGCGTTACCGCGGATACCCGATCGAGCAGCTCGCGGAACGGTCGACGTTCATCGAGGTCAGCTACCTGCTGATCTACGGTGAGCTGCCGACCCCGGAGCAGCTCGAGGTCTTCACCGACAAGATCCGCCGGCACACGCTGCTGCACGAGGATCTCAAGCGCTTCTTCGACGGCTTCCCGCGCAACGCGCACCCGATGCCGGTCGTCTCGAGCGCCGTCAACGCCCTGTCGGCGTACTACCAGGACGCCCTCGACCCGGACGACCCGGAGCAGGTCGAGCTGTCGACGATCCGCCTCATGGCGAAGCTTCCGACCATCGCGGCCTACGCCTACAAGAAGTCCGTCGGTCAGCCGTTCCTGTACCCGGACAACTCGCTGTCGCTGGTCGAGAACTTCCTGCGCATGACGTTCGGCTTCCCGGCCGAGCCGTACGAGATCGATCCCGAGATCGCGCAGGCTCTCGACATGCTGCTGATCCTGCACGCCGACCACGAGCAGAACTGCTCCACGTCGACGGTGCGTCTGGTCGGTTCGTCCGACGCCAACCTGTTCACCTCGATCTCCGGTGGCATCAACGCGCTGTGGGGCCCGCTGCACGGCGGCGCCAACCAGGCCGTGCTCGAGATGCTCGACAAGATCAAGGCCTCCGGTGGTGACGTCAACGAGTTCGTCCGCAAGGTCAAGAACAAGGAAGACGGCGTGAAGCTCATGGGCTTCGGTCACCGCGTCTACCGCAACTACGATCCGCGTGCCGCGATCGTGAAGAAGACCGCCGACTCGATCCTCACCAAGCTGGGCGCCGGCGACGAGCTGCTCGAGATCGCCATGAAGCTCGAGGAAGCCGCGCTCACCGACGAGTACTTCATCGAGCGCAAGCTGTACCCGAACGTCGACTTCTACACCGGTCTCATCTACCGGGCGATGGGCTTCCCGGACCGCATGTTCACCGTGCTGTTCGCGCTCGGCCGCCTGCCCGGCTGGATCGCGCACTGGCGTGAGATGCACTCGGATCCGACCCTGAAGATCGGCCGCCCGCGCCAGATCTACACCGGCTACACCGAGCGCGCCTACACCGCCCTCGACGCGCGCTGACGCGCGTCCGAACGCAACCTCGACGAGGAGAACACGCATGAGCAAGCCGGAGATCGAGTTCCAGGACGGTCCCGCACCCACCGAGCTGGTCATCAAGGACCTGACGGTCGGTGACGGTGCCGAGGCCACCCCCGGCGCGAAGGTCGAGGTTCACTACGTCGGTGTCGAGTTCGACACCGGCGAGGAGTTCGATTCGTCGTGGAACCGCGGTGAGTCCATCACGTTCCCGCTGGCCGGTCTGATCGCCGGGTGGCAGGAAGGCATCCCGGGCATGAAGGTCGGCGGCCGTCGTCAGCTGACGATCCCGCCGGAGCTCGCCTACGGCCCGGCCGGTTCCGGCCACCGCCTCTCGGGCAAGACGCTGGTGTTCGTCATCGACCTGCTCGACGTGAAGGTGCCGCCGGCGGTGCCGGTCGTCGAACCGGCCACCGGTCCGGCTCCGACCGAGCTGGTCGTCGAGGACATCACCGTCGGTGACGGTGCCGAGGCGCAGCCCGGCGCGGTCGTGGACGTGCACTACCACGGCGTCGAGTACGACACGAACGACGTGTTCGACTCGTCGTTCAGCCGCGGCGAGTCCGTGAAGTTCCCGCTCGGGCGCCTGATCCCGGGCTGGCAGGAAGGCATCCCCGGCATGAAGGTCGGTGGCCGCCGCAAGCTCACGGTCCCGCCGGAGCTCGCGTACGGTCCCGCCGGTTCCGGGCATCCGCTCGGCGGCAAGACGCTGGTGTTCATCATCGATCTGCTGGGCACCAACTGATATGTAGAGAAGCCTGTCGAGAGGCAATGAGGCGCCTCCGGGGATTGACCCCGGAGGCGTCTCTGCGTTTCGTCGAGGAGTCCTGTGGTGAGCGTGTCGGCAAGCGACGCGCGGTCGGACGGGGGTCCCTCCCGCTTGCGGGGACTCGGCTACGGCAGAACGGTTTTCGGCCGCGTCAATTCCGCATGTCCAGAGGCGAGCGTCGGCAGTCGCTCACCGCTGACGACCAGCACCGGCCCGCCAACTCCCGGGCAATCGCGACGTTCGCTGTCACGGGTCGTTTGCGGCGTCCGAGAAACTCCACCCACCACCGCGACCGCATCACCGCCCCGACGTGACAACGCGGCCGGTGATGCCAGGCGGCCTCCACCAACAGCCGACGGGCGTGGGTGTTGCCGGTCTTGGTGATCGACCCCTGCACGCGTGACGAACCGGACGAATGCTCCGAGGGAACCCACCCGACGAAGGATCCGATGTTGTTGCCGGTGAACCGATTCCAGTCCATGTAGGCGAGGACCTGATCGAGTTCGGGGACAGCGTCGGCCCTCGCCTCGACGATCGAGGTGAGGCCGGCCTCCGATGGACCCCCCCGTCGGACAACCGGCGACCGATGAGAGATATGCAGCCTTGTCGATGCCCGTGTCGCCGACAGGGTTCGGGGTTCCTGTGAATAGCGACGAACCTCGAGTAGGTGTCGGGCGGCGGATGAGTGCCGTCGCCGGAGTGGTGATCGTTCAGTCGTGACAGTGGGGATGACATTCGAGATCGACACCGGGGACGTCGTGGATCACGACAAGCACCTTCGAGGTCTCTGCGGTGACCGATCGGATGCGGTGCGGTACCGAGGCGTCGAAGTAGCAGCTGTCACCGCTGCGGAGCAATTCCACGTTGCCGTCGAGATCCAGTTCGATGGCGCCGCTGTGGACGAAGGTGAACTCTTGCCCGGTGTGGTCGCGGTAGTCCCCGAAGTCGAAGTCGGGGACCAGCAGGAACGGGGACATGGTCTTGCCGAGGACTCCCGCGGCGATGGCCCGGTACCGCCCGGCCGATGTCCCGTCGAGATCGGCTGCACGGGTCACCGCGGTGTGCCGGCCGCTGGGTTCGTCGGAGAACAGTTGGCTCACATCGACGCCGAGAGCGCGAGAAATCTTCAGTGCGACGGAGATGGACGGAACATTCAAGCCGCGTTCGACCTTCGACAGGTAACTCTTGGTCAGTCCGGTCTGTTCCGCCACCGCCTCCAGTGTCAGGCCTCGTTGCCTTCGCACCGTGCGCAACAGAGCTGTCACTGCCCCCTCCTCGACGTCGTATCCCTGGCGCGATCGCCCTAGGGCGATGTGCGACCTCTCGAACGTACACCGCGCAGGAACCGCCACACTCACTCGTGACACCATTTTGCCTATATGACATTTTGTGTCCTATTGTTGTTTCGTGTTTCCGCGAGGACATATTCCGATGAGGTCGAAGATGATGCAGAAGATGAGGATGTGAGAGCGGTGGCCAACACCCTGCACGAATCGAAATCGACATTGATGCGGCGCGCCGAGGAGCAGATGGAGAAGAACTTCGGCGACTCGATGTGGTCGACACGAGAGAAGATCGCGCTGACCTGTCGTGCACTGTTCGATGCCGGCCACGATTCGGGCCTGGCCGGACAGATCACCGCCCGTGCGGAAGAACCCGGAACGTACTACACGCAGCGCCTCGGGCTCGGGTTCGACGAGATCACCGCAGGAAACCTACTGCTGGTCGACGAGGATCTCAACGTACTCGAAGGCGAGGGAATGGCCAACCCGGCCAACCGCTTTCACAGCTGGATCTATCGTGCACGGCCGGACGTGTCCTGCATCGTGCACACGCACCCGCTGCATGTCGCAGCGTTGTCGATGCTCGAAGTTCCGCTCGTGGTCTCGCAGATGGACACCGCCCCGCTCTACGACGATTGCGCATTCCTACCCGACTGGCCGGGGGTGCCGGTCGGCAACGAAGAAGGCGAGATCATCACCGCCGCCCTCGGTGACAAGAAAGCCGTGTTGCTGGCCCATCACGGACACGTCGTGGTTGGTGCGAGCATCGAGGAGGCATGCTCGTTGGCGACGCTGATCGAACGCGCCGCCCGGCTGCAGCTGCTCGCGATGTCGGCTGGGGAGATCGCGCCGCTGCCGGATCGCCTTGCCCGGGAAGCACACGACTGGACCTTGACCCCCCGGCGTAGTGAAGCGAACTTTGCCTACTACGCACGCCGAGCTTTGGCCCGGCATCCTGATGCGCTCGACCTATGACGGGGTGCGTCCACTTCACACTTTCAGGTGCTACAGAGAGAAGGCCCATGAGTACGACCCTGTCCGGGATCCTCGCGTATCCCGTCACCCCTTTCGCTGCGGACGGCAGCATCGACACCGCTCGGTTACATGCATTGGTGGACACCTTGGTCGCCGAGGGGGTGCATGCGATTGCCCCGCTCGGCAGTACCGGCGAGGCGGCCTATCTGGATGAACGCGAGTGGAATCTCGTCGTCGACACCACGGTGAATGCTGTGGCCGGCCGTATCCCGGTGGTCGTCGGCGCCTCTGATCTGACGACGGCAAACACTGTGCGCCGCGCCGAGTACGCCCAGCATGCCGGTGCCGACGCCGTAATGGTTCTGCCGGTATCGTACTGGCATCTTTCCGACCGGGAACTCGAGGCGCACTTCCGGTCCGTCAGCGACTCGATCGATCTGCCGATCATGGTCTACAACAATCCGGCAACCAGTGGCATCGACATGCGGCCGGAGCTGCTGGCTGAGCTGTTCGAGTCAGTGCCGAATGTAACCATGGTGAAGGAATCGACCGGTGACATCGACCGGATGAACCGCCTGAACGAACTGACCGAACGCCGACTGCCGATCTTCAACGGCAGCAACCCCCTGATCCTCGAGGCTCTACGAGTCGGCGCCACCGGCTGGTGCACGGCGGCGCCGTGCCTGCGTCCACGCCTGTGCCTCGAGCTCTTCTCTGCTGCCGCGGAGGGGCGATTCGACCGAGCCGGTGAGATCTACGAGTCGCTTCGCCCCTTGCTGCAGTTCATCGTCGCCGGCGGACTTCCGGTTACCGTCAAGTCCGGCCTCGACATTCTCGGTGCGAGTGCGGGTGATCCGCGTGCTCCCCTGTTGCGGCTGAAGGAAGCGGACCGGGCGGCCCTATCGCATCTTCTGGCCGCCACCGCCTGACGGCGAGACGCGTTCGTACCGGGGGACGGATGAACCGGGCGTGAAGTACGAACGCACGTCGGCACCGGTACACCCGCGGCGCCCGGGTCGACGGCAGGAGATGAACAGGCGAGCGTTCACGCCGCGCACGGTGTCATCACCGCGCTGCTGTAACCATGAGCACCCCCGGATCCTCACCGGACCGAGAGACGCCCGGCCCCAACGGGAGTGAGCTCACGACAGATCGTGCGTCGCTCCATATCGTCTGGATCGACCCACGACGCCGCCCCGCATCGCTCGCGATGCGGGGCGGCGTGCTTTCTCACCGGTCCCGGTCTCGTTCCCGGACGAGGGTGGCCGTGGCGACGTCGCCGCTTCGGTGGCTGTTGCCGTTGGTGGTGAAGCGCCACAGTCCGTCGTCGCACCGCAGCCCGTCGAGCCGGGTCCCCGGAGACTTCTCGTCGATGCGGATGAGGTTCCCGTGTTCGTCGACGAGCGCGACGTCGCAGCGACCGTCCTCGCTCCGGTGCATGGAGTCGGCGCCGGCGGTGCCCGCGAATCCGAGCAGCAACGGCACGGTCATTATCGTGGCAGCAATCAACCTGCGGCTCTTCGACATTCGGTCCTCCGTGGATGATCGGGTGGTCTGATACGTCCATCGTGCTCGCGGCCGGGGCCGCGGCGAACCCACCCGAGGTGTGGACCCGGATCACCCCTGCGGTTTCGCGATCCGCACCGTTCCCGCGATCCGCACCGTCAGGCGCGCACCGCCGAGCGGTGAGTCCTCGAGACGTGCCGTCCCGCCGTGCAGCGCCGCCTGCTGCGCGATCAGCGTGAGCCCGAGCCCGGAACCGGTGCGGGATGCGCCCGTGCCGCGCCGGAACCGTTCGAACACGACCTCCCGTTCGTCGGCGGGTACCCCGGTGCCGTCGTCGTCGACGGTCAGGACCGTATCCGGTCCGACCGTGCCGTCCGGTCCGACTGTGGTGACCGTCAGCCGGACGTGGCGGGCGCCGCCGTGCCGGACCGCGTTGGCGATCGCATTGTCGACGACGAGCCGGAGGCCGCCGGGCAGTGCCGGAACGAGACGACCGGGTTCCCCGTCGACCTCCACCGTCAGGCCCGGATTCCGGCCGCGAGCCTCCGCGGCCGCCGCGTCGCAGATCTCCACCGGATCGGTGTCGACGAAATCGTCGGTGCTCGACAGATCGCCGCGGGCGAGACGTTCGAGGTCGTCGAGGGTCGACTCCACCCGGCCCTGGGTGCGCACGAGGTCTCGGAGGATCTCGGTACGGTCGGCGGCGGCGAGGTCGTGGGTCGAGAGCACCTCGAGGTCCGTGCGCATCGCCGTCAGCGGTGTCCGCAGTTCGTGGGCCGCGGCGGCCGCGAAGTCCCGCGCGGTCGCGAGCGCCGCATCGGTGGCGGCCTGGGCATCTGCCACGTCCGCGAGCATCGCCCCGGCGGCGGCCGCGAGTTCGTCGGCCTCGCGGACACCGGATCGGCGGGGCGCGAGATCCGGCTCCCGGGAAGCGATTCGGCCCGTGAGATCCACCAGCGGCCGCACCGCGCGGCCACCGAACACCCAGCCGAGACCAGTGGCGACCGCGATCGCGCCCAGCCCGGCGACGGCCAGCTGCCGATGCTGCGTGGTCGTGATGTCCTGTGCCTCCGCGTACGGAACGGCGACCGACAGGCGGGCGCGCGTCGCCTCGACCGGTGCGGTGACGGCGCGGTAGGGGACGTCGCCGACCGTGACGGTGTGGGCACCGAGATCGAGTTCGGGAAGCTGCGTCGGGGTACTGGTGCGCACGCGGCCGTCCTTCTCGGCGCGGATCGTCACCGCGAACGCGCCGGCGTCGCCGAGCGCGGGCAGGAACAATCCGGCGGTCCCGGCGTTGGCGACGAGAACCTGCGCGGCGGTGTCGAGGCGGCGATCGAGCTGGGCGAGGTTGTTGCGGTCGATCTCGATCGCGACGAGCACCCCGAGCACGCCGACGACCACGGTCGTGCCCAACGCGGTTGCCGCCGCAACCCGCGCTCGAAGTGAAAAACGGTGTGGCATCACGGTTCTCGCATCACGAACCCGACTCCGCGCACGGTGTGCACGAGTCGGGGTGCGCCGCCGGCCTCGAGCTTGCGGCGCAGGTATCCGACGAACACGTCCACGACGTTCGTGTCGGATGCGAAGTCATAGCCCCACACCAGCGACAGCAGGCGGTCGCGGGGCAGCACGATCCCGGCGTTGCGTGCCAGCACCTCGAGCAGCTCGAACTCGCGTTTGGTCAGTTCGACCGGCACCCCGGCGAGGTGCACGCGCCGACCGGCGGGGTCGAGTTCGAGGTCACCGACCCGCACGGTCGCAGAGGGAACGCCACCCCGCCCGCGTCCCCCGCCTCGCCCGCGACGCAGCATCGCCTTGATTCGTGCAACCAGTTCGGCGAGCACGAACGGTTTGGTGAGGTAGTCGTCGGCGCCGGCTTCGAGACCGGCGATGCGGTCGTCGACGGCACTGCGGGCGCTGAGCACGCAGATCGGGATGTCGTCACCCGCCTCGCGCAGCGCGGTCACCACGCCGGTGCCGTCGAGGATCGGCATGTTCATGTCCAGGACCATCGCGTCGGGCCGCTGCTGCTCGACGACCGCGAGCGCGTCGCGACCGTCCGTGGCGGTCAGGACCGCGAAACCGGACAGGCGCAGTCCGCGGCGCAGCGACGCGAGCACGTCCTCGTCGTCGTCGACGACCAGGACGGTGGCGTGGGCGCTCATGTGGGCATTGTGCCCCGTGCGTTCGCATCCGGGGCGGCGCCGAGCATGGACAGCACCAGTGCGACGTAGTTGCCGGCGAGCGCGTCGATGTCCATGCGGCCGGGCTGGTACCAGCGGGAGACGTCGATGCCGAGCGAGAGGATCGCCAGCGCCGCGGTGGGGACGTCGCCGACGGTGAACGCACCCGCGTCGACGCCGCGCTGGATCTCCTCGCGGATCACCGCGTCGGTGGCCCGCCGGATCTCCGCGATCTCCCGGTAGTGCTCGTCGGTGAGGGCGTGCAGTTCGTACTGGGCGACGCGGCACATCGTGTGGTGTTCGGCGTGGATGCGCACGAACCGGTCGACGATCGCGCGGATCCGGTCGACGGGAGTCTCCGCACCGGCGGCGGCCGCGGTGATCGAGTCGAGGACGAACCGGTGCCCGATGCGGCTCGCTTCGAACAGCACCTCCTCCTTGGAGGGAAAGTGCACGTAGAGCGCGGCGGGGCTCAGCCCTGCACCGACCGAGATGTCGCGGGTGGTCGTGGCGTGGTAGCCGCGCCGGGCGAACGAGTCCACGGCCGACAGCACGAGGCGCCGCGCGACGTCGGACTTGACGCCGGTCAGGGCGGCGGGGTCGCCGGGCCCGGCGGTGGTGGCGGTGCTGTCGGTCATGGTTGTCCGTCCTGGTCGATCGGGGTGCTCATTGACATCATGCACCGTCACCGGTTTACTAAGTGAGCGCTTAGTCGTCCTGAAAGGATAGCCATGCCCGCTCCCGTCCTGTCCCGGCGTGACCTCGACTTCCTGCTGTACGACTGGCTCGACGTCGTGTCGCTGACCGGCCGCCCCTACTTCGCCGAGCACTCCCGCGAGACGTTCGACGGCATCCTCGACCTCAGCGCCGACCTCGCCACCAAGCATTTCGCCACGCACAACAAGAAGGCCGACGCCGAGGAACCGCGCATCGGCGAGGACGGGCGCGTCGAGATGATCCCCGAGGTCAAGGAGGCCCTCGACCAGTTCTCCAAGGCCGGGCTGCTCTCCGCGAGCTTCGACGAGTCGCTCGGTGGCATGCAGCTGCCGGTGACCGTGCTGCGCGCGGCGATGGCGTGGTTCCAGGCCGCGAACGCCGGAACCTCCGCGTACCCCTTCCTCACCGTCGGCAACGCCAACGTCATCGCCACCCACGGCACCGAGGAGCAGGTCGCGGCGTACGTTCCGTCCCTGCTCGAGGGCCGGTTCTTCGGCACCATGTGCCTGTCCGAGCCGCAGGCCGGCTCGTCGCTCGCCGACATCACCACCAAGGCCGTCCCTCAGGACGACGGCACCTACCGCCTGACCGGCACCAAGATGTGGATCTCCGGCGGCGACCACGAGCTGACCGAGAACATCGTCCACCTGGTGCTCGCGAAGATCCCCGGCGGACCGGCCGGCGTCAAGGGCATTTCGCTGTTCATCGTCCCGAAGTTCCTCGTGAACGCCGACGGCACGCTCGGCGAACGCAACGACGTCGCCCTCGTGGGCCTGAACCACAAGATGGGCAACCGCGGCACCACCAACACGCTGCTGAACTTCGGCGACGGGTCCTTCACCCCCGGCGGGCGCGAGGGGGCGGTCGGGTACCTGCTCGGCGAGGCCAACAAGGGCCTGTCGTACATGTTCCTGTTGATGAACGAGGCGCGCATCGGCGTCGGATTCCTCGCGACCGCCCTCGGCTACACCGGGTATCTGCAGTCGCTCGAGTACGCGCGCACCCGCACGCAGGGCCGTCCGCTCGCCGACAAGGACCCCGCCTCCGCGCAGGTGCCGCTCATCGAGCACGCCGATGTCCGCCGCATGCTGCTGGCGCAGAAGGCATACGTCGAGGGTGCCCTCGCGCTCGGGCTGTACTGCTCCAAGCTCGTCGACGAGGAGCGCAGCGCCGCGGACGCCGACGCCCGCGACCGCGCCGGCCTGCTGCTCGACGTGCTCACCCCGATCGCGAAGTCGTGGCCCTCGCAGTGGTGCCTCGAGGCGAACAGTCTCGCGATCCAGGTGCACGGCGGCTACGGCTACACCCGCGAGTTCGACGTCGAGCAGTTCTACCGCGACAACCGGCTCAACCAGATCCACGAGGGCACTCACGGCATCCAGGGCCTGGACCTGCTCGGCCGCAAGGTGATCATGAAGGGCGGTGCCGGTCTGGCGCTGCTGGGGGAGACCATCGCCGCGACCGTCGCGAAGGCGCGGGCCGCCGGCGGCGCCGCCGCCGAGTACGCGCAAGAGCTGGAGGCGGCCGTCGTGCGCGTCGGTACCACCACCGCGAAGCTGTGGGCGGGCCGCGATCCCGAACTGGCGCTGGCGAACTCGTCGGTCTACCTCGAAGCGGTCGGACACGTGGTGGTCGCGTGGATCTGGCTCGAACAGCTCCTCGCCGTCGGCGACCGCGAGGGCGCCTTCTTCGACGGCAAGCGCGCTGCCGCCCGGTACTTCTACCGTTTCGAACTGCCGAAGACCGGACCCCAGTTCGACCTGCTCGACAGTCTGGACCGCACCACGCTCGACGTCTCGCCCGAGGTGTTCTGAGCTATCACCATGGCACGGTGAGAGATTCGCCGACCGGGAGCGCATGCCACCGGTCGGCGTAATCGTCGAGTCGTCCGACGATCTGCTCGACGACGGGTGGAATCTCGTTGCGGGTGACGTACGCGGGCAGAGATTTCGCGAACCCGCGCCGCACCTCCCACACCGGAACGGCGATTCCCGCCAGCTCCTCCGATCGGCCCATGTCCTTCTTCGCCCGATCGGAGAGCTTGGCGCCCTTGGACTTCCGGTGACGGGCGGCTTTCGCCCGCTCGGCGGGATCGGCCGGCCAGAACAGGCCGTTGTCACCCGCCGCGAGCTGCCCGAACACCCCGAGTTCGATACCGGCCACCTGCTCGACGAGCAGATGCACCAGGTCGTGCGGCAGATAGGGATGACCGCCGGGACCGTTGCGCGGAGCCAGCACCGCACCGGTCCCACGATGTACGGCGATGTCGTAGCTGGTGCCGGGACCCTTGGTGAACACAACCTGCATGCTCGTACGGTAGACGCCGCGTGCACCGGCACGCACCCGAATTACCGCCGTCAGGCCGAGGCGCGGTCCACCAGCAACGTCAGGGCGTGACGCACCGTCTTCGCCAGCACCTTTTCCGGATCGCCTTCGAAGTACCGCTCCTCGTAGCGGGTGCCGCCCGGTCCGGTCGTCGCGAAACACACTGTGCCCGGGGGACGTCCGTCCTGCGGGTCGGGTCCACCGGCTCCGGTGACGGCGACGACGAGATCGGCATCCAGCAGCCGCGCCGTGTGCTCTGCCATCGCCCGCGCCGCCGCCTCGCACACCACCGGACCCTCGGGCACCTTCAGCAGACCGTGCTTGACGGACCGCGAATACGCCACGATGCCGCCGCGGAACCATTCCGAGCTTCCCGGACCGGCGCCGAGTCGCGAGGCGATCGCCCCCGACGTCAGCGACTCCGCGCACGCCACCGTGTACCCGTGGGCATCCGTGAGGTCGGCGAGCCGCTCGACCAGTTCCTCGGACTGCCGCGTGCCGTCCGCCACGTCACTCATTCGAGTCCCCTTCCCGGTGTTCGGACCGGACCCACCGGCCCAGCAGTGTTCCGTCGTCGTCGGCCAGCAAGTGCTCGCGTCGCATCGACGTCGGCGCCGACACCGGGGCGGTCGCGATGCGACCCGCCGAACCGGCCGCCAGCATCGGCGCGAGCGTCAGGCACAGCTCGTCGACCACCCCGTCGGCGATCAGGGTGCCGAACAATCTCGGGCCACCCTCGCACAGCACCCGGCGCCAGCCGGCGTCGGCGAGCGCCGAGACGAGGCTGGTGCCGTCGATCTCGTGGTCGGCGACGACCCGCACGTCCGCGCCGGCATCGATCAACGCGCGACGCTTCGCATCGGATACCCGGGCACTGGTGAACACAACCGGCGGCACGAACGTGTCGGTGAACAGCCGCATCTGCGGATCGAGATCCCCCGACGCGGTGACCACCACGATCGGCGCGATCTCGGGCAGCCCCGCCGCTGCCCGGCGTTCGCGCAGCGCCGGGCTCGTGCGTGCACCCCCGTAGTTCTCACCCCGGGCCGTGCCCGCCCCGACGACGATCACCTCGGCGAGCTCACGCAGCATCCCGAAGACCTTCTTGTCGGCCGGGGTCCCGAGCCCGCCGGAGCGGCCGTCCACCGCGACGGCCCCGTCGAGCGACGACACGAAGTTGACTCGGATCCACGGCCCGTCCGATTGCGGGGGATAGGCGTACAGGGCGCGCAGGCCGGCGTCGTCGAGTGTGCGGGCGGGATCGATCGGGTCGTCGAGACGGCGCATCCTCCGATCAGATCACGGGTATCCGCGGTGCCGCCAGCTATCCGCTGGTCCGATCGTCGGGAAGGATGACTGGCCACCGAGCGGATACGAATTCCACAGGCGGCGCATCCATCCACAGATCACCGCGGATCACCGGTTCACCGGGGAAAGCGCGCGTCGTCGTGCGGCACGCTGGCGGTCATGGCAGAACCGCTGTTCCGACGCGACGCTCTCGCTGCCGGCCGTACCGACGCCGAACTGCGGCGGGCGGTACGACGCGGCGACCTCGCACGGCTCACGCCCGGCGTCTATCTCGACAACGAGGGACTACGGCACCTCGACGACGTCGGTCGGCACACGATCTACGCGCGGGCCGCGGGGGCGAAGCTCGGGCCGGCCGCGGCGATCAGCCACATCTCCGCCGCCGTCCTGCACGGGTTCGACGTGTGGCGTACCGACCTGGGGCAGGTGCACGTCACCAACGGGCGCGACGCCGGAGGGTATCGGTCGGAGACGCGCGACGTGCACGCCGGGAGGCTCGACGGGGACGTCGTCGAACTCGACGGCGTGCGCGTCACGTCCCCGGCTCGTACCGTCGTCGACCTCGCCCGGACGGTGAGCGAGGACGAAGCCGTCGTGATCGGCGACAGCGCCCTGCGTCGCTACCCGGGCCTGTGTTTCGACGGTCCGCTCGACGTGCCGCGAACCGGGATTGCCGCAGCCCGGCGCGTCGTCGGCTTCCTCGACGGACACAGCGAGAGCCCTGGCGAATCCCTCAGCCGGCTGCGGTTGCGCGACAGTGGCATACCCGACCCCGACCTGCAGCGGACGATCCGCACCCCCGGTGGCGTGTTCGTCGCGCGCGTCGACTTCTTCTGGGAGCAGTGGGGGATCATCGGCGAGTTCGACGGCATGGTCAAGTACGAGGAGGTCGGCGACGTCCGCGCCGAGAAACGGCGAGAGGACGCGTTGCGCGACCTCGGGTTCGAGGTGGTCCGCTGGACCTGGCCGGAGCTTTTCCGCTTCGAGACGGTCGTGGCGCGGTTCGGGAGGGCACTCCGCCGTATCCGCTCGGCGCCCAGTCAGACGCTGTGACGATCGTCGGGAAGTTTGACCGGGGACCTAGCGGATGTCGGGAGAGCCGTCGTCACGCGTCGTGGCCGGCGTCGATGTCGCGTACGTCGCGGAACGTCACGAGGTCGGTGAGGTCGCTGCGGAGTTCGCCTTCGTCGGGGGCGAGCAGGAAACCGACATGGTCGCCGAGTTCGAACCGGCCGAGGATCTCGCCGGTGAACCAGGCCGCGGCATCGTCCAGGATGGGCAGCCCGTGCGGACCCTCGCTCCAGCGGCAGTGCGCGAACTTGTCCACCTCGTCGCCGGTCTCCCCGCCGAACAGCGTGGCCAGCGACAGGTTCCGCTGGTCGAGGACGTGCACGGCGAGATGGTCGGCCGCGGTGGCCACCCGGAACGTGCGGTTCTTGTCGGACAGGCCCACGAGGAACCGCGGTGGGTCGATCCCCGCCTGGGTGGCGAAACCGACCAGGCACCCGCTGCGTTCGTTCGCCGCGCGCGTGGTCACCACGAACATCGGATAGTCGAGGCGGTCCACGATCGCGGAGAACCCGTCGCTCGAGCCGCTGATGGGATCGGACATCGCCGCATCGTACGTCGGATCGAGGCCGGGCGCGCGCGTTTGATCGGCCGCCGAGCGCGGGTACTCACGCTGCCATGACGGTCGACGAAGGTTCGGGACGCACCGGTGGGACGGTCGCGCCCGACGATCCCCGCAAACCGGACTCACCGACGGATCTGACGAAACCGTCGTGGAAGTACGTGATCCGCAGGACAGTGCGCGAATTCGGCCGTGACCAGTGCACGGACCTCGCCGCCGCGCTCACCTACTACGCGGTGCTGTCGCTGTTTCCCGCGCTGCTCGTGGTGGTGTCGCTGCTCGGCGTGGTCGGGCAGGGACGATCCACGGTCGACGGAATGATGCAGATGGTCGAGGAATTGGGTCCCGCCTCGGCGGTGGACACCCTGCGTGAACCGGTGGAGCAGCTCGTGAACGCTCCGTCCGCCGGGCTCGCGCTGATCATCGGTATCCTCGCCGCGCTGTGGACCGCGTCGGGCTACGTCGGCGCGTTCGGCCGGGCGATGAATCGCATCTACGAGATCGACGAGGGCCGGCCGGTGTGGAAACTGCGGCCGCTGATGCTGCTCGTCACGGCGCTGGCGCTCGTCGCAGCCGGCGCGACCGCCGCGATGCTCGTGATCAGCGGTCCGGTCGCGCGTGCCCTCGGCGATGCCGTCGGGCTCGGCGACACCGCGGTCACCGTGTGGAACATCGCCAAATGGCCGGTGATGCTCGTGCTCGTCGTGGTGATCGTGGCAGTGCTCTACTACGTGACACCCAATGTGGCGCAACCGAAGTTCCGGTGGCTCAGTCTCGGATCGGTCATCGCGATCGGCACCTGGATCGCAGCCTCGGTGATCTTCGCGTTCTACGTCTCCAACTTCGGCAGTTACGACCGCACGTACGGTTCGCTCGCCGGTGCGGTGATCTTCCTGCTGTGGCTGTGGATCACGAACCTGGCGCTACTGTTCGGGGCCGAATTCGATGCGGAACTCGAGCGCGGCCGCCAGCTGCAGGCCGGCATCGCCGCAGAGGAGTCGTTGCAGCTGCCCGAGCGCGACACCCGGGTGAGCGAGAAGAACGACGCGAAACTGCAGGAACTCGTCGACTACGGACGACAGCTGCGCACCGGCGCCGGTCACGACATGGAAGGACCCCGCCGCTGAGCAGCGCTCGGCGGCGGGGCCCCTGCGTCTTCTGCTCTAGCCGCCGAGCTGCCGCTCCAGCGCCTCGAGCACCGCGGGGTCCTCGATGGTCGAGGGAACCGTGTACTGCTCGTGATCGGCGATCTGCCGCATGGTCTTCCGCAGGATCTTGCCGGAGCGGGTCTTCGGCAGCGCCTGCACCACGGTCACGTCGCGGAAGGTTGCGACGGCGCCGATCTGTTCGCGGACCATCGCGACCAGTTCCTGCCGGAGCGTCTCCGGATCGATCTCGACGCCGGCCTTGAGGACGACGTAGCCGCTGGGCCGCTGGCCCTTGAGCTCGTCGCGGATGCCGATGACCGCGCACTCGGCGACCGCGGGGTGCGACGCCACGACCGCCTCCATGCTTCCCGTCGAAAGGCGGTGTCCGGCAACGTTGATGACGTCGTCGGAGCGGCCGAGGACGAACACGTAGCCGTCCTCGTCGATGTACCCCGAGTCGCCGGTGAGGTAGTAGCCGGGGAACGTGTCGAGGTAGGAGCGGCGGTAGCGGTCCTCGTCGCGCCACAGACCGGTGAGGGTGCCGGGCGGCAACGGCAGCGCGATGACGATGTTGCCCTCGGTGCCGGCCTCGACGGGCTTGCCTTCGCCGTCGACGATTTCGACGCGGTAGCCCGGAACCGGGACGGTGGGGGAGCCGGCCTTGAGCGGCATCGGTTCGAGGCCACGCAGATTCGCTGCGATCGCCCAGCCGGTCTCGGTCTGCCACCAGTGGTCGACGACGGGGCGGCCGAGGACGGCGGTCGCCCATTCGTAGGTGTCCGGGTCGAGACGCTCGCCGGCCGCGAACAACGTCCGCAGCGACGAGATGTCGTACTTCTTCAGCTCCTCGGCGTTCGGATCGGCCTTGCGGACGGCGCGGATCGCGGTGGGCGCGGTGAACAGCGCACGGACACCGTATTCGGAGATGATCCGCCAGAACGCGCCCGCGTCGGGGGTGCCCACCGGCTTGCCCTCGTACATCACGGTCGTCGCGCCGACGAGCAGCGGCCCGTACACGATGTAGGAGTGGCCGACGACCCAGCCGACGTCGGAAGCCGTCCACCACACGTCACCGGCGGAGATGTCGTAGATGTTGCGCATCGACCAGGTCAGCGCGACCGCGTGACCGCCGTTGTCGCGGACCACACCCTTCGGCTTCCCGGTGGTCCCCGAGGTGTACAGGATGTACAGCGGGTCGGTGGCGGCGACCGGGACCGGATCGGCCGGTGTGGCGTCGGCGACCAGCTCGTCCCAGTCGAACCACGCCGCCGACGAGGTCTTGTAGTCCGCGGCCGAGCCCGGGATGGACTCGCGGTCCTTGACGATCACGGTGTGCGGCGGGGTCTGCGACAAGCCGATCGCCTGTTCGACCATGGGGAGGTATTCGACGGTGCGGCCCGGCTCGAGACCGCCGGACGCGGTCACCAGGAGCGCCGGTTGCGCGTCGTCGATACGGGTGGCCAGTTCCTTCGCGGCGAACCCGCCGAACACCACCGAGTGCACGGCGCCGATGCGGGCGCACGCGAGCATCGCGATGGCTGCCTCCGGGATCATCGGCATGTAGACGATGACACGGTCCCCGGCGACGATGCCCTGGTCACGCAGCACGCCGGCGAACACGGCGACCTCGTCGAGCAGCTCGGAATAGGTGTAGGTGCGCTTGGCCGGGACCATCGCCGAGTCCCAGATCAGCGCGGTGCGGTCGCCGTGGCCGGCCTGCACGTGCCGGTCCAGTGCGTTGACGCTGGTGTTGAGCGTGCCGTCCGGGAACCAGCGGAAGCTGGGCGCTTCGGAACCGTCGAGAGCCCGGGTCGGTGCGTTCACCCAGTCCACTCCGCGCGCGGCGTCGAGCCAGAATGTCTCCGGGTCTTCCACACTCTGCCGGAACGCCTCCGCGTACGAGCTCATCGATTCGTGTCCTTCCTCCACACAGCACTGTGACGCCGAACACCTTATGCGACCGAACGGTGCCCCGGGCGCCACCCCGCGGTTCCGTGCGGGTGCCGTGCGCCGGACGGTCCGAATCGGTCGACGAGCGGGTGGCGGGCAGTAGCGTGGGTTGCATGACGCTGCTCGCCGAAGACCTGCTGCTGTTGCTGCTGGACGACGAATCGGGCAAGCCGATCGTGGACGGTACCCGATTGCCGCGGGTGCTGGCCGGGGCGGTGCTGCTCGAACTCGCACTCGCCGGGGCCGTCACGCCCGACGTCGACGGCAGCGTCGTCCGGAAGGGCCGGCTCGTGGTGCGCCCGGATTCGGCGCCGGACGATTCGGTGCTCGCCGACGCCACCCGCAGGCTCGCCGACGCGAAACCGATGAAACCGACGTCGGCGATCGAGAAGCTCACCAAGGGGCTGCAGGACACGCTGATCGATCGGATCGTCGATCGGGGATGGCTGCGGGAAGACCGCGGTCGGATCCTCGGACTGTTCACGACGCGCCGGTGGCCCGCGGTGGACGAGAGCCACGAGCGGCACGTGCGCGCCGAACTGCGCGCCGCGCTGGTCGACGGTCTCACCCCGTCGCCACGGACCGCGGCCCTGATCTCGATGCTCTCGGCAGTCTCCGCGGCCTCGAAGGTGTTCCCGGACGCGGACAAGCGTGCCGTGAACAAGCGCGCGAAGGAGATCGCCGAAGGGGAATGGGCGGGAGCCGCGGTCCGTCAGGCGGTCGAGGCGGTCAACACCGCGATGATCGCGGCCGTCACCGCGGGAGCCGTCGCGGCCTCTGGCGGGTGAGCAGGAATATCGCCGCGCCGGGTCACCGGAGAATCCGGCGCCGGTCACTCCCGGGCCGATCCCTCGCAGCCTGCCCGGTCGCCGCCTATCGTTGTCCCATGGACCCGCCCGTGACGCGGTACATCCAGCGCGACGGCCACGCACTGGCGTACCAGCTGATGGGCGGCGGACCCCACCCGGTGGCCTGGTTCTTCGAGGACATGATGCACCCGGACCTGATGTGGACCGATCCGCATCTGCATTACAACTTCGAACGCTGCTCCAGATTCGCGCGGTCGCTGTTCTTCCAGCGGCGCGGCTTCGGGCTGTCCGATCCCGTCGATCACGTCCCGATCCTCAAGGAGCAGGCCGACGATGTCCTCGCGGTCCTCGACGACGCCGGTGTCGCACAGGTGACACTGGTCGGAGCGTCCAGCACCTGCGGGGCGGTCGCCCTGCTCGCCGCCCGCTGTCCCGACCGGGTCTCCGGGCTGGTCCTCGCCGAGCCCTGGTCGGAGGCTCTGCTGTCCGAGAACGACGAGCCGCCGCCCGGGTGGACCCGCATCCAACGGGACCGGTTCGTCGATTCGTTCCGGGGTGCGTATGCGCGCTGGGGGCACGGAGAACTGACCTCTCTGACGCATCCCACCCTCGATGTTCCGCACAACCGTCGCATCATGGCTCTGCTCGAACGTTGTTCTGCCACACCGGCAACTGCGCAGCAACATCTCGAGTGGGCGATGCGGGGCGAACTACGCGCAGGTGCTGCCCTCGATCCAGTGCCGCGCCGAGGTGCTGCACCAGCCGGACACCCTGTTCGCCCGGGACGCCGTCCGCCGGGTCGCCGAACTCGTGCCGAACGGCCGCTTCCACGACTTGCCGCCGATCCCGGCCGGCGCGACCCTCGGCGAGGCGTTGATTCCGGTGCTCGACCACGTCGAGGAACTCGCCACCGGCACGGTCCGCCCGGTCGACGCGGACCGCTTTCTCACCACCCAGCGTTCGGTCGGGTGCGTTCATCCGACCGCTGCGAACTGACGGGCAGCGGCGAGGACCTTCGGGCCGACGTCGGGGAGATCGCCCTCGCGGAGCAGCAGCGCCGGCGGGCGGTCGTCGAGGATCGGGTTCAGGCCCTGGAACCAGGTCTGGGCCACGGCCGGGGTGTCGCGTTCTGCGATCAGTCGGGCGGCGCGGTAGGCGATGCGGAGGCGTTCGACGTCGGTTTCGTTGTTGATGGTGCGGGTGCCTTCGGCCCACTGGCGGACAGCTCGGGTTTCCTTGACCTTCCCGAGGTACGCGACCAGCTTGGCGCCGAGGAGCTCACGCAGCGCTGTGACCAGCTCCGATTGGGTCATGCGGGCGGCGTCGTTGTAGGCGGCGAGGTCGGGTCGTGGGTGTGCGGTTGTCATAGCAATCCACCTCCTAATCACAGGGTAAATCACACTCTCAATGCCGTCCAGGTTCTCGCTCGGACCGACGGGCTCGCCGGGCACCGCCGACGAGCCGGCGGCCGGGCGGAGGACCGGACCGGAAGCAAACAGCCGATCGCGGGAACCATTCCGACTTCCCGCGCCTCTGATATGGACGTCGGCGTGTCAAGAGTGCAGGATGAGGCGGCGCCGCGGACCGTCGTCGCGGGGCGCCGCCTCTCTGGGTCCGGCTGAGTTTCTGGTGGTGGCGAGCGTGTCGGTTTCGACGCGTGGTCAACTCTGATGTACGCGGGTTGGGTACCGCAGGACGGTTATTCGGCTGGAGTGGCTCGCTCGTCTAGCGTCGAGCGTGATCCCCCCACCGTGAGTTCCCTTGCCGGGCGGTCCAAATCGTCCCAGGTGTCGAGTTCGGCGGCGACGCACTGCACTCGCGGCGGTCGCGGAGTCGGCCGAGCAGGTGCCGTACGACCGGGACAGCATCTCGTGCCGCCACGACGTATCCGCCGGAATGTAGACACCATTGGCGCGGGAGTGGTGTGCCGGGATGCCGAGGGTGTCCGTGAGGCGCGCGGTGGCCTTCCCCGGCCGGCACGCTCCCGGGTCGAATTCTCAGTCGGGCAACCCCAGCCGGCGGTAGCGCTCGAGCCGCCGCGCGTACCTCGTATCGGCGGATTCGCTCGCCAGATCGCCGAGTTCGACGGCCACGGCCGCGCCGACCCGCTTCACGAACTCCGTGGGTTCTTCTGTGGCGTCGGGGAATTCGGGAATCACACCGTCGACTATGCCGTGGCGCAACAGATCCCGCGAGCGCACTCCCTGCGCGGCGGCCATCTGCGGTGCGTGCGTCGTGTCGCGGTGCACAATCGCGCTCGCACCTTCCGGCGGCAGCGGCGCCAGCCAGCCGTTCTGCGCACACAGCACGCGGTCGGCGGGCAGCAACGCCAGGGCACCCCCGCCGGTGCCCTGACCGAGCAGCACCGACACCGTCGGGGTCGGCAGCGTCACCAGATCGGCTATGCACCGGGCGATTTCCGGTGCGAGGCCCTTCTCCTCGGCCTCACGCGACAGCGAAGCACCGAGGGTGTCGATGACCAACACGAGCGGCAGCCTCAACTCGTCGGCGAGCCGCATCGCGCGACGCGCCTCGCGCAGCGCACCCGGCCCCATCGTCAGCGCAGCGGACTGGCCGCTGCGGTCCTGACCGAACAGCACGCACGACACGCCCCGGAACCGGGCGAGCGAGAGCAGCACCGTCTTGTCGGCCTCGCCCTGACCGGTGCCGGACAGCGGTACCTGCGCCGACGCGGCGTGCCGCAGCAACTGCCGGATACCGGGCCGTTCGGGACGGCGGGACAGGATCACCGACTGCCACGCGGGCACATCCGGCACCTCGTCGATGTCCGTGAGGGCCGCCTCGGCGCCTTCGTCCGGGCTGCTCGGCTCGACCAGCACCCGCAGCGTGCGGTGCACGAGCCGCCGCACCGCCTCGAGGGGTGCCACCCCGTCGATCACGCCGTTGGCGGACAGGTTCTCGGCGGTCTGCACGCCCGGCGGGAATTCCTCGTGGTACAGCGCCTTGTAGACGCGCGGTCCGAGGAAGCCGACGAGCGCACCGGGTTCGGCGGCGGTGATGTGGCCGAGCGAACCCCATGACGCGAACACCCCGCCGGTCGTCGGATTGCGCAGGTACACCAGGTATCCGAGGTGCGCGGCCTTGTGCGCGGCGACCGCCGCGGCGATCTTCACCATCTGCACGAACGCGAGCGTGCCCTCCTGCATGCGGGTGCCGCCGGAGGTGGGGGACGCGAGCAGCGGCACACCTTCGGCGGTGGCGCGTTCGACCGCCGACACGATGCGCTCGGACGCGGCCACCCCGATCGACCCGGCCAGGAACGCGAACTCGCACGCGATGATCGCGATGGGACGGCCGTGCACCGTGCCGATACCGGTGATCACCGATTCGTCGACGCCGGAACGCTCGGCCGCACGAGCGAGTTCGGCGCGGTACGCCTCGTCGGCGCCGACGTCGACGGGTGTCGTGTCCCAGGAGACGAAACTGCCCTCGTCGAGGACGCTGTCGATGAACTCCCGTGCGGAGATTTTGCTGCCGGCCACGTCGCCTCCACCTGTCGATCCTGGTGTCAAGCTATACCCGAGTGGTTGCCCGGTACTCGGCTCGACCCACCGGATGCCGACGCGTCCTGTTGTGGCCGCACCCCGTGCCCGTACTGTGAGTGCAGAAACCCGAGTCGTGCCGCGTAGACCCGTCGCAACACAGCTCACCGAGGCGTACGGGTCGCGACACAGAAATGGACGCAGTCGAGTGCACGACACCGCCGGTCGAGGGATCCAAGCCTTCATCTCCGAGGTCATCCAGCGTGGAGGCCGCGCCGAGCGGCTCGACCACCTGCCGCGCAACCCGGTCGAGGTCCGGGGTGCGGACGGGAGCAGCCGCATCGTCCGCGTCCGGACCAGGATCGACGGGGACTGGCAGGCCAGACGGCAGGATGCCCTGCCCGACACCGACGACACCGGCTCGCAGTTCTGGGTGTTCGTCGACCTGGGCAGCGACCCGCCGGGATACTTCGTGCTGCCCTCCGACGAGGTCGCGGCGGGCATCGCCGCCGAGGTGGACCTCTGGATGGCGGATGTCCCCGGCCGGACCCACACAGGCAGCCACGCCATCCCCCTCAGCAGCGTCGTCCACGGCAAGGACTGCTGGGACCTGCTCGGCCTGGCAGCCGCCAAGGACACCACCCTGTACACCGACGACGACGCGGCCGAGGCCGAGGCCGAGCGGCGCGCCCGCAACCGTGCGAAGAAGGCGGGTGCCGGTGCGGTGCGCAAGTCGGCCGAACCCGAGGCCGTCGAGGACCTGCGGCTGCGGGTGATCGCCGACCGGGGCGGTTATCGCGTCAAGGGCAGGTTCGACCCGGCCACCGGCGTCCTCGAGATCACGGCCGGTCCGATGGAGGGCCGACGATTCCCGGACCCGACGACCGCCGCCGGCGCCGTCGCCAGCTACATCAGCGGCGACACCGAAACCTGCGACGGCGGCACATCCTGGCGGCTCGATCAGCCGGAGTCGACGCCGCTGCGGAGCTACCTCGGCTGACCGACGGTCGCGTCGCATCGTGGCGCGGTCACCCGGTCGCCGGCTCGAGGTCGAGGAGAAGGACACCGCCCAGGGCGATCGCCGAGACCCAGACGGTGGAGACGGCCGCGAGGGCGAACGGGCGCCAGCCGACCCCGCGGAGGACGGAGATCCGCACGCCGGTACCGAGCGCGAACATCGCGGTGGTGAGCAGCGCGGTCTGAGCGAGTCGTGCGAGGTCGAGCGCCCGGTCGGGCAGCAGTCCGGTCGCCCGCAGCGCCACGAACCCGACGAATCCGACCAGGAAGAGCGGAACCAGCGGTGGCCGCCCGGCGGGGCTGTCCGCGGTGCTGCGACGGCGGGAGACGACGCCGATCCACGCGACCACGGGCGCGAGGAGTGCGACGCGGGCGAGTTTGACGGTGACGGCGACCGCAAGGGCGCTCGCCCCCGCCGTTCCGAGACGGCCGGCATCGATCGCGCCGCCGGTCGCCACGACCTGCGCCACCTCGTGGACGGCAGCACCGGCCCAGATACCGGCCCGGGTCGTGTCGAGCCCCAGCAGCGACACGGCGAACGGGAGTCCCGGGATCATGGCGGTCCCGAACACGACCACCAGCGCCACGGCCGTGACGACGTGCTGCTTGCGGGCTGCGGTTACCCCCTCGACCGCCGCGACCGCGGCGGCGCCGCAGATCGAGAAGCCACACGCGATGAGAAGACGCTGGCCCCACTCCATGCCGAGAAGCCGGCCCACCGCCATGGTGCCGGCGATCCCGCCCACCACCACGGCGGCGGCGAGGGCGAGAACGCCCCAGCCGAGGCCGAGAACATCGGAGAGCAACAGTTGCAGGCCCAGCAGTGCCACGCCGATGCGCAGCAGCCGTCGCGAGGCGACTGCGATTCCGGGGGCCGTGAAGGACGGTAGTGCAACGAAATTGGTGATCGCCGCTCCGAGGACGATCGCGACCAGCAGTGGGCTGACGCCGGTCGGTGCGGCGATGCCGAGCGCCGCGGCGGCACCCACGGCGCAGAATGCGAGCCCCGGCAACGGGGTTCGCAGACGCGTCCGGATCGGAGGTGCGGCGGCGGTGGGGGAGAGAACCATTCTCCCACCGTGGCCCGAGTACGCCGAAACCGATAGACGGCATTCCGGCATCAGGACATATCGATTCGATATGTCACTCGGGTGCGGGGGACCTACCTTCGGTGGTCCCGGAACGCCATCGACTCGGGCTGTGGCCGAACTGCTTTCGGAACCAGCGGGAGAAGTTCGCGGGGGAGGAGAATCCGAGAAGTTCGGAGACCTCGGTGAGCGAGTACCGGGTGTTGCCCACCATGTGTGAGGCCAGTTCGGCGCGGGTGGAGTCGAGCACCGACGAGAACGTGTGACCCTCTGCGGCGAGTTGGCGGTGCACGGTACGGCGATCGACACCCAGGCTCCGGGCAACCTGCTCGGCGGAACACCGTCCGGTGGGCAGCAGGAGCTCGATCAGGTCGCGGACCCTGCTCGAGGTGGTGACGTTCTCGCGCGCGTCGACCCCTTCCAGGATCTTCCGGGTGTAGGGGCGCAGCAGCGGATCCGACATGGCATTCGGTGCGTCGAGATCCTTGGTGTACAGGGATATTCCGTCGAATCTCTCGGCGAAGAGCACCTCGGTTCCGAACATCCGCCGATAGGCGGCGGGATCGTGGGGTGCGGGACGGGTGAAGGACACCGAGAGCGGCCGCCAGGTCCGGCCCAGGAATCCCTTCAGGAGCTGGTGCAGCACCCCGACGGCCAGGTCGATCGATTGAGGGAAGTGGCCGGGCACGCCCACGTCGAGTTCGACGCGCAGGGTCGTGATCCCGCCGTTCTCGCCGATGCGGGTCCTCAGTGCCTCGTTGTACATGTGCTGATAGCGCACCAGCATCTTCACGGCACTGCGGACGTCGGGTTCCTCGCGGATGACCAGGCTCAAGGGGCCGAGGTTGGAGAAGCGACGCAGTCCGGCGAGCGCGATGCCGAAGTCGTCGCGGCCGGACGCCGTCGCCGAGTTCTCGAGCAGCGTCGCGATGGCCGACGCCGGTACCCAGCGGTCCTGGAGGCCGAGTCCGGCGGGATCGAGGCCGGCGTCGCGGATCATTCGGGCGGGATCGAGTCCGGCCGAGTGGGCGAGCTCGACGTAGTTGTTCAGCGATGCGTAGCGGGCGAGTGGCTTCATGTCGTCACCGATGTCCCGAAATGAACAGGGTCATGTCCCATGAGGATAAGCATAGGGGTCGGGAGCCCAGTAGTGTTAGTCACATCACAGATCGGCTCCACGAACACCGGAGCCGGACACACACAGCGTCGGTGAATTCCGCGATCCCGCAACGGGATCGAACGCACCCCGAAACCGGGCCCCACCCGTCGCAGCCCGTCTGCGACCCGGTGCGGCCGCGAAGGAGATACCGTGGCGAAAGCCGTTCGCTTCTACGAAACCGGTGGCCCCGAGGTCCTCACCTGGGAGGCCGTCGAGGTCGGAGACCCAGGACCGGGCGAGGTCCGCATCCGTCACGAGGCCGTCGGCATGAACTTCGCCGACACCTACTTCCGCACCGGCCTGTACCCGGTGCCGCTGCCGGCCGGTATGGGCGTCGAAGCCGCCGGAGTGGTCGAGGCGGTCGGCGCCGGCGTCGAGGATTTCACGCCCGGCGACCGCGTCACCTACACCGGCAGCCCCCTCGGCGCGTACAGCACCGAGCGCGTGATGCCCGCCGAGCATCTCATCAGTCTGCCCGACGCGATCCCTTTCGAGACCGCCGCGGCGATGACGATGCGCGGACTGACCACCTCCTACCTGCTGCGCCGGATCCGGCCGCTCTCGGCGGGCGATACGGTGCTGCTCCACGCCGCAGCCGGCGGTGTCGGCCTGATCTTCACCCAGTGGGCGAAACTGTTGGGAATCAAGGTCATCGGGACCGTATCCACGGAAGAGAAGGCCGCGATCGCCCGGGCACACGGATGCGACGAGGTGATCCTCTACACCCGTGAGGACGTCGCCACCCGCGTCCGCGAACTCACCGACGGCAAGGGCGTACCGGTGGTGTTCGACAGCATCGGCGCCACCACCTACGAGACGTCGCTGAACACGCTCGCCCGACGGGGTCTGCTGGTCTGCTTCGGCACCGCCTCGGGGCCGATCCCCCCGATCGACGCCATGCAGCTCGCGATCAAGGGTTCGCTGTACGTGACCCGCCCCGCGCTGGCGGACTACATCGCCGACCCGGCCGAGCGTGCCGAACTCGCCGGCGAGCTCTTCTCGCACGTCGCGGCGGGCGACATCACCATCGAGATCAACCAGCGGTACGGGCTCGACGAGGCCGTCCGCGCCCACCGCGACATCGAATCCGGCCGCAGCGTCGGCTCCTCGGTCTTCACTTTCTGACCTGTACCACCGCGAAGGACACTCCCATGACCTCAACGCTCCCTCCGGCCGGCGACACCCGCACCGCATTCCGGGTCGAGCGGCTCACCGCGACGATCGGCGCCGAACTGTCCGGCGTGTACCTCGGTGACGTCGCCCGCGACGAAACGCTGTTCGCCCAGCTGCGTGCGCTGCTCCTCGAGCACAAGGTGCTCTTCTTCCGCGACCAGGACATCACCTGCGCCGAGCATGTCGCTCTCGCAGAACGATTCGGCGCACTCGAGGACCACCCCGTTCTCGGCAGCCATCCCGACCATCCCGGTCTGGTGCGGATCTACAAGGATCTCGACAGCGCGCCCGAGCACTACGAGAACGCCTATCACTGCGACGCCACGTGGCGTGAGAACCCGCCCATGGGTTGCGTGCTCCGGTGCGTGGAGACACCTCCCGTCGGCGGCGACACCATCTGGGTGAACATGGTCGAGGCCTACCGTCGCCTGCCGGATGCGGTGAAGGAGAAGATCGCAGGCCTGCGTGCACGGCACAGCATCGAGTCGAGCTTCGGTGCGGCACTGGCGACGGACGAGCGGCACGCGCTGCACGACCGGTTCCCCGACGCCGAGCATCCGGTGGTCCGGATCCACCCGGAGACCGGCGAGCAGATCCTGTTCGTCAATTCCTTCACCACGCACCTGGTGAACTACCACACCCCCGAGAACGTGCGATTCGGCTGCGACTACGCGCCCGGATCCGGAGACCTGTTGCGCTACCTGGTATCCCAGGCCGCGATCCCCGAGTATCAGGTGCGCTGGCGGTGGACCCGGAACAGCATCGCCATCTGGGACAACCGATCCACACAGCACTACGCGGTCCAGGACTACTGGCCGGCCGTCCGCAAGATGGAACGCGCCGGAATCGTCGGCGACCGGCCGTTCTGACCTTCCCTCGTTCTCACCGATACCGATACCGATACGGAGACTCCCCATGCATTTCCACGACGACGCCCTGTTCCCCGAGTGCCAGGAGAAGCTGGTCATCACCGCGGCGCCCTACGGTCCCGAGTGGGAACCCGCCGACTTTCCCGAAGACCTGCCGCTGACCATGGAACAGCACATCCAGCAGGCCGTGGACTGCTACAACGCCGGTGCGACGGTGCTGCACATCCACGTTCGCGAACTCGACGGCAAGGGTTCGAAGCGACTGTCGAAGTTCAACGAGCTCCTCGCCGGCCTGCGCGAGGCCGTGCCGGACATGATCCTGCAGGTCGGCGGCTCGATTTCCTTCGCTCCGGAAGGTGAAGGCGCCGAAGCGAAATGGCTCGACGACGATGTGCGGCACATGCTCGCCGAACTCGACCCGAAGCCGGATCAGGTGACCATCGCGATCAACACCTCGCAGATGAACATCATGGAACTGATGACCGCGGACGACATCGCGGGCACCTCCATGGAACGCCCGGAGCTGGCGACGACCTACCGCGAGATGACGGTGCCCGCCGGACCCGAGTGGGTCGAGGAGCACCTGCGTCGCCTGCAGGCGGCGGGAATCCAGCCGCACTTCCAGCTGTCGAGCATCCCGCAGCTCGAGACCGTCGAACGGCTCATCCGCCGCGGCGTCTACACCGGACCCCTCAACCTCACCTGGGTCGGCATCGGCGGCGGCTTCGACGGCCCCAACCCGTACAACATCATGAACTTCATCCAACGCGTCCCCGACGGCGCGTGCCTGACCCTCGAAACCCTCATGCGCTCGGTGCTTCCCGTCAACGCGATGGCGATCGCGATGGGTCTGCACACCCGGTGCGGCAACGAGGACACCCTCTGGGGCCGCAAGGGCCGGAAGATGACCTCGGTCCAGCAGATCCAGCAGCTCGTCCGGATCGCCGGTGAACTCGGCCGAGAGGTCGCCACCGGCAAGGAAGCCCGCGACATCTACCGGATCGGTGAGACCTACCGCGACGCCGACGAAACCCTCGCCAAGCTCGGCTACGCGCCCAACCGCCGCCCCGGGCAGGTCGGCTTCACACAGCACGCCTGATCCACCCCCTGCGGTTCCGGGGCACGCACCCGCACCGTGCCCCGGGACCGCACCCGCCCCTCGATCGCCGCCCGGCATCGAACGCGGCCCCTCGTCCCGAGTCCCCACTCACCGAACCGTCTCCCCAGGAGCACCCATGGGACTGCACACCACCTCTGTCGCCGATCCGGGCGCCCCCGTCGCCGGACCGCGCTCCCGCTCACGGGTCTACCCGTGGATCGTCTTCGCACTCACCTTCGGTCTGCTGCTCTCCGACTACATGTCGCGCCAGGTCCTCAGCGCCGTCTTCCCGTTTCTCAAATCCGAATGGTCACTGGCTGATTCGGAACTGGCATCGCTGACGAGCATCGTGGCGCTCATGGTCGGGTTGCTCACGCTCCCGCTGTCGCTGCTCGCCGACCGGTGGGGTCGCGTCAAGAGTCTGGTGCTCATGGCCGCATTATGGTCCGTCGCGACGCTGCTGTGCGCGGTCGCGAGCAACTACGAGCAGATGCTCGGTGCCCGGTTCCTCGTCGGCGTCGGCGAAGCGGCCTACGGCAGCGTCGGTATCGCACTGGTCCTGAGCGTGTTCGCTCCGCGGATCCACGCGACCCTCAGCGGCGCGTTCATGGCCGGCGGTTCGTTCGGCTCGGTCGTCGGCGTCGCGCTCGGTGGCCTGATCGCCGTGCATCTGAGCTGGCGGTGGTCGTTCGCCGCGATGGCAGTGTTCGGTCTCCTCCTCGTCGCGCTGTTCCGCGCCCTCGTCAGCGAACGGAAGCTGGCACGGTATTCGGTCGACGACACTCCCGACACGAAGGTCGCGTCACCGCCGGACGGCTTCCGGGCTCCCGTGTCGAGCCTGTTCACCAACCCCGCGGTGCTGTGCGCCTACGCCGGTGGCGGCCTGCAGATG
>Ga0180215_1000507_pt1 | contig 49657 bp, 50 predicted proteins | sample eDN3rd37CBELigBY_FD_128871 | JGI IMG/M metagenome (GOLD analysis project Ga0180215, IMG submission 128871) | Enriched backyard soil microbial communities from Emeryville, California, USA - eDNA 3rd pass 37_C BE-Lig BY (version 2) (version 2) | ecosystem: Environmental > Terrestrial > Soil >... | reverse complement strand
CCTCCCTTTTTAATTCATTGGCAAAGTTCAACATCACTCCTGATACACCTGATAACTGATCGGCAACAAGACGCCTGCTATCTTTCACTTGTTTTTGTAAAAATAGGCTTTCCTGCAGCTGCATGTATTCATCACGGATCACCCCTTCTAAACGGTCTTTATTCGTACACGCTGTCTGATAAGGGGTCTCCATTCGATCGCGGTCAAAGTCCCCATACATATCAATCTGATGGATTAATTCACCTAACATATGAATGGTCATTTCCGAATCCTGTTCAGACCAGCATCTTTCTTTTTTCCAGCAGGTCTGGCAGGATCTTTCGGTCACCTTCGCCATAAACTCATGCATATCCAACGAATTCATTCCTTCTTCATTCTGTTTCTCTTGAACAGAAACATAATTAAAGGCATCAGATAATTGTTGAAACAGGGTCGAGAACTTCATAATCTTTTTGACTGTGACATCACGAACCTTTTTCATATATTCATATTGTGATTTGGCATTTTCCTCTGTTCCCGGGATAAACCTTGCTACTTGTTGAACAAAGAACTTCGGGGTAAGCATAAAGGCCAAGATCGAAATCAATGTTTCCATACTAGTTAAAATAATCGACTGCTTGTCCCCAACATAAAAGATGATAATCGCCGAACCCATTAGCATCCCAAGCGCAGAACCAAAGCGTTTTCCTTCTTTTAACAAACCTGCTAGTAGCCCAGCAAAGGCTAAAAGACTAATTTGTTCGATTTGCCCGATATCCGCAAGACTAATAATCACGCCCGTAATTACACCAACCGTTGCTCCGATGGTCCCGCCACCGACAAAAGCCAACAGGAGGACCAGATATTTCGCAAGCACAGCTTGAACTGCAATATCTTGAATCTGCCAACCAATGGTCCCCGTCATTACAGAGGCTAATAATATCACAAGGCAAACGATCTCTTCTGTTTTCAACTCATGGTGATACTTTGTACTCGTTAAAAAAGGTAAGGATTGAACAAAAATCAAGGTTAAAATCATCGCTAAGACCGCTTCCACAAAATGCATTGATGCAACATAAACAGTTAATTCCCCTTTAAAATAGGTGTAGCAAAGATGACTTAGGAAGAGGGAAGCTAAGACGATAAAGGGCGCATGGTTCAATTCTTTTTTCTTCATACGCTCCATGACCTGTAAGAAAATAAACGCTAGTGATAGATTCAGGAAAATGATGAGAGCATGTTCGGTTGACCGCGAGGCTGCACCTAATAGCAAGGCCATGGCGGTAAGAAGCACCTTATCCCGGCGCAGGAAGTAAACGACAATGAAATAGGCTGCAGCAAAGGGCGCCAATTCTTGTAAGATTAGAGCTCGTCCAAGTAGATATCCCATTAGAACATGGAATATACCAAGTCGTTGAACCCACTTTTCCATGATCATATTGACCTTAAGCATAAGGCGTTGGATCGGAAAAAACATTTTTTGACCGACGTTGGCCGCTACCGCTTGAAAGCGAGACATAATCATAACACCACCCGATAAGTTTTGTTGTGTTTGATTATATCTGTGCTTTCTTGTAAATTTTGTCAAACCCTCAGGTGATATTCCAAAAACTTTCCGACAAATTGCGGCCGAGCTCAACATAAATATAGCTTGTACACCATGTTCAAGGGCAATATGTAAGAGGTTTGGGTAAAACTAGCTTTGAAACTGTAAATGAGTGTCGATTTTGAAAGTGGGAATACGGGGGAATACGGGGAAGTTAGAGTTAGATTAGAAGAAGTTGTAAGAACAACCTCTTCTATTGTTTAAACGATACCCTAGCGATCAGGTGTTAAGAATATAATCTCTCCGGGCTTGGACAAATAATAGTCGCGTCGGGCAATCTCAGCAATATAATCACGATCATTAAGCCTGCTCACTTGATATTTCAATTCGTCATTCTCTAATTTTTCCTGGTTTGCCAGCTGCTCCACCTTTTTTAGTTCTTCTTTTTTCTCAAGAAGTGTTGCTTGTTGATCATACCAGGTGAAGCCAGCCCAAAGACAAAAGGCTGTAACGACTACTCCCAAAACTCGCAGTCTTCTCTTTTGACCCTTCATCCTGTTCAAGGAAGAATCCAGATCACTCATTGGTTGGCACCTCATTCGTCTTTTGTTTTGTCTCGTCTAAATAGTTTCGCCAACCGTTTCAAAAATCCTGCTCCCTTTTTTTTCGTTGAGGAAACTGCTTTTCCCCCTAGATGCTTCATGTATTTACCGGGTGGAATAAAGATTCTCTTTACTAGCTGATAGACGAATAAAAGAACTCTCCAAATGAAAAGGGCAATGGCTACGATGACGGCAACCACCATCTTATAAAGAAAAATCAGCGGTTTAATCAGTAAAATCTCTACCGTACGTACGGTAAAACGATAGATTGCCTTAACTAGGCGGATAAATTTCAAAAACCATCTGATATAAAAAGTATGAAAAAGGACAAAATACAGCCAGGCTCCGATTCCCATTCCGAGGAAAAGATAGATCCGGACAATTCCCTCATTGATTCTTAAAAGGGTTCCAAATACAAGAAATGTACAGCTTGCCCAAAATAAAAGGTCACAGATCAGTACCAGCAACCCTTCAATACCGGTCTGCCCTTTCATCACCCGATATGTATCATATAATAGTCCCATGGTGACTCCACAGGCTACCATTAAAATCATGGTTACCAGCTGGGTCTCTATGCTCACTTGAACAACCTGCCAAATAAGCCTTTGCCTTTCGATCCCCCTGTATGTTCATCGATGTACCCCATGTCGTGTACATAGCCTTCAATCGATACCTGTCCTGTTTCCAAACTTAAATTCTTCATATGCAGGTTTTGCCCTTTAATACAAAGAAACCCGCATTCCGTTTCCAATAAGAACTCTTCATTATCAAAGCTCTCCACATTTAATACACCGGAGATCTCAAGCTTTTTCCGATTAAACATCATGATTTCATGCCTTGGACTCTTCTTCGTCGAATCAACCATAATGGGGAAACCTCCATCCATCTTGCTTTTTGTACATGTTATGGTTGTTCGCCGAAGTTTAGAACTAGGAAAATGGATAATCCGGATCTTCCCTCACGGCTTCCTGCTGAATGCGCTCTTCAGAAACAAGTGTATACATGGTTGCTGCTTCTTCTTTTTTCGTTGTATCGACAATTCTCTCTATTTTCACCGTAACACGCTTATTTCCATAGCGAATCATCAGTTCATCTCCTACTTTTACAGCTGAACTAGATTTCGCTTGTTTGCCGTTGATTTGCACTCGTCCCTGATCAGCCACTTCCTTCGCCATCGTTCTTCGCTTGACTAAACGTGAAACTTTAAGAAATTTATCTAACCTCATGCTTCTCTCTCCTCCTTCTTCGCTTGTTGCCACAGCTCTTCCATTTCGTCCAATGTTGCTTCTTCCAACGGTTTTTGCAGATGTTCTTCGATATAATGGAATCGTCTCTTGAATTTCAAATTCGTAAGGGCCAAAGCCTCCTCCGCATCGATTTTCAAGAAGCGGGCTAAATTCGCTACAGCAAACAGCAAGTCCCCCAATTCTTCCTTTACTTCTAGGGTTCCATTGGCTTCTTTTACTTCAGACAATTCTTCCTCTATTTTAGCATAGACATCTTCCAGCTGGTCCCAATCAAAACCAACTTTTGCCGCTTTTCTGGATAGTTTATAGGCCGTCATCAACGCAGGGAGATCTTTCGGGACTCCTGATAATAAGGATTGCTTTGTAGGATCAATCCCTTTTTCTCTTTTTTCCTCTGCTTTGATTTCCTCCCAGTTTTTCACAACCTCCTGGCTGGTTTCCGCTTCCCGTTCTCCAAATACATGCGGATGTCGGCGAATTAATTTTTCATTTAAGACCTGGATGATATCTTCCACATTGAAGTTTCCTTCATCTTCTGCAATTTGCCCATGCAGCATGACCTGCATCAACAAATCACCCAGTTCCTCACATAACGCATCTGGATCATCCCAATCAATCGCTTCAGCCACCTCGTAGGTTTCTTCAATCAAGTTTTTGCGGATTGATTGGTGGGTTTGTTCCTTATCCCATGGACATCCCTCCGGGCCGCGAAGGATGGCAATAATATCCCGCAAAGTGGCGAATTGCCGATTAAGAATTCGCTCATCGCGTGTAGGTGGTACATAAATTAATGCTAAATTATGAACTTCTTTGAAATGATGATCCAATTCGTAAAGTGGAATCCTATGTGCTGCTTCCTCGCCGACTATCCCCGCAGAATAAAGCAAGGTGATTTCGTAATCGTCGGGGAACACCTCCATTAAAGAAAGCTTAGCATCTGACGCGGTAAGTTGGTCATACACTTGGGTAATTAATAAATGCAGGTGTGGGTTTAGATGGTCTCGCTGCAGACTGCTTGCATCCAACAGGGAAAAGCCTTCCACAGGATCCACTTTTAGAGCTGTAAAAGCGGCATCAAGAAAACTTTGCCCCCCCATGATTTCGATTTCGATTCCTTGTGCTGGTCCTACCTGCAATAATATTTGCGTCGTCTTTTCTGCAACCATCGGGTGCCCTGGAACGACATAAAGGATGGATGGCTCCTCTTTTGCCTTTTCAAGCAATTGCTTGGTTATCTCCGCGTAAACATCGTTAAAGGAACCTTCCTCTTCATATAAGTAGTCAAAGCTTTGAAACGTAACCCCTTGGGCTTTTAAATCATTAATTACAGGATGTTTCTCGGTTCTTAAATAAATGTGAACGGCCTGTTTCAACCGGTTTAAAACTCCAATTGGCATTTGCTCTAAGTTTCCTGCACCAAGACCTATAACGGTAATCTTATTCATTCAAATCTTCCTTTCTTATGCATCCCGCAGCAGCCCAAGGCGGTCTAAAAATGGGACGTATTTATCTAACTTTGGAATAGACTGCATATCCTTTTTTGTGATTGAACCTGTCCACAACAAGCTGATTCCATATATGACAACACCGAATAAAACGGCAATGAAGGCAACGATAGAATAATAAAGACGATGAGAGGTAATGATTCCAAGCAACATCTTCATCGTAATCGGCTGAATTAACCAAACCAGGATTCCCATGATCAGTACCGACAGAACTGGTTTGACGAAGAAGCTCTTCAAACTGAGTCTCACTCTTGTATAATGGCGGACTGCTCGGAGATTAAGAATGGTTGATGCACTGTAAGCCAGCACCGTAGCGAGCGCCGCTCCGGTTATTCCTAATTGAGGAATAAGAATTAAATTTAGTATGATCTTGATGATTACCGCAACAAACAAATATTTTGCTGGTAGCATCACCTGTCCTATGCCCTGCAGAATCCCGGCAGAAGCAATACCCAAGGTGGAGAAAAGCGTAGTAAAGGACAGCACGATTAACGCTGTCGTTCCTTTATTGTTTTCATACAGCATAATATTTACCGGTTCCGCCACAACCGCTAGCCCGATGGACGTAGGCAGCCCAATTAGTAAGGTAAGCCTTAGCGCCAATTCTGTTCGACTTTTAATCGCCGCATCATCACGACGCGCACTGGCCTCCGCAATCGCAGGAACGAGGGACAAGGACAAAGCCGTCGCAAAAAAGGCGCCAAAAGCAACCAACGGTTGACCCCGATCAAAGATCCCCTTTAAAATATTTGCTTCTTCCGCCAGAGACCCTCCCTTGATCAATAGATTGGCCACTGTAAACGAATCAGTAAGCTGCAATAATGGAAGGGCCAAAGCCCCGAAACAAATGGGGAGGGAGTAGTAGACTATATTTTTTATAAGTTGCCAGGCAGAATCTTCTCTAGACGAGCGATTCGGGCTAGTAGTCGATAATCCTTGCACCGTTCTGCTTTTTCTCCAAAAGAAAAGGAGCACAAGAAAACTGGCACAGGCACCTGTGAAAGCCCCAAATACAGCCCCGGCACCAGCCAAATATTCATTTCCAGTCGTCTTCATAAACCAATAGGCTAGAAAAATAATAGTCGTTACCCGAACGGTTTGCTCCATTACTTGGGATACCGCGGTTGGCATCATGTTCTGATGTCCCTGGAAATACCCCCGAATCGCAGCCATCGGTGGAACGATCAATAACGCAAAAGAAACACTCCGAATGGGCAGGATAAGTTTATCGTTCCCCATCGCCCTGGCAATCCATTCCGCTCCGCCATACAAAAGCGCAAAGGTAACACATCCGGTAATCGATAAGGTTATGAAAGAAACACGAAGAACCTTTTGCACACCTTGTCGATCCCCTAGCGCTATTTTTTCCGAAACAATTTTAGAGATTACGATTGGAAACCCGGCAGTAGCAAATGTCAACAAAGTACCGTAGAGGGGATAGACTTGCATATAGACGTAGTAGCCTAAATCACCCGTGATATTTTGATAGGGGATGCGGTAAATTAAACCGAGCATTTTCGACAGCAGCGTTGCCACTCCCAGAATGGCGGCCCCTTTTATGAATGTGCTGCTATTTACCTTGTTTGACATTTCTTTACCCCCAACTGAACAAAAACTGAGGTAATTATACCAGAGAAGGTGGGCTGGATACTAATGGGAATTTGCCGGAGGACAAGTCAGATTTCATGGACACAGAATCCGCTATTTTTCTCAACCCCCCCATTTCCCGGTGGCTCGCGGACTCCAGATCCCTTATTTGCCAAAATCCCACCCGATTTAATCCCAAAGCACTGAAATAACGAACGTATATTACGATTAACCGCAAAAACAGGGCCTTTCTCTCTTGTGACTGTGAGGGAGGATCATCACTCTGGCCTGTCACGAATCCGGGTTATTCGTGACTGTGAGGGAGGTTAATCACCCTGGCCTGTCACGAATCCGAGTTATTCGTGACTGTGAGGGCGGATCATCACTCTGGCCTGTCACGAATCCGGGTTATTCGTGACTGAGGGGATGGATCATCACTCTGGCCTGTCACGAATCCGGGTTATTCGTGACTGTGAGGGCGGATCATCACTCTGGCCTGTCACGAATCCGGGTTATTCGTGACTGTAGGGGAGGATCATCACTCTGGCCTGTCACGAATCCGGGTTATTCGTGACTGTGAGGGAGGATAATCACTCTGGCCTGTCACGAATCCGGGTTATTCGTGACTGTGAGGGAGGTTAATCACTCTGGCCTGTCACGAATCCGGGTTATTCGTGACTGAGGGGATGGATCATCACTCTGGCCTGTCACGAATCCGGGTTATTCGTGACTGTGAGGGAGGTTAATCACTCTGGCCTGTCACGAATCTGGGTTATTCGTGACTGTGAGGGAGGTTAATCACCCTGGCCTGTCACGAATCCGGGTTATTCCTTACAAAAGCGGATCCTCTGTCCGTCTCGCCAAAAAAAAGAGCACTTCCAGGCAGTTCGGAGGTCTGGCTCCGCTTACTCTGAAAAAGCTCCGCAGTTTTTTACTTAAATAAATTTGGCAACCACAAGCTAAGTTGAGGTATGTAGCTAATGATCATTAAATCAACAATTAAAACCAAGATAAACGGTAAGATAGCTTTCGTTATATCTTCCAGTGTAATGTCTGCAATCTGACAGGAAATAAAGAGATTGACCCCGACTGGCGGTGTACACATTCCCATAGCCAGGTTCACAATCATAATCATTCCAAAATGAACCGGATCAATGCCGAACTGTACAGCAACTGGTGTAAGCAATGGTGCTAAAATAATAATGGAAGCCCCTGTCTCAAAGAACATTCCCACGACAATCAATAATGCATTGATCACTAGTAGAAAGACAAACGCACTACTGGATATATCCGTAAAGAAAGCTGCTACCCTTTGCGGAACCCCTTCACGGCTCAAAATCCAACCGAACAATCCCGCATTGGCAATGATAAACATAATAATCGAAGAAGTAATGGCAGATTGACCAAATAAGGATAGAACATCCTTCCATTTGATTTCCTTATAGACAAACACACCAATTACAAAGGCGTAAGCAACGGCAACTCCTGCAGCCTCTGTCGGAGTAAAGACTCCTCCATAAATCCCACCGAGGATAATCACTGGCATGAACAGAGCCAAAAGAGCTTCTTTAAAGGCTTTCCAGCGGCCAGCCCAGCTTACTCGCTCTTCACTCTGATAACCGCGTTTCTTGGCGATGAAATAAACCGTGACCATTAAGGAGAATCCAATTAATAGACCCGGAATAATCCCTGCGATAAACATATCTCCTATTGAGGTTTCCGTAGTTACCCCATAAAGGATCATGGGGATACTTGGGGGAATGATAACCCCTAGTTCACCGGAGACTGCCTGAACGGCTCCACCAAAATTCCGATGATAACCCCTTCTCACCATGGCCGGGATAAGAATTGATCCCAACGCAGCAACCGTTGCAGCACTTGATCCCGAAATGGCAGCAAAGAACATTGAAGTCACAACCGCAACGAGACCGAGTCCTCCTGTAATATGGCCAGTCAGTGCGTTAGCAAAAGCAACCAATCGTCTCGAAATGCCCCCGATTTCCATTAGGGTACCAGCCAAAATGAAAAATGGAATCGCCATTAATGGAAAGGAATCAATCGAAGTAAACTCACGTTGGGCCATAATAATAAGCGGAATTCCCCCACCCCACCAAACGGCGAGGGCAGAGGCCAGCCCCATCGCTATGGCAATAGGCACACCTAGTATTAAGAAGCCGCCCAGGGAAAGAAATAATACGGTACTCATGCGACTTCACCCTCTTTCACTTCTTGTTTGGAAAGAACCAATTCAATAATAACTGCAACCGCATTCATCGTAAGTAACGCAGCACCAATGGGTATACTTGCGTACGGGATAGACATGGGAATCTGCATTCCAGCGGAAAGCTGCGTACTAACCTTCCCCATCATTTCAAGGCCTTTCATAAAAAGGATGGCAAAAAGAAGAATGCCTATTATATTAACCGCAATTTTTAAAACCCTTCTTGGTTTCCACGACAAACGCTCAGAAATAAATTCTACTGCGATTAACTGCTGTTTGCGAAGAGCCAAGGCGGCACCTACAAATACACTATAAGACATCAGATAACGTGCCAGTTCCTCCGACCAAGGAAGGGGAATCCCAAAGATGTAGCGGGATAGTACTTGAGAAATGATTACTATTGACATAATCCCTAATACAATGCCAAGGAGTATAGTTAACCATTTATTAAAGCTGTCGATTAAACGTAATAGAGCTGCCATTTTCTCTCCCCCTTTTAAATAATTGTCTTTTATAGTTATTACGAAAATAATGATAATAAATGAAAATGGAAAAAGACAATTTTCAAGACGAAACGTTGGTATTTGAGGATGAATAACATGAAAATGATGTCAAATGGTGTCAAATAGCGTTGTTAGAGGAAGAAGTAGGAACTTGTTTATGAAATAAAAAGAGCCTTCCCAAACCTCAGTAGGCTTGAAAAAGCTCCAAAATGCTTTACTACTTAAATAAATTCGGCAACCACATACTAACTTGAGGAATGTAGCTGATGATCATTAAGTCGACAATTAAAACAAGGATAAACGGCAAGATGGCTTTCGTTATATCCTCCAGTGTAATCTCCGCAATCTGACAAGATATAAAGAGGTTGACCCCGACCGGCGGTGTACACATTCCCATAGCCAAGTTCACGATCATAATCATTCCGAAATGAACGGGGTCGATACCAAATTGCGCAGCAACTGGTGTAAGCAATGGTGCCAAAATAATAATGGATGCACCTGTTTCAAAGAACATTCCCACAATCAGCAATAATGCGTTAATAACAAGCAGGAATACAAACGCATTGCTTGAGATGTCCGTAAAGAAGGCTGCTACTTTTTGCGGAACCCCTTCACGGCTTAAAATCCAACCGAACAATCCCGCATTGGCAATGATAAACATAATAATCGAAGAAGTGATCGCAGATTGACCAAATAGAGACAAAACATCTTTCCACTTGATCTCCTTGTAGACGAACACACCAATTACAAAGGCATAAGCAACGGCAACTCCTGCAGCCTCTGTCGGAGTAAAGACTCCTCCATAAATCCCACCGAGGATAATTACTGGCATGAACAGCGCTAAAAGAGCGTCTTTAAATGCCTTCCAGCGGCCTGCCCAGCTTACTTTCTCTTCACTCTGATAACCGCGTTTTTTCGCAATGAAGTAAACCGTAATCATTAAAGAGAATCCAATTAATAGACCAGGAATAACCCCCGCCATAAACATGTCTCCAATGGAGGTTTCGGTGGTTACCCCATAAAGGATCATCGGAATACTTGGCGGGATGATAACACCCAATTCCCCGGAGACAGCCTGAACAGCTCCCCCGAAATTCCGATGATAACCTCTTCTCACCATGGCTGGGATTAGAATTGAGCCTAATGCTGCAACCGTTGCAGCACTTGATCCAGAGATGGCGGCAAAAAACATCGAAGTCACAACCGCAACAAGACCAAGTCCCCCGGTAATATGTCCAGTCAGGGCGTTGGCAAAGGCAACCAATCGCCTGGAAATTCCCCCGATTTCCATCAAGGTACCTGCTAGAATAAAAAACGGGATAGCCATTAATGGAAAGGAGTCAATTGAAGTAAATTCACGTTGGGCCATAATAATGAGAGGAATTCCTCCACCCCACCAAACAGCAAGGGCAGAAGCCAACCCCATGGCTATGGCAATAGGTACACCTAGAATCAGGAAGCCGCCTAAAGAAAGAAATAATATAGTACTCACGCGACTTCACCCTCTTTCACTTTTTCTTTGGAAAGAACCAATTCAATAATAACTGCAATAGCATTAATCGTTAACAAAATAGCCCCAATAGGAATACTTGCGTATGGAATAGACATCGGAATCTGCATGGCGGCAGACAACTGTGCGGAAACCTTCTCCATCATTGCAAGCCCCTGAATGAAAAGAATAGCGAAAAGGAGAATTCCAATAAGATTTATGACGATTTTTAGGATTCTTCGAGGACCGAAGGAAAGGCGCTCGGAAATAAATTCGACCGCAATTAATTGCTGGTGGCGAAGGGCCAAGGCTGCTCCAACAAATATACTGTAAGCCATTAGATAGCGTGCCAGCTCTTCAGACCAGGGAAGGGGAAATCCAAAAATATAACGGGAAAGTACTTGAACAATGATAACAATAGACATTACTCCTAAAACAACTCCAAGGAGTATGGTTAACCATTTATTAAAAATGTCAATGATACGTAGTAATGTAGTCATTTCCTCACCCCTTTTTAGATGTCAATCTCCCCAGAATAATCAATCACTCTGAGGAGATGACTTCAAATATAAAATAATCTGCTTTTAACTTTGCTTACTTAGTTTCACGGATGCGCTTAAGAACTTCTCCGTACTCTGATTCATACTTTTTATAAACATTTTCCGAAGCAGCCACGAATGCTTCACGATCAAATTCCTCTGCAGGAAGGATCTCCATTCCACCTTCTTTAGCAGTTTCGATGAACTTTTCGTTCATATCGAAAATAAATTGGCGTTCAAAGTCACGTGCAGCTTCTGCGGCAGATTGAAGCGCTTTTTGCTGGTCAGGTGTAAGGCTTTCAAATTTAGCCGTATTAATAACAAAAGGTGCTGCTTGATAGAAATGATCAGAAAGGGTCATATATTTTTGAACTTCAAAAAATTTATTCGGAACAATTACAGATAATGGGTTTTCCTCTCCATCAACAACCCCTTGCTGCATGGAAGTAAATAACTCAGTGAAGGCCATTGGAGTAGGGTTTGCACCATAATCTTTGAAGGTATCTAGGTGAACCTTGTTTTCCTGTGTACGAATTTTAATTCCTTTTAGGTCTTCCGGTTTTTTAATTGGTCTAGTATTGTTTGTAATATTACGGAAACCATTTTCTGCCCATACAAGAATTTTTGCACCTGTCGGTTCTAATTCCTTGCTGATCGATTGACCAATTTCTCCATCAAGAACTTTGTAGGCATGCTCACGATCGTTAAATAGGAATGGGAAGTCCAACGCGTTGGATGATGGGGCAAAGTTTCCAAGAGGCCCTGCTCCTGTAATCGTCGCATCCAAGGTTCCTAGTTGAACCGCTTCGATCATTTCACGTTCCCCACCCAACTCTCCATTCGGATGGATTTCTATCTTTACTGTTCCATTTGTTTCCTTCTCCACTTGTTCCTTCATTTTCAACAAAAATTGCTGATAGTGTGAGGTTTCAGTGTCAGGAGCTGCACTACCAACAGCAATAGTAACCACATCACCTTCAGCACCACTGTTAGAATTGGCTGCTTGCGCAGGTTGATCAGAAGATCCAGAGGATTCTGTTGCATTCCCTCCACATCCCACTAAACTACCCATGGATAATACTGCGACTAAAAAGTAAGATAGCTTCTTTTTCATTCTCTTTCCCCCTATAATGGTTATAATTTTCTTTCTCTTGACAACGCTTCCATTAATTTATTGACAAATTAATTTAGAATCATTATATATAAATTTTCCACTTGAATCAACCATTTTTTTATTCTTTATTTTCGTTAAAAAATAGCCAAAACAATCAATTCTGTTCACTCAATGGAGAACAAATTTTCATGATATTATTAATTATCAATTTGTTACTTCATAAAGTAAAAATCCTAAAAACACAAAGAGCTTTCCCAAGCCCATTTGCGGCTCGAAAAAGCTCTTTTACGTCTTCATTTCCTTATTGTTCCATTTGTTTTGCCAAAAAGCCTGCTGCCGTTTCGGCCATTTTTGTCTCCAGATCCCCCATTTTGACGGAATCTTCTTTGCTGCAGAGTATGACCGAACCAATCGGATCACCACCAGCAACAATAGGTGCGACGACGATGGAAGAATAATGCTCTTTTAAATCGCGGCAGACATCATATTCACCTGGTCCTTGAACCATGGTTTTTCTCTCTTCCATACAAGTTTCAATCATATTGCCAATTGGCTTATCCATATATTCTTTTTTACTTGCACCAGAGACTGCAATGACAGAATCGCGATCAGAGATTAATGTAATATGTCCAATGCTCTCATAAAGAGAATCAGCGTATTCCTTAGCGAAATCGCCAAGTTCTCCGATTGGGGAATACTTCTTAAGGATTACTTCTCCATCTCTGTCAACGAAAATTTCCAATGGGTCACCTTCACGAATTCTAAGCGTGCGACGAATTTCCTTAGGGATGACAACCCGGCCAAGATCGTCAATTCGGCGTACAATTCCAGTTGCTTTCATGTTCTAGTTGCCTCACTTTCACTTGAAGTTTTTCTTGACTGGAACTCCTTCATTAGCGTTGATACCCTACTCTTCTTTACGTCTGCCTTGGTTTGGGAAGGCTTGTTTCCTGGTGTGGGTTTAGTATATATCTCCTCAAAGGATAATATTCACTTTTCATTCCAAGAAAAGAAAAGGAAGATGGGTCTCCCCATCTTCCTTGTTATTGCTTCGGCTTCTCTGGCAAATGTACTTCTTTTACCATTTTTTCCACATTGTTTTTCATAAACTCATCATATTTCGTGTTGATCAACTGATTGCGAAGGGCTTCCTTCACATCTTCGAAGCTCCGCTCCGAACGCTTCTCGACCTTTATCACATGATATCCATAATCAGTTTTCACCGGATCGCTAATTTCATTCAATGGAAGCTCCAAAGCCGCCTTTTTAAATTCAGGAACCCACATATTCACATCATAGTCCTCGTACAAACCACCATTATCCTTGCTGCCCGGATCTTCCGATTTTTCTTTGGCCAGCTGAGCAAAGTCTTCACCCTTGCGCAAACGATCAGCAATTTCATCAGCTAACTTTTTCGCTTCTTCTGGTGTACGATTTTCAAACATAATAAGAATATGTCGAACGCTCGCAACTTTTAATTGCCCTTCTTTTTTCATTTCTTCATATTGCTTTTTTAAATCTTCATCAGAGGTCTGCGAGCGCAGGTACGCCTCTACTCTTTTGTAGCGAATAAAGAAATCCTGCAATTCCTCTTTGGTCACGCCTTGGTCTTTCATCTGCTGTTCGACCTTTTTCTCATCTCCACCATAGACCATTTTGTATTGTTCAAGGATACGGCCTGTGATATCTTCTCCGCCCTTTTTATAATCACTGCTCTCAGGGGCTTTCTCAGCCATTTTCAACTCACCCACATAGCTGTCTACAAAAAGCTTTAAAGCTTCCAGGTCCTTTTCATTAATTGCTAATCCAGCCTGCGGATTGACAAAAGCTTGGATTTCAAGATAATCCTTGAACTGACCGGCAGTCAAGGTGCCACCTTCATATTTAGCAACTGTTTCATCTGGCTTCATCCCAAGATCGACTTTCACAATGGGTAATGGATTCTCTTCACTATTGCCAGGCTGCGGCTCATTTTGCGATGTTTCCTCTTTTGCCTTTGCCTTTTCGTCGTCTCCTGTTTGACAGGCTGTTAAAACGGACGTTGCAAGGGCAAAAGAAAGAAGTAGTACACTCCATTTTTTAATTGGCAACATTATTTAGTTCTCCCTTCGTTCGTTTCACTTGCTCGAACCCTGAAAGAAAACGATCCACTAACTCGATTGCATTCTCAGGAGTTAACCCATTTAGCTTAACAGTAATCGATATCGATTGTCCAGTTGAAAGGAGAATTCGCCGTTCAAAGCGACTGGCCCATTCAAATAGCTTAGTTCCATCAATGGTACTGTTTTGATCCTCATGTAAGGTAATAACCATCTGTGTGCCCTTCTGCGAAATATTCGTAATTCGGTGCATAAGGGAGTAAACCCGCAAACGAGAGACCCGCAACAGATTTTGCACAGGCATCGGCGGCTCACCAAATCGATCTACCAACTCATCCTGCAAATCGGCCACATCTTCCATGGTCTGCACAGCAGCAAACTTCTTATATAATTCAATTTTCTGTCGACCGTCCTGAATGTACTCAGAAGGAATAAAGGCATCCAACTGAATATCAATTTCCGGTTGAATAACTTCGTCTTCCTTCGGCCCGCCTTTTAATTCTTGAATGGCATCTTTCAACATTTGACTGTACAGATCAAACCCAACTGAAGCAATAAATCCGTGCTGCTCAGCACCCAATAAGTTCCCTGCACCACGAATCGATAAATCACGCATGGCAATTTTAAAACCAGAACCAAGCTCGGTAAATTCCTTAATGGCCTGTAATCTTTTTTCGGCTACTTCAGTCAATACTTTATCACGCTGATACGTAAAATAAGCATAGGCCATTCGGTTAGAACGTCCTACACGACCACGCAGTTGATAGAGTTGTGACAGACCCATCCGATCGGCGTTATAAACAATCAGCGTATTGACGTTCGGAATATCTACGCCTGTTTCTATAATCGTCGTACTGACTAAGACATCCGTATTCCCCTCGAGGAAATCAAGCATCACTTGCTCTAATTCTGTTTCTTTCATTTGACCATGAGCGACCCCAACCTTCGCCTCAGGGACCAGGAAGGAAATCTGCTCTGCCATCTGCTCAATCCCCTGAACCTGATTGAAAAGGAAATATACCTGACCGCCACGAGACATTTCCCGTTCAATCGCTTCTCTCACCAACCCCGCACTATACTCCATGACATAAGTCTGAACCGGGAATCGATTTTCCGGAGGAGTCTCTATCACCGACAGATCACGAACACCCAACATAGACATGTGCAAAGTTCTAGGGATCGGGGTCGCCGTCAACGTCAATACGTCCACATTGGTTTTCAATCGCTTCAACTTTTCCTTATGGGTAACACCGAAGCGCTGCTCCTCATCTACGATCAACAGACCAAGATCTCTGAAAACCACATCTTTCGATAATAACCGGTGGGTTCCAATAATAATATCTAGCGTCCCATTTTTTAGTCCCTTTAACGCCTCTGTCTGCTCTTTTCGCGCGCGAAAACGAGAAATGACTCCAATTTCTATCGGATACCCTTCAAATCTTTCACGGAAAGTTTCATAGTGCTGTTGAGCCAGAATCGTTGTAGGAACTAGAATAGCAACCTGTTTTCCGTCCATTACCGCTTTAAAAGCGGCACGAATGGCCACTTCGGTTTTCCCGTATCCTACATCCCCACACAATAAGCGGTCCATCGGCTGGGGTTTCTCCATGTCTTGCTTGATTTCGTCGATGGCACGAAGCTGATCTTGGGTTTCTTCGTAAGGGAAAAGCGCTTCAAATTCCCGCATTTCTGGTGTATCCGGACTAAATTGATAACCTTTTGTTGCTTCTCGTTGGGCATAAAGCTTGATGAGATCAGCCGCAATATCCTGGATAGATGATTTAGCCTTGCTTTTGACTTTCTTCCAGTCCGTACCGCCTAATTTATAAACCTTCGGCTCTTTATCCTCGCTACCTACATACTTTTGTACTTGGTCGATCTGCTCAATCGGAACATAAAGCTTATCATTGCCTGCATATTTCAGATGTAGATAGTCTTTATGATTCCCGTTGATGACGAGGGTTTCAATTCCTAAGTACCTTCCAATTCCATGGTTTACATGGACAACATAATCCCCAATTTTTAGTTCATTATAATTTTTAATCCGTTCTGCATTACTTAAATTTGTCCGTGTTTTTCTCGCTTTTCTCTGTTTTTGGGAAAATACCTCAGATTCTGTCACGACGACTAAATGGTTCATTGGCATTTCAAAACCAGCCTGGAGATTGCCAATGGATATGACAGGTCTGTGGCTGCCCATGCTTGGCGGCGAATGGAGGATCAAGTCTGCTTCAATCTCGTAATCATGAAAGACTTTTTCCAAGCGTTTCGCCCGCTCTTCATCGGCGGCCAAAAACAATACCTGATGATGCTGCTTTTTCCAGCGTTCCAGCTCCGTTTTTAGCACATTCATTTGCCCATGAAAGTTCTGCATGGTTTTGCAATTGATCCCCACAATATTTTGTGGAGCAGTCCGCGGGACTTGGCGAAGAAAAAGGGCAAGATACATGATCTTGCTTTTCTTGCTATTAACCACTTCCTCGTAAGGGAAGGAAACCGCAATCTGATGGGCGAATTCCCCTTCCGCCAACAACGCGGTTTTCCATTCCGCTTCTTCTTTATCTAATTGCTCAACGGCTTCAAGCACCCGTGTCGGTTCATCCACTACAACAACCGTTTCATCCGGCATGTAATCTAGCAAATTTTGGTAGTTTGGGTACACCAAGGAAATATACTTATAGAGACCTTGAAAGCGGTTTCCATGACGGAGTTGTTCAATCTCCCATCCCATCTTCTCGACGATTTTTTCTTTTACCGCCTGATCCTTCACTTTCAGAAGTGTTTCGCTCATCTTCTGCTGCAAGCGGTCTGCAGTTTGTTGTAGAATTTCTACACTGCCAAAAACCTCATTCGTCGGCGGAATGACAATCGATTCCAAAGATCTTATGGAACGCTGATTGGTATGGTCAAAATAACGGATAGAATCAATCATCACATCAAACAATTCAATCCGAACCGGAAATTCTGATGAGATCGGATAGACATCTAGGATGCCGCCCCGCATACTCATTTGCCCTTTCCCCTCTACCATTTCCACCCGTTCATAGCCGGTGGATACTAGGTTTTGCAACAATTGCTCCAGTGAAACTTCTTGCCCTACTTGTAAGGAGATTTGCGATTCCTTCCAAATCTGCTGCGGCAACAAAATTCTTCTTAACCCGGCATAGGGGGTAACTAAAATTCTTTGTTTTTTCTCGCTAATCTTGTTCAATACTTCAATTCGATTGGCCAATGTTTCCGGACTGGCAACAGCCATTTCAGATATAATTAATTCGTTTGCTGGAAAAAGCAATACTTGCTCTTCTCCAAGGATATCCACCAAATCTTCAAAAGTTTTCTGCGCCTGAAACATGTTGTGCGTGACAACTAACAGAGGTTTGTTCAACGATTCAAACAGTGCACCGATCATTAATTGTCTTGCTGACCCGCTTAAGCCTGTTACCATCTGTTCTCTCAAACCTTGGTCAAATCCACTTAATACGGTTTGAAAGTCCGGATTATGAATAAATTTTTCAATAATACCCTTCAAAATTGAGCCTCCTCTCCGAGCCTCCTATGCCCCACTTAGTAGAAAACAAAATCTTTCACACAATTGCAAAAATAAGCCTCAGCATGGGCAGCCAAGGCTCTACTGTCATTGTAATGGATTTGCCAGCTCTGGATTCCGGTCGATTGCTTCACTGCAGTATTCACAGGTAACACTAGCTACTACGTCTCCATTTGCTTCATAGCTTATTATATGGTTTCGTTCCTCAGGGGTCAAGGAATGGAACCCTAGCTGCGCTTCTGAAACATGGGCTGAATCAAACACCCCAAGCGTTGTTTTGCAGTAAGGACAGATATATTTTATTGACATCATTATGCCTCCTAGAGGGAGTATATTCCTTCTAGTATTATTCCCCTGGCAAACAAAAAAATACTTAGTTAAACTTATTCATCACTTGTTCAAAAGGTTCTTTCAGCCACTGTTTCGCTGCAGCAGCGGATTGATCAATCGCCGCCTTTATGTCGCCTTCTTCTTCTGCACGAAAATTCTGTAGTACAAAGTCAACCACCTTCTGGCCTGGCATCGGCCGCCCGATTCCCACTCGAATTCTCTGGAATTCTTCCGTTCCAAGATGTTGAATAATCGATTTAATGCCGTTATGACCACCCGCACTTCCCTTCAAACGAAGCCGTATCTTCCCCACGGGCGTATCCAAATCATCGTATATAATCAATAATTCGTCTTTTTCCGCCTTAAAAAAGTTAACCGCCTGGATCACCGATTCACCTGATAGGTTCATATAGGTAAGCGGTTTTAATAGAACAACCTTTTCCCCGCCGATCCGCGTTTCCCCACAAAGTCCTTTGAATTTCAACTGACTCGGCTCAATCTGCAGGGACTGGGCAAGCTCGTCAATGACCATAAACCCGGCATTATGCCGGGTTTTTTCGTACTGTTTTCCAGGATTCCCAAGTCCAACAATTAATTTCAATCGTTTCTCCACCTAATCTTTATTTAGCTTCATCCATTCCGGGGCCATTCTTTGCATCAACGACCTCTGGCTCCTGAATAATATCTTCCGGAGTTTCCTCGACGGGCTGTAATCGTGGTGCAGTGACGCTTACAATTACCTCATCCAATTCATGCTGCACCTCAACCCCCTCAGGGATTTCCAAGTCTGAAACACATAAAGATTCTCCAATCGACAACCCAGATACATAGAGCGGAATTGAATCAGGGATATGAGTCGGCAAACAGCGAATCTCAATTTCTCGAGTCTGGAATTGCAGGACTCCTCCTTGCTTAACCCCTTCTGCTTCCCCAATCAAGGTAACGGGGACAGAGGTTTCAATCGGCTCATTCATGTTGACCCGTTTAAAATCAATGTGCAAAAGGCGATCTTTGAAATGATCTTTTTGCATTTCATAGATCATCACATTTGCCGGTTGTCCATTCGCCAACTGAAGCTGGATTACACTGCTCTTCCCCTGATTTCGCAAAACTTGCAAAAGATCCGCTTGATCGATACTAATCAACTCGTTGTTTTCTCCTCCGCCATAAACAATGCCAGGAATTCTACCCTGGTTTCGAAGCTGGGTTTTCGTCGATTTCTTATTATTACGTGTTTCCGCCTTTAAAGTTGCAGACATAAAAAATCACCCTCCTAAAAAGTATTCAGCAATAGATTGCCCTTTTTAGGAAGGTTCAAACCGGTGAGTTTAATCAAATAGTTTACTTACAGATAATTCTTCATGAACGCGAATAATCGCCTCGCCAATAATCGGTGCCACAGAAAGCATCTTGACATTTGGCAATACTTTTTCCGGAGCTAATGCAATTGTATTTGTAACGACCAATTCCTGAATTTTTGACTTCGCAATTCTTTCGATTGCCGGTCCAGAAAGAACAGGGTGTGTGCAGCAAGCATAGACACCTTTTGCTCCGCTTTCTACAAGAGCGTTTGCCGCAAGGGTGATTGTTCCTGCTGTATCAATAATGTCATCGATTAAGATCGCTGTTTTCCCTTCAATATTCCCAACAATATTCATGATTTCCGCGACATTCGGCTCTGGTCTGCGCTTATCGATAATCGCAATGGGCGCTTGCAGACGCTCAGCCAATTTTCTGGCACGGGTTACACCGCCATGATCGGGAGAAACTACGACGATATCTTCCAGCTCTTTTTCCTCAAAATACTTGGCCAGGATTGGCACACCTAATAAATGATCCACAGGAATATCGAAGAACCCTTGGATTTGTGTCGCATGCAGATCCATCGTAATGATCCGGTGTGCACCCGCTGTTTCCAGCAAATTGGCGACTAATTTTGCAGTAATCGGATCTCTAGCTCTGGCCTTCCGGTCTTGCCTGGCATAACCGTAATAGGGAATCACACAGTTAATGCTTTTGGCAGAGGCCCTTTTTAGGGCATCAATCATAATTAAGAGTTCCATTAAGTTTTGGTTCACTGGCGCGCTTGTTGATTGGATAACAAATACGTCCGCACCGCGAACACTTTCATTTAACTTGATTTGAACTTCCCCATCACTGAAGCGTACAACCTCCGAATTCCCTAAAGGTAATCCGATATGGTCGGCAATTTCCTTTGCCAGTTGCGGGTTTGAATTACATGTAAAGACCTTCAGCTTTGGATCACGATAATTGGCCATTTTTTATTTAACCTCCACCCTATTTTTCCTTGCGCAGCAATTTGGCAGCATATCCTTCTTTATTTGTTTGGCGTTCTCTGGCAATCGCCATCGATTGTTCAGGGACATCCTGGTTAATCGTCGAACCCGCCGCCACGTAAGCACCGTCCCCAATCTGAACAGGGGCTATTAAATTGGCATTACACCCGATAAAGGCATTATCACCTATGATCGTTCGATGTTTCTTCACCCCATCATAATTCACGGTAATCGTTCCACAGCCAACATTTACATGTTGCCCTACCGTTGCATCACCTAAATAGGATAAATGAGATACCTTAGAGCCATTCCCCAATATGGTATTTTTTAATTCAACAAAATCCCCCACCTTGGTATGCTCTCCGATATCCGACCCTGGCCGTACATAGGCAAATGGTCCGACGGATGCTACATTGCGTATCGTACTTTGTTGAACAACAGTATATTGGATATGAACTTCATTTTCCAGGATGGTATCTGTAAGGTCTGCCTGTGGTCCAACCACACAATCTTCACCAACCACGGTTTTTCCGCGAAGATGCGTGCCCGGTTCAATAACGGAATCCCTGCCGATTACAACATCCGCTTCAATATAAGTAGTAGCAGGATCAATCAAGGTCACACCGTTTTTCATATGGCCTTCATTGATTCTTCTGCGCATCACTTGCTCCGCGTAAGAAAGCTGCACCCTATCGTTGACCCCCATGCCTTCTTCAGGATCATCTGTTTGATAGGCTGATATCATTTCATTTTGTTTTGTTAGTATTTCAATAACATCTGGAAGATAATACTCTCCCTGTACATTATCATTGCGAACTTCGGCTAAAGCGGCAAAAAGTTTTTGGTTATCAAAGCAAAAAATCCCTGTACTGATTTCCCCTATTTTCCGTTCTTCTTCTGTTGCATCCTTATGTTCTACAATGCGTTCTACGTGACTCTGATGATTACGGACAATTCGTCCATACCCTGTTGCATCATCCAAAACCGTTGTTAGCACGGTTGCAGCTGCATGTACCTGAAGATGATGCTGCATCAGCCCTCTAAGGGTTTCTTCTTTAATTAAAGGGGTATCACCAGTCACAACGATCGTCGTTCCCACTTTATCCTTTAATAAATCCTTACACATTAGCATGGCATGTGCTGTTCCCAATTGCTGTTCCTGAAAGGCATATTTGATGTCTGATCCCAACTGCTGTTTCACTGCCTCTGCCCCATGGCCGACAACGACAGCTATTTCGTCGACGGAAATATTCCTCAGCTTGTCAACGATGTGCTGTACCATTGGTTTACCGCACACTTTATGTAATACCTTGTACAGTTTGGACTTCATCCGAGTACCTTGTCCGGCAGCCAAAACCACGGCAAATTTTTGATTCATAGTAGCCCTCCAAATGATTTTGGTCTCTACATTCCAAATGGGGCATCTTTGTTCTTGACAAAAATACCCCATAATGACTATATCTCAATCATATTTTGATTTCAAGATCATTCCGCGAACTGCTATAAATCCTACCTTTTATCTAGTTGAATATCTAATGTGGAGATTTGAGAAACCAAGAGCTCTTCATACTTCTTTTCTGCAAGCATTTGAACTTCTTTAGAACCTGCTTTCGGATTTGCTTGTTTCACACGCTCTAGCATGTCCTGTTGCACCCTCTGAGCAAGTAGAATTCGTTCATATTGCTGCTCTTGCTGTTGCCAAAATTCCTCTTCTCCGTACTTTGCAATCATATCCATTGCAACCTGATGCTGTGCATAATAGGCTTTTATCTTTTCAATTTCCTTTTGAATCTGCTCAACTCTGATTGTATACCCTTTTTCTTTTGCCAATAAAGCGGCTGCTCGCAATCGGATAACTTGTGTTAAGAGTGTATTATGATTTTCCGCGGCTTGCTCCTGCTGATCCCAAAAACGGTTGGCTTCCTTTAATTCTTCTCCTTGATACCTTTGCTGATCCGCTTCACGGTATAATGCAACCTGCAACAAATTAATCAACCGATAAAAGGATAGATCCTGCTTCGTGATCCCTTCCCCATTCACCGTAGCAACGGCAGATTCATTTCCTTCCACCTTTGAACAGGAGGTTGTAAAGGTTAGGATCCCAATGATCAACACCAACAAGCCGATACTCATTTTTTTCAACTGATACATTCTTACTCCTCCTTGATGAAAAGAGTTTGCGTTTGCTCCATGGTTTGCTTACCATTAGTTAATTGAATATAGGCGACCCAGTCTCCACCCATAGGCAGCGCGGCTTGCCCGACATACTGTCCATTCCCTTGATCATCAAAGGTAATATCCACTTCGCCGTGATCCATCTTTTCCATTTCTAACGTAGCCTTGACCTGTAGCCCTTCAATCGGCTGATTGTTATCGTTGATTTCGATCGTCAATGGAAGCTGCCCTTGATATGTGTAATCGGTGTCCATCGTTATTTCCCATTGGGGTGTTGAACCACATCCAGCTATCAACACCAAAGAAAAGAAGAGAAGCATCCCCATCCATTTTTTCATTTGATCACCTACTTTACCAGGAATAGACTTGCAGAAATTCCCCCAAGCTGTATTTACGAAGTTTTCCTTCTTCCAAAAATGCCACATGACTGCAAATCTGAATGATTTCATCGATATGATGAGAGGAAAAGAGAATCGTTTTCCCCTTTAACCGTTTGATCACGGAAAGCACTTCTTTTCGTCCGACGGGATCGAGCCCGCTCGTTGGCTCATCTAAAATCAGGATATCGGATCTATAATAGAGCATCATCGCTAAACCTAAGCGCTGCAGCATCCCTTTCGAATAGCCTGCAACTCGCTGCCCCCGTTGCTCCCACAAATCAACCATGCGCAACGATTCTTCCATCCTCTTTTGATTAACTTCCTTTTCCAGTGAAGCAAAAAAACGAAAGTTTTCTTCCCCAGTTAAATGCGAATAGAGATGAAACTTTTCCGGTAGATAGGCAAGCTCAGACTTCCAACCTTCTTTTCGATTACTGATTCCCTTAATCAAGATCTCGCCCTTTTTATAAGGTAGAAGGCCCAGAACGGAATGAATTAACGTCGATTTTCCCGCACCATTGCGTCCAACGAGTGCACAAATTTCTCCCTGGCCAACATGCAGATCAACCTCATGCAGCACTTCTTTTTTCTGATAGAACTGGGATAACCCTTTAATTTCAATCACACTCTTCCCCCCTTATGGTGAAGCCCGGTGGCCAGTAAAAAGGTTGACAGAACCCAAATCACAACATCGACCAATAGGAATACTGCGGGTGGTAGCCAAACCATCTTTTCCATCAACCTTGACATATGCTCAAGCGGGAACATCCCGGTTGATGTTTCCAAATAAAAACGCAACGTATGCAACGGATTCAAAAAGTAGACGAGGGAAAACCACTTCATATTCTGGACCGTTATATAAGGAAGATAATATAAAGTGATGAGATCAAATAAAAAGATAAACAGAAACCAGACGAAGATGTTTGCCCCGATCAATTGCATCCGATTGCTTACAATACTTCCTAGGAACAATCCAATTTGATTAAAAATGATAATTAAGATCGATAAGACGACAAAAAAGACAAGGTAATGGCCAAGGTGAAATGTAAAGAAAAACTTCATCGGTATGGCCAAGATAAAATACCAACCCATAAATAAACTGAAGGTGACAAATTGAACAGCCACTGATTTTTTCCATAGAAAACTTCGATAGGACTCCTTCTTGGTCAGCAGGAAGTACAAGGTCTTTTGCTCCTTTTCCTGGATGATCGAAAAGGAGGCAAGAAAAAGTGTCAACAACGGGATCACATACACATTGACATCATAGAGAGACAGAAGAAACACTTCAAATCCTTGGTCAGATGGAAAAGATGTGGCCTGCATTAATACGGAGATGGAGATCAGGATCAGCATGATCAATGACAGCCATATCCCTTTTCCTCGGGACTGTTCTTTCCACTCCTTCCATATATACATCATGTTCTTTTCCTCCTTTTGCTGCGATACCAAAGACCGCCTACACCCAATGCGACAATCGCCCAAACCCATGAATACGAGAGTTTCTGATTATTGTCCAGAAGTGGGTAAGCATCTTCTACCATCACTTCTTGCTGGTTCAAGAATTTGCCGAGTGTTTCGTAAATGTGAATGGCTGGACTGTTTAAAAATAGATAGACGAGTTCATTTTTTTCTATCAATTTATTTAAAGTGGATTCATAGACAAGGGGAGAATCCCCAATCCCGTTTTGATCCAAATCGACAACCGGAAAATCCTGTCCCCAGTAGTTGCCTTTCCGATTTTCGCTCCAGTGATTGTTAGATTTCCCGCCCCCAATGGTGATCACCGGTGAAGTGTTTCTAACAAACCGATTCCCGACAAAGACCTGTTCCATGGAACTCACCCAAAGTTCTATACCAATCTGATTATGAAAAATCATATTGTCTTCAATATGGCTGCGCTGGGACTGATCGATAAACATCCCCCTGCCATTTTGAAAAAACTGATTGCGGACAACCTGCGTATCGTCACAAGATTGGAGCATCACGCCAAACGCCCTTGACCCCTGGTTTAAAGAAAACTCATTTTCTTCTAGAACAGAATGGCGGGAATGCATGATGGCCGCTCCGCCAATGTTTGAATGAAACTTGTTTTTCGTAAGTCGGTTCTGGTCCGAATACATGTAATGTAGTCCATACCGTGTTTGACTGATATCATTGCCAGACACCTCATTGTCATTGGAATAATCAAAGAAGATTCCATCTCTCGTATTGGAAATCCGATTCTCCTGGATTTGATTTCGATTGGAATAATACACCATGATGCCATTGCCTTGTCCGGCAATCTCACCGCTTCCACGACCCGTAACGGTAACCCGACGTACCACGTTATCATGGGCCTGACTTAAATACACGCCATGATAGGAATCCGTTATTTGGATTTCCTCCACGATATTCTGATTGGACCTGATTTTAATCGCTGCATATTCTTCCGAGGAATTCCGGTTAAAACTGCTGCTCTGAACGGACATATTTTCTAGATGAACACCTGGCGCTTCAATCGTAATGACATTTCCTATGCCATCACCTTTAATGACCGTTTGATCGGAACCAGCCCCTTTCAAGTGAATCGCCTTGCGAATGACCAGATTCCCTTCATAGGTAGTAGCTTCCAATTTGAGGGTGCCTCCCTCTGGGGTTTGATCAATTCGATCCTGTAAAGATCCATCGGCCTCCACGAAGGGTGACCAGAAAAAACACACCAGGAGCCATCCAATCAAGAGGATGAGCTTTTTCATTTTTTTCTTTCCCTCCAAAGGGTATATACGAGCAATAGATAAGAAGCTCCCATTAAAAATGCTCCTGTTGCAAAATAACTATGGGTAACAAAATTGGCCAATGTATTCTCTCCCAGAATGGGGGGAACAAAAGGGTCAATTTGAATAGGAGCTTTCGGATCGAGATTGGTGCCAAAGGTGGTTAACCACCGGTTAATATCGTACAGTCCTAAAACTCCTCCAACTGAAAAAAGGGCAACAAGCATCAGCATTAATTTTGTTCTTTTCACAAGAGCCACGATAAGAATAAGACATGCCATCGCTCCTACGATGTAAGGAAGATAGGTTAACTCCGGAAACGTCTCTTCACTAAACTCTTGCATCCCAATATAGTGATTCAAACCATTAATAATATCAATTCGGCCGTCCATCTTATAGGGATACACAATGATATCGAGCCCCTCAGGATATTGCGGAGCGATAAAGTTCATTCCCCACCAGGGGAAAAAGATCGATACACCTAACAGAACAGCGGAAATACATGACAGAATGACAGAAGAAACAGACATTGTTTTGGACATATTTCTTGCCTTCTTCCTCATTTTTTGTGGAGAGGGGAAGATCCCCTCTCCGTTTCCTTGCTTAATTTTTTGGCTTAACCAAGAAATATCCCGTCATCTCTTGATGCAGCGCAGAACAGAAGTTAGTGCAGTAAAGCGGATAGGTCCCGGCCTTGTCAGCGACAAATTCTATGGTGTTGGTTTGCCCCGGCTGTACTTCCATGTTCAGATTGTAACTATTGATCGCAAATCCATGGGTAATATCCTGATCTAAGTCAATATTGGTGAGATGGATGAAGACTTTATCCCCTTCGTTGACCTCAATCACATCCGGGCGCTTAGCTTTCGCATCAAAGATAAACTTCGAACGCATGGCCACACCGTAAACATGAACCTCATTTCCTTTCCGTTCAATGCGGGTATCCTCTTGCTTCCATACGGAATCCGGACGATTTTCCTCTTTTGGGTAGATCTTCAATGGGTCTAATTTGTCTGCTTTAATCATTTGCGCGTAATGTGGTTCTGGGTTTACTGGCGCCGATTGAATCACTTCCATCTTGTCTCCGCTTAAATCAATTAATTGCATTGACTCTGGATGAGAAGGTCCCACAGAGAGATAACTATCTTTGGCGATCTTATTTAGCGCGATAATATATTTACCATCTGGTGAAACCGTATCACCTTCGGCAGCAACCGAGTGTCCAGGCGAATATTGAACAGGAACACGGTCGAGCGTTTCCCCTGTATTCGGATCCCATTTCACAATTTCTGAAGTAATAAACATAGTGGTGTAAGCCATACCTTTATCATCAAATTGGGTGTGCAAAGGTCCAAGGGCATTCTCAGGGTTCACTTCACGTTCCATCACCGATTCATACTTGAGAATCGGGATGCCATTACGGTCCCCAGCGAAGTCTTTGTTTTTAATCGCCTCAAACGCTTTTTCAAAGGAGAAAACCGTCATCGCTGGTGCTAATTTCCCTGAAGCAATAAAGCGTGTTCCATCTGGTGTTACATCCACTCCATGCGGAGATTTGGCAACAGGAACGAGATAAATTCCGCCTTTTTGCTTTTCTGGGAAGATCATTTTTTGACCCGTTATATTTTCATACTTCCCATCAGCGACCATCTTCTCAAGCTCTTTCCAGTTGAACAAGACAATGTAATCACGGTCAGCCTGGGAAGCATTAATTTCCAAGTTGGTTGTTGCTTCTTCCGTGTTATAGGTAGTCATGACAGCCCAATCTTTAGACATTTTCTTCCCTGCATCCGATAAGTCATAGGACCAAGGCGGAAGGGCTACTTGGTAAGCAATATTGAGTTTCTCACTTTTTTCATCAAAGGTAACGGCGGACATAACGCCTCGATATTTCTGACTGTAATCATCTAGGGATGCATACTCTCGTCCAATCGGGACGGCAAATCGCGTCGGTAAAAACATGTACTCTGTATTCTCGGTTACAAACGCTGCACAGTGTGGACCACTCGTATTAGGTACATTAATGATATCCTTAGTCGTAAAAGTCTTCAGATCCATCACCGCAGCCCGGCTGTTCCCTACATCTGTAGCAAATAACCATTTCCCATCATAATCTCCATTGGTTTCGGAGAATGCAGGGTGGTGCAAATCTCCCCAGGTATAATCACCCATTAGCTCCTTGGAATGTTTATCAAACCCATAACCAGTTGCGGAATCCGGTGAAAAGACCGGAACAGTCCGGATATGCCTCATTGATGGGACTCCATAGATGAACATCTGCCCAGAGTGTCCTCCTGAGGCGAATAAGTAATATTCATCAAGTTTTCCAAACGGGACATAAACCTTTTCCGCATTGCTTTTATTCGTTGAATCATCTGCAGAGCTTTGCGATCCGATATTCGTGAAATCAGCGAAAAACACCGTCGCGGCGAGAAACCCAGCCAACACGCCAGAAACGGCAGATACTAACTTTTTCATACTAAAACCTCCCCCAAGGCTTTATTTTTCTGATGCTGTTTTTAAGGCATCCAAAATCGCTTTCATTTCATCATCTGTCAGCGGATTTCCCCCAATAACTCCGGACATGACAGCTGATGTCGGCTTTTTCAAAAACTCTTCAACCGGAACACCATGTTTGTCTGGTACATTGGTGTAGGCATTTGACAAATCAGGACCAGTGGCCCCTCCCTGTACCCCTAAGGATGAAACCGCGTGACAAGCCGAACAACCCCTTTGTACAAAAATTTCCCCTTCCCCACTAGATGCGGATGCGGGTTGGGCACTGACTACTTCCTTTTGTTCGGAATCTGATGTTGCAGGTGAACTGCTAGCTGCCGTTGGCTGCTGGTCATCTTGATAGAATAAATACCCCCCACCTAATGCAACGGCGAAGCTGACGAAAAAGATGATAAGATTCTTGCCCATCTGAACCTCCCCTTTTCTTCATAATCATGAACCGTTTGGATCCAAATCGTTTGCTTAAGCTAGGAAAAGTATAGATTCTGTGGGGATTTAAGTTGTGTGACAATGCTCACACTTCACAAAGCGCTCACAACATTCGTAAATTTTTGTGACGGTTACTATGGGGGATGCTCAATGAAGGTTGGGCTGATGAGGGGGTGGGTGGAACAGGGGAGGGAGTGCAATTCGGACTGAGTGGGGTGGAATCCGAGGATTTCAGTCCGAATCCGAGGCTTATTCGACTAACTATGGTTGAATCCGGATTTAACGAAAAAAAAAAGAACCTCATCACTGAGGTTCTTGCACGAATAGGACTTAAGCCCCCTCGACCATTTGCTCTTCCTGGTCTTCTTCAAGACCAGCACGGTCATATTCTGCTAGTACTGCTGCCTGAATCTTCTCCCGTGTCGAAGAGGAGATCGGATGGGCGATATCGCGAAACTCCCCATCTGGAGTACGCTTGCTAGGCATGGCCACAAACATCCCATTATTTCCATCGATTACACGAATATCATGCACAACAAATTCGTTGTCAATGGTAATAGAACAAATTGCTTTCATCCGTCCATCCGTATTTACGCGGCGGAGTCTAACATCTGTCACTTCCATCAAGTAACACCACCTTTTTCCAATATATATGCTTGTTACAATTTATTCGTCAAAGGTGGGCAGAAATCCTTCTATAGTTTTTTAAAAATTATTAAATTATTTATTAATATAGGCAATAACTTCGACTTCGATCGCCACATCTTTTGGAAGCCTTGCAACTTCTACACAAGAACGGGCTGGAGGATTTGTCGGAAAATAAGTGCCATACACTTCATTAATTCGAGCAAAATCATCCATATTTTTAATAAATACGGTCGTTTTGACTACCTGATTCAAACCAGACCCAGCAGCTTCCAAAACCGCTTTCAGGTTAGCGAATACTTGGTGTGTCTGTTCTTCAACGGTCCCTTGCAATAGTGTTCCATCTGGACGCAATGGGATCTGACCTGAGGTGTAAAGAAAATCCCCCACTTTAACGGCCTGTGAATAAGGTCCTATTGCCTGCGGCGCGTTTGTTGTGCTAATAATCTCCATTTCTTATATACCCCCCTAAAATTTTGATAGAAAATTGCCTAACTCTAGTTTGATTTCTTTATCTTTTAAATCAAGCTGGGTGATTTTCCCTAAGGAAATATAATCATCAACCAGACGTTCTTCGACATCCGATGTTTCTACCAAGACCCCAATGCCGACAACCTCTGCCTTAAATTCTTTCAAGAGATCGATCATTCCTCTGGCTGTTCCGCCCGCCTTCATGAAGTCATCGATAATCAAAACTTTAGACTGCTCAGGAAGGACTCTTCTAGCCAGTGACATCGTTTGAATTCGCTTACTTGAACCCGATACATAATTGATACTAACAACAGATCCCTCGGTCACCTTGGTGTCACGACGAACGATCACAACCGGAACGTTTAAATAATTCGCCGTTGCGTGCGCGAGGGGAATTCCTTTCGTTTCGACAGTCATCACATAATCTATGTCTCTTTCCGCGAAGAGGGTTGCCATGATCCGTCCAATCCGATTCAGTGTTTCCGGTTCTCCCAAAATATCAGACATATAGAGGTATCCACCTGGAAGTAAGCGGTCAGACTGCTCCAATTTCGTGCAAATTTCCTCAACAATTTCTACTGCTGCCTGCTTTTTCAAAAGCGGGATGTAACGCACACCGCCTGCTGCACCAGCGACTGTTTTCAGCATACCAACACCCTTATGCTCAAACAGCTCTTTAATAATGGACAGATCCTCACTGATCGAAGACTTCGCCGAACCATATTCTTCTGCAAACGTGGTCAAGGGGATTAAACGATATGGGTGCTCAAGCAAATGCTGAGTCATATCAACTAAGCGAGCACTCCTTCTCAACTTCTTTTCCATGGGTATCCTCCAATTACCGAATATTATATTATAAACTTATCACTTTTGTACGGTTTTTGGCAAGCCCACGTGGTATCTATCCCCTAAAATACGGACGGCAAAAACATCCTTACAAAAACCTTTTAGCCCATTATATATTCGGTTCACCCTCGATTCCTTATCGACCAAGCAAAATACGGTAGGTCCACTTCCCGACATGAGAGCAGCATCCGCTCCAAAACGCAGCATCTGTTCTTTTAGTCGTCGTACTTCAGGGTGCAGGGACAAGGTCACGGTTTCCAAATGATTGCCTAGTGATTGATGGATTTTACGATAGTCGTGCTCTAGAATAGCTTCCATCATTTGCCCGGACATAGGAGGATATTGTTTCACCTTAGCCATATCAACTCTTCCATAAACTTCCGCAGTAGATACTCCAATGGGCGGCTTGGCCAAAATCACCCAAGATGGCGGCAGGGATGGAAGCGGCTGAATTTTTTCCCCTCTTCCTTTCGCTAACGCAGTCCCCCCGTAAACACAGAAGGCTACATCTGAACCGATCTCAGACCCGAGCTCTGCCATTTCTTCCGTTGACAATCCGAGATCCCAAAGGCGGTTCAGGCCTCGGATCGTCGCTGCCGCATCACTGCTTCCACCAGCAAGTCCGGCTGCAACAGGTATATTTTTATGGATAAAAAAATGAACCCCTTTACGAATACCCAGCCGTTTCTTAATTAACATGGCCATTTGGTAGACATGATTCTTTTCCCCCAGGGGTACGAAAAAAGCCGAACTGTCCAACGTAATCTGATCATCCTCACGGGGATAAATATCGATTCGGTCAGCCAAATCGATCGTCGTCATGACCATCTCTACCTCATGGTAGCCGTCATCCCTTTTTCCTAAAACATCTAATGTTAAATTTATTTTTGCTGGCGCTTTGACTGAAATTCTCACCTGATTCACCCGCTCATCCACTCGATAATCCATTCCATTTTAGCACTTGTTTCCATATAGATGCAAAAAAAACTGGAGACGATAAGTCTCCAGTTAGGGAATGGACTATTTATTCGTTTGGTTGGCTAGAGTCTGCTCGGCAATTTCAATGGCCCGCTTCACCAGGTTCCCGGCGTCACGAGTCGTGATTCCACCCCAACCATCCTTTTGCACCGTATCATAGATGCCAAGGTCTTTTGCGAGTTCCATTTTAAATTGCTCAGACATGATACCCCGTCTACGACTCATAATGGCCTCCTTCAAAAATTTGTCATCCCCCTGTTTGGTAGTATGCTCTGTTCGGGCAATAAAAAACAGTAGAACATAATGTTCTACTGTTCAAGGCTTATTCGAATCTGTTCCTGCTCAGATGGACAAACTGTTAACATGACGGTTTCTGTCAAAATATCGGCATAACTGTAGGAAACTCGTTCAAAAGAATGACGTTCCTCATCTAGCTTGACAATAAAAACGGATGGATAGGTCTGCTCCAAAATCCCTGATCTCTCGACAGTTTTCCGGCGCCCTCCATTCGCTTTCAAAAGAATTCGCTCACCAAGGTGAGCATCCAACGTGCGTTTAATATCAATTAACGCATTTTTCGCCATAGTGTACGACCACCTCACTTATGTATGATTATATCACTCCACACTTATTATGTCAAACAAATTGATAATTATAGCAACTGGACAAAGGAATTGTCAATGAATATTGTTTTACAGGATTCTACAAAAAAATCGCTTCTCGTGAAGAGAAGCGAAAAATGTCACATTTCATTTGTTTTTAGTTGCTCTGTCCTTGGCAATCCCAGCCTAAACAGCCCAAATGTTTCAATTCCACCTAACCCATCCATCCCCGTAATCGTGTTTTTGGCTACTTCAAATACATTTACCGTTTCTCGAACTGAGGTAAAAGCAACTTTTTCCGCAATGTAAACGGGGTCCAGGGTGTGGATATTGATTCGCTTTGGTGAACTAGCGAAATTAGCTCCAGCCTCAATCAGGCTTTCGAAATTGGATTGACAAGCTCCCGCAAAGATAATCAGACGATCTTTATCCCGTTCGAATCTTCTCGCCTCCTGAACGGCTTGCACAAAGTAACGGGAATGCCGGTAAGAATCCAGGGAGGTGATATTGCCGCTTTGTTTTCTGTAGGCGTCATGGCCCGTTAAAATCAGGATATCAGGCTGATATTTGACAAGCAGTTTATAAACATGCAAAGGCATTTCTGTTTCCGCAAGATGAATGCCTGTGACCTTGATCCCCAGTTCTTGGTACATCGAAACACAGCGTTCCAAATATTTTCCATCCCCATCAAGATGCAACACTTTTCCGGGAATTTCAAAGGATAAGGTGTTGGACTCCTCATCATCTCTTCCCGTATATCCAGCCTGCTGCCAGATGTTTTTCTCCCGCATGAGACGTCTTTCCTGATGAATCAGCTTTAACGATTCACGACTTTTAATTTCGCTCTTTTTTAGCTCTCGCTCTAATGTCTCGCGGTCAATCTTGACCAGATCGTCAAGCGAGGCATCGGCCATCAGACGCACCTCAAGCCCTTGCAGGACAGCGGTCTGTTTGATCTTATTGACCGATACCACGGTAAAAAGGATATCGTTCCCATACGATTTCCGGGTAACGATATCGCCTACTTTAATGGTCATAAAAACACCCTCCTCCAAGGTCAATATATGATCCCTGGGTATTAAGGGTGTAGTTGCTCTGCAGAAATTCGGTTGCTTAAACGGGCGAACTCTTCTAACCCTAATGTTTCCCCTCTTCTAGAAGGGTCAATCCCGGTCTCCTCAAGAATCTGCAAAAGGGTCTCTCTCTGTTCACGACCAAACAAGGAGGTTTGTAAATTATTAAAAATGGTTTTTCTCCTCTGTGCGAAGCTCGCCTTAATTACTTTGAACAGCAACTTCTGATCGGTTACCTCCACCGGTGGTTTATCCCATACATGCAACTTCAGCACTGCCGAGTCAACATTCGGCTGAGGAATAAACACACTATGCGGTACAATCATCGCAATTTCCGGCTTTGCATAAAACTGCGTCATCGCGCTAAGCGCACCGTATTCTTTGCCTCCTGGTGCAGCAGAAATGCGATCAGCCACTTCTTTTTGCATCATCACCACGATGTATTCAAGCGGCAGATCCTCCTCTAGAAGGCGCATCAAAATAGGACTTGTAACATAATAAGGCAAATTTGCCACGACACTGATTTTCTCATAGCCAGCAAACTGTTCTTTAATCAGCTGCTGTAAATTCACCTTCAAGACATCCCCATGAATCACCTCAACATGAGGATAAGGTTCGAGCGTATCTCTCAGAATCGGCAAAAGCCTTTGATCCAACTCAATAGCAACAACCTTCCCCGCAGCACGTGCCAGGTGCTCCGTAAGAGCCCCAATGCCCGGTCCAATTTCCAAAACCGCCTTGGTCGAATCTAATTCCGCCGCCTTAACAATGTTTTGAAGGATATTAATGTCTATTAAAAAATTCTGCCCCAAGCTCTTTTTAAAAGTAAATCCGTATTTCTGCAGAATTTCCTTGGTTCGTGTGGGGGTAGCTATATCCTTCATGAACGGTCTTCACCTCCAATTTGCTCTAGAGCAAGGAGAAATTCCCTTTTTGAAACTTGAAACATATTTAAGCGCTTAAGAATTTGTTTTCCGTTAGCATAACCAATCCCCAAAATTTCACCCAATTTCTCGCGCCGTTCGCTTGCGCCGTTTCCAGCAATGAGCCCCGCTTCAAGCAGATCCTCAAAGCTGATTGCTTCTTTTACCGGATATTCTACCTCTGTGCGAACCTCCGCAAGGGCTTTTCGAATCACTTCATCACTTGCGTTTTCCACCCCTAGATTACGCTTTCCTCTTCCCTCATCCCGGGTGATAAAGGCATGTTTACAGCCAGGTACTGCTTGACTTACGATGCGGCGAATGCGTTCTCCTTGAAAATCTGGATCGGTGAAAATAATCACCCCACGCTTTTCTTGTGCCAACTTCACCTTTTTTATGACATGCGGGGGCACCGCGGAACCGCCTGTTTCGATGGTATCCGCTTGTACGGCCCTTTGGATCGCTACCGTATCTGATTTACCTTCTACGACTATCACTTCTTTAATCATAATTCCTCCTATGCTGTCACCTATACGCGCAAAAAGCTGTGTTTCCTCCCGGAAAACACAGCATCCATCCTCTTATCAAGGTCTGTTCGGACCAATTACATATACCTTAGAAGCCTTCTTACGGCCAAATTGAACGGCTTCCTGATCTTCACCAAAATAGATGTCAATTTTATTTCCCTTTATCGCACCACCCGTATCTTCTGCCCTGCGGTATCCATATCCTTCAATATAAACCCAGTCACCCATTGGGATGACATTGGGGTCTACGGCAATCGACCGGCCTGCTGTCGCTACCCGGCCAGAAGCAGTGATCGCGTTTGCAGGATCCCCATTTGGCCCATATGCAGTTAACGTCACGTTCTCTAATACTTTTCGTGCGGTAAAATCGGATCCACCACGTGAAACTGTAACAAGTGCACCGACGCGAATGACACGATCTTGGGCTGGAGCAACTACCTTTGTCTCGGTAAGTTCCCTGGAAACCTCTTCTCCATTCTCATATACCACTTGATAACGTAGAAGAGCCTTCCCGTTCTTTCCTTCCTGAACCACCTTCTGTGATCCTTTGGTAAGCAAGTAATCTGTCCGCTTCACCTGATTGAAGGGAATCGATTTTTCCTGCTCGACGATCTTCTTTTCTATCCTATTTACCGTTATTTTTCCATTTGCGGATACTTCCTCATTTTTGTTAGGAAATACTTTATCCCACTGACCTAACGAAACCTTCTGCTCGGCTAGAATGTCCCCAACCTTTTTCTTGTTCGTAACGATCGTCTTCGCTTGGTTTGCAATGGAAAGTGTCACTTGCCATTGATCGGTATAAGCGATATGTATTCCTTCTTTAATTTTCTCTTCCTTTGAAGGTGAAAGCTTGTCGTGCGCGTCTAAATCAATGGACTGCTCTTCTAAGAATTCTCCTACCGTTTTCGCCTTCGTCAAGATCGATTCAACTTCCCCATTAACAACAAACTGAACTTCTTTTGGCTGGCTTGCCTGATAAAACCAGACGCCCATCCCGGTGATGAAAAGTATGGATAGGATTCCAACAAGGTAAAGAAACTTCCGCGAAAAAAGAAAAGCTCTCTCTTGATTCATAGTCCTTTGGTCCTCCTCTTCAGTTGTGTTCATTTTATGGGACAACCCCGTAATCTGTCAAATTAATTCGTTCCTGCTAATTCGACTAAAATGAACAACATAGCCCTAGTCTATGTCGAAAAGAAGGCTTGTAGAACTACTCTAGTCCAAAAAATTTTATCGCATTTTGATAGGTCACTTCCGCTAATTCTTCCGCTTCCATTCCCCGCAATTCGGCTATTGCCTCAGCCACATAGCGAACATACCCACTCTCATTTCGCTTCCCCCGATAAGGTTCTGGCGTTAAATAAGGACAATCCGTTTCAATCAAGAGGCGTTCCAAAGGGATTTGTTTTACGATTTCCTTTGGTTTTTTTGCATTTTTAAAGGTGACAGGCCCGCCAAAGGAGATCATAAAGTTCATCTCCATACATTCCTTTGCCATCTCTAAGCTTCCTGAAAAACAATGCATGATCCCGCCCACTTCTGAAGCACTCTCTTCACGGAGAATATCCACAATGTCTTGATGGGCTTCACGATCATGGATAATGATTGGCAGCTTCAGCTCTTTGGCTAGCGAAATTTGTCGACGGAAAACTTCCTTTTGTACCTCTTTTGGGGACGTATCCCAATAATAATCGAGACCAATCTCACCGATTGCGACGACTTTTTTATGCTTGCTTAACTCCCTCAGCCAATCAAAGTCCTCTTCAAGCATGTCCTTGGCATCCTGGGGATGCCAGCCGACTGCTGAATAAATAAAATCATATTTCTCGGCTAATTCAATGGAAGTGGGGATGGTCTCCCGATTAAATCCAATGTTGACAATCTTCGTTACCCCGTTTTCTTTCGCCCGCTGAATCACTTCATCTTGATCTTCCAGAAATTGCTCAGCATTCAGATGGGCATGTGTATCGAAAAGTTTCAAAATATGCATCCCCCTTTTGAACAAAAAATAGTGCTGCTTCCAACTAGGCAGCACTATTTTTATTTTTTCCTATCGCATGTAAGGCTTCCTCTAATGATGGATACCTCTTCTTCGAATTGGCTTCAATGGAAGCCTTACTTATTTTACCTTTGCACCATTTGGCATTTCATCGGATACCATAATCACCTTCAGCATGTCCCCTTCAGAGGCCGATAATAGCATGCCGTTGGACATTTCTCCACGGAGTTTAATCGGTTTAAGGTTGGTTACACAAATCAGCTTTTTACCGATTAACTCCTCAGGATTATAATATTTGGCAATTCCTGATAACACTTGCCGTTGTTCATATCCCAGATCCAATTGGAACTTGAGCAGCTTATCTGCTTTTGGGATCCTTTCACAGTTGATTACCTGTGCCACACGAAGTTCTACCTTTGCGAAATCCTCAATTCCAATTTCCTCGGTTTCAGGTTTCTCCGGGATGACTTTTTCAGCTTCTTTCTTCGACTTGTTTTCCTCTGCTTGCTTTCTTGCAGCTGCCGTGAACTCATCGATGGCCGCAATCTCTGCTTCTAATTCGAGTCTTGGGAAGAGCATTTCATCCTTAATAACACGAATGCCGGACGGAAGGACTCCCCATTCCTTAGCAGATTCCCAGGATAGCACTTGGTCATTTCCAGCGATACCCAAACGGGCCCAAATCTTTTCTGGTGCCTTGGTCAAGAACGGTTGCAGTAAAACGGAAGTGATCCGAATGCTTTCGGCCAGGTTGTATAGGACAGTTCCTAACCGTTCTCGGTTTTCTTCGGATTTCGCCAGGTTCCAAGGCATCGTTTCATCAATGTATTTATTGGTCTTTCCAACCAATTCCCAGAGATGTGTCAAAGCGTTGCCAAAGCGCATTTCATCCATATGCTGTTCTACAAGGGAGACCGTTTTGACAGCTAATTCCTGCAGGGCTGCATCATATTCGCCTGGTGCAGTTGGCGCAGGGATGTTACCATCAAAATATTTCTCAATCATAGCCGTAGTGCGACTGACCAGGTTTCCTAGATCGTTTGCTAAATCAAAGTTCAAACGCTGGATAAAGGCCTCAGGTGTGAACACCCCATCTTGTCCAAAGGCAATTTCTCTTAAAAGGAAATAGCGGATGGAATCAGAGCCATATCGATCGATCAAGAACTTCGGATCAATCACGTTTCCTTTTGATTTCGACATTTTTCCATCAGGCATAAGCAACCAGCCATGTCCAAAAACTTTCTTTGGCAGTTCTTCACCTAGAGCCATTAAGATGATCGGCCAATAAATGGTATGGAAGCGGAGAATATCTTTTCCGATCAAGTGCACATCCGCAGGCCAGTACTTCTGATATTTTTCATCATCATCTGAGAGGTAACCTAGGGCTGTAATGTAGTTCGCCAGGGCATCAATCCAAACATAGATGACATGCTCTGGATCATTCGGAACCTTGATCCCCCAGTCAAAAGTTGTACGTGACACACATAGATCCTCAAGTCCCGGCTTTAAGAAGTTGTTCACCATCTCATTGCGCCTGGATTCCGGCTGAATAAATTCCGGGTTTTCTTCAATATATTGCAAAAGCCGGTCCTGATATTTGGACATCCGGAAGAAGTAGCTTTTTTCCTTCACCAGATTGACTTCCCGATCACAATCCGGACAGACGAGCTTGTCACCTTTCTTCGCTTGCCGCTCCGTCCAAAAGGCCTCACAAGGCACACAATAATAGCCCTCGTATTCGCCAAGATAAATGTCACCCTGGTCTACAAGCTTTTGAAAAATCTTCTGAACGATTATCTTATGTCTGTCCTGCGTTGTTCGGATAAAATCATCATAGGAAATATCCAACTTCGCCCACAAATCCTGGATCCAATCCACAATCGGATCGATAAACTGCAAAGGAGTCAAACCTTCTTCAGCCGCGCGCCGTTGAAGCTTTTGCCCGTGCTCATCTGTCCCCGTCAAATAATAGACATCATATCCTCTAAGCCGCTTGTAGCGAGCCATTGCGTCCGCAGCAATGGTAGTATAAGCATTTCCAATATGTAGTTTGTTGCTAGGATAATAAATCGGAGTGGTTATATAAAATGTTTTGTTAGCCACGGATCTCTTCCTCTCAATCCACCTGTTTTTTCCTATTATCTCATTGTTGACCAAAATATACAAAAGATAACGTCAAGATGTCAATAATCACAGGTAGGAATATCGTTTCTTTCCTGAACTATGCATTTTTTGTCGAAAAGAGTTTGAAAAAGTCCGTCCAATTCCCAGTTAAAAAATTCCAATTGGAGGATCAAGTTTCACGTTTTCCTAACTCTCTTAAACAGAGAGAATGCTCTCTTTGTTGATATGATAAGGTTTATTTCACTTATAGTTTAGAATTACTTATCGCGTAATATCCATTTTATTGAAAAAAATGGTTGACTACTTTTGGAAGTATTGGTACTATATTTATAAATAAATCTTGTCGAATTTTGACGGAACAAACACATAAAAAATTATTGTCTGGGTTATTAATTGGAGAGGGGCATTTTCATGTTGAAATCGACTGGGATTGTAAGGAAGGTAGACGAGCTTGGGCGCGTTGTCATCCCGATTGAACTTCGCAGAACACTAGGAATTGGCGAAAAGGACGCACTGGAAATTTACGTGGACGGAGAGCGTATCATCCTGAAGAAATATGAACCAGCATGCATTTTCTGCGGAAGTGCGGAAGGTGTCTCCCATTTCAAAGGAAAAGTTGTATGTACAGAATGTATCTCACAAATGCCCGTCCCTGCAAAATCTATATTTTAAATAAGAAAAACCGTCTGAGCTAATCAAGGACGGTTTTTTTGTTTATTGCTTATGGTACAAGTTGTAGATATCCCGTTTTTGAACCTGCCGATCCTCCGCGGTTCTTTTGATCGCCTCTTTGGAGGATAGCCCCTCATTTATGTAAGTTTCGACATGCGTGATCACATCAAGGTTGATCCACCAAATACCCTTTTCTTGGTCATTGGAGGGCTCTGTAGAACCTTCCACAATGACAGTGAATTCCCCTCGAATTTGCTCTTGATCCTCTAAATGATCTATGACTTCGGCAATGTTTCCGCGAATAAATTCTTCGTATTTCTTGGTTAGTTCCCGCGCGAGGACAATCTGCCGATCCCCTAGTTCTTCTTTTAGGGTTGTCAGCATCTTTACGATGCGATGTGGCGCCTCATAGAAAAGCAAGGTTTCGGGATAACCTTTAATTCGTTCCAGTTCTTTTTTGAGAAACTTTTTTTCCCGAGGAAGAAAGCCCAGAAATACAAACTTCTCGGTTGGTAAACCAGAAGCTATCAAGGCCGACAATGCAGCATTCGCCCCAGGGATTGGAATCACCGGAATTTGCAGGTTCGTTGCCTCCCTAACCAATTCATACCCGGGGTCAGAAATGGCCGGCATTCCCGCATCACTCACCAATGCCACCTTTTTCCCCTCCTGAAGCCACTCGATAATCCCTTTTAAACTGGCCTCCTTATTATGCTCATGATGACTGACCAGTTTAGCCTCGATTTCAAAGTGGGTAAGAAGCTTACGCGTCTGTCTGGTATCTTCCGCGGCGATGATATTGACCATTTTTAAAGTTTCCAATGCCCTTACGGTGATATCCTGCAGATTCCCAATCGGGGTAGCCACCAGATAGAGCTCTCCTTGCCCCTGCTGATTCCCGGAAAAGCTCGATTGAACAAACACCCTATTCCCCTCCCTTCTTGCTGCCAAAGTAAATTTCCATCAATTCTTGACTATACGTTCCATCGGTTTCATAAACAATGAGTGGAGGAAGTACCTTTAATTCAGGTTTTCCCTCCTTTATTCCCTCGACCAGAACCATATTAGCCTCAGCATCAACCCTTGGATGAACAAAACGTACTCTTTTTGGTTCAATTCGATATTTCCGCATTAGGAAAACTAATTCGCTAAAACGCGAAGGTCTATGTACAAGTGCTACTTTCCCCCCGAATTTGGTTAGACTGGCGCTCACTCGAATCACATCCTCCAAGGTACAGCAGATTTCATGACGGGCGATCGCAAAATGCTCGTTAACATTCCTTTCCCCAGTTTGTCCAATCATATAGGGAGGATTACATGTGACGACATCATATACCCCATGGCCAAAAAGTGGTGGGGCATCTTTCAAATCACCGAGATGGATTTCAATCTGATCACTCAGTTGGTTCAATTGCACATTCCGTTTTGCCATGTCGAAAACCCTTGGTTGGATTTCTAAGGCATCCATCTTCGCCTTTGATCTTGTAGACATGAGTAATGGAATAACCCCGTTGCCTGTACAAAGATCCATAACCCGCCCCTTCTGAATCGGAAGCGAGACAAATTGAGCTAACAAAACAGCATCCATAGAAAAAGAGAAGACTTCTTTGCTTTGAATGATTTTTAATTGATGCTTTAACAAATCATCAATTCTTTCCGTCGGTTGTAATGTGACTTCCACGCGAGCTGCACGACCTTTCCTTGCACCTTATTCCTATATATTACCCTAAAGGTGGGGGTGTTGATAAGAAGAGGGTTGTTGGTTGGGTACCATCGTAGCTTTATGGGCATTCTCCCATTTGGTCAGGCTAGCCCGTTACGTGCACTGAACCACTGGCTCATACAGCCCGATACTCCCGTTGGTGAATTAGCAGCTCGACAGTCCGCTCTGGACCCAGGAGACCTTATTTCGTTTAAATCCCCCTTTTCTTGAGGGATGTGGACCCAGATGACCTTATTTGCTTTAAATTCTTTAATATTTGGTGTTTAACAGTGGAATAGCGTCTTTTGAGTCCGGATACCCCCTGATTTATAGTATTTGGCTTGAAATAGAGGCTCTACGGTCCGCTTTATTTTTTGTGGACCCAAATGTCTTTATTTGCTTTAAGCCGACCTACCCATGAGAGAACAGCCCGGTGGAAGCTAGAAAAAAGCTTTTCCAACCAAAAAGAGGGACCCCCCAGGTCCCCAAAAATTCCTTATCTCTGTTTCCAACGCAGGCAGTATCGCTCAATGCGCTGCATCAATGTCATTAAGATGGTGACGTAAAACCCAATCACGATGATTCCGACTACGACTCTGGAGTAATCGCCGAAATCCGTAAAGTATTTCACGTAATATCCTAAACCAGCTGTTCCTCCGATTAATTCGGCAGCAGTTAAGAGGATAAAGGCAAATACAAGTCCCACGGTTGCCCCGGAGAATATTCCCGGCAGTGCCCCAGGGAATAAAACTCTTCTGAACAGGGTCCACGGAGATAATTGAAGTGTTCGAGCAGAGTCGATTAAGCGGTGTTCAATCTGTCCTACCCCGTTAATGGTGTTAATGAGAATCGGCCAGAAGGCCCCGAGAAAAATAACAAAAACGGAAGACATAAAGAATGATGGCAAAATCGTAATCGCATAAGGGATATAAACAATCGGCGGAATCGGACTGGCGATATTCGCTAGTGACTTGACTAAGTCCTGTACCCTCTGATTCGAACCGGCCAGCAATCCAAGGAAAACCCCTAAAATAAGGGCTAATCCAAATCCCGTAATTAAAAGTTTTGTGGATGCTGCTATGTGTCCAAGCAACTCGACCCGGTCAGACCACAAATTATCAAAAACGGTGCCCGGTGAAGGGAATATAAAGGCATCGACAACACGCCATTTTGCTGTCATGGCCTCCCAGGCAATCAAAACAACCGCGAAAACCGACGTCACATCAGCTAATGCCTGTCTCTTTTGGTGCTTTTCCGGATTGGTGCTAAGCAATAGAAAGCTCACTAGAAGCACGGCAATAACGGCAAGAATGAATATAAACAAAGAACCTGTCGGAGTTTCTTCGGAATTCGGTACGAACTGTACGAAAACAGCAGCCAATGCCCACAATACCAAAGAAACTACGGCACGCAGTCCAATCTTGAAACTCATAGTGAACTCACCTTCTCTTCCCATGCCAGCGTTTCTTCCCCATGTAAAAGGGTAAGAAGATGTGCCCGCAAATCCATGTATCTTGGTGACATAAACAAGCTTTGACGTGACCGAGGACGCGGAATAGAAACTGGGATGGTTTCCGTAACCCGTCCTGGATTGGGTGAGAACACAACAATCCGATCGGACAAAAGAATAGCTTCATCAATATCATGTGTAACCATGACGACCGTTTTTTTCTTCTGCTGCTTACTCCACAACTCTATCAGGCAATCCTGAAGTGTCGCCCGCACAGCAGCATCAACGGCACCAAATGGCTCATCCATCAAAAACACCGGGGAATCCAAGGCGAACATTCTGGCAAGTGCGACCCTTTGCTGCATTCCCCCAGATAGTTGGGAAGGGTATTTTTGATCTGCCTTATCTAATCCGACTAACTCTAGCAATTCTTTTGCTTTTTGCTTCAACTCTTGCTTGGAAACCCCTTTGTTCACCTGTTCCAAAGCAAGAACGACGTTTTCTTGGGCCGACATCCAAGGAAAGAGAGAGTAGCTTTGGAAAACTACTCCCCGATCCACTCCAGGACCTGTGATTTCTTTCTGTTCATATTCGATCTTTCCTACTGTCGGCTTGAAAAGTCCCGCAAGCATATTGAGGACCGTACTTTTACCGCAGCCGCTTGGCCCGATGAAGCAGACGATTTCACCTTCCTGAATGGTTAAGTTAACACCTTGAACAGCAAGATGGGATTCCCTCGATCCTTTATATGTGTATGACACGTCCTGAATAGATAGAGTTCCCATGGTAAATCCTCCTAAGAATTTTGTTTCTTAAACAAGTCTAACGCCTTTTGATAGAAAGCATCATCTGGATTTTTCTCTACTAAGGCATTCAATGCTTCCTCATATAAAGCGGTGTTGATATTTTTATCAATATTTTCTTCGGACTGAACGTAATCAATCTTCTTCATGCCTTCCCAGTACTCTTCGACCCCATGCTTATTCGGATCAGCTGAAATTAATAGATCTCCGCCATATGCATCTGCTTCGATAATTTTGCGATCTGTTTTTACATATTTAGCGATATGTTCAATGGTTTCTTCTTTGTTTTCATTATAGAATTTCTCGGCGCGAAGGAGTGCTCTAAAGAAAGCTTTGTAGTCGTCTTTTCTTTCTTTTAGATTTTCACTGAGCGCCACTTGGCGGCAGCAAGGATGCCCTGGAAAATAATCATCCGTATATTTAACAACCTTTAATCCTTGTTCTTTGGCCATTTCCATGAATGGAGCCCATACGATCCCCGCATCGACAGCGCCTTTTTTCACCGATTGTAACACATCTGCAGGTGAACCAAGTTCGACGATCTCTACTTCTTTTTCAAGATCAATGCCGGCATCTACCAGACCTTTTCTCCATACGGCATCTCCGTTAGAAAGCTTAACGGTCGCTACCTTTTTCCCTTTAAATCCTTGAATATCCTGAAACTCTTTTTCTAATTCAGGCTTTGCAATAATCCCATTTCCTTTTCCACCTGCACCACCGATAATCGTTAAATCGGATGCACCTTTATCTATAAAGCTAAGTGGAGCTGCGGTTCCAAATGCTCCAACATCAAGCTTTCCAGCTTTAACCGCGTTCAAGCCTTCACCAGAGTTGCCAAAAGGAATTAGCTCTGCGTTCAATCCTTCTTCTTTAAAATATCCCTCTTCCTGTGCTACAAAAAATAGCGTATCGATCGTGGCTGGAAGGTATCCAATTTTAAAATCCTTTCCAGTTGTAGCTGTTGCCTCTGTTGCGCTATTGTCTGCAGTTGCTTCTGCCTTTGGTTGACCCGCTGCAGCCTGCTCACCCGAAGAGCTGCACCCCGCAGCAACAACCAAGCTTAATAAGCCAATACTAGCAATCCCCTTTTTTAACCAACTTCCCTTTTTCATTAAATAGCCTCCTCATTATTTCCCTATGTTTTTTTCTATTTCACTTCTGAGAGTTTCCTCCGTTCCCGCGCCAACCATTCGTTTAATGATCTTTCCTTCCGGACTAATCACGTAAAGCACAGGGAGTTCTCTTACCTGATAGGAGTCTGCCACCTCTCCAAGTTTATCCAAGGCAATCTTGTATTCAATCTGATGATCCTCTACGAAAGTTTTCACATCTTTCATAATATCTTGAAAGCTAAGGTTCACCCCGATTACAGCGACCTGATCCGGATACTCCGTTTGCAGCTTTTGTAAAATCGGCATTTCCGTTTTACACGGCCCGCACCAGGAATTCCAAAAGCTAAGGAGAACCAATTTCCCTTCATATTGCTGCAGGCTAACCTCTTCCCCGTTTAAATCCTTCAGGGTAAAAGCAGGGGCTTGCTGCTGCCCCACCTCATCCTTCGCTGCGACGCTGCATCCTCCGAGTACGAGGACAGATAATAAAAGGACCAGCCATCTTAACTTCATACCGCGCTCGTTTCCTCTTCTCTCTGCAATTCAGCTGCAATTTGATAATCGGCTGCTGTCTTCTGCCTTACTTCATCAAGCGTTGCCCCTGGCTGCAATTCTGTTAGCCATAAACCATCTGCCTTCACTTCAAAGACGGCCAATTCCGTTACGATCATGCTAACACGCCCCTGAGCGGTAAGGGGAAGTGTACAATCCTTAAGGATCTTTGGTTCGCCTTTCTTCGTTGTATGCTCCATCGCTACAACCACACGCTTGGCACCAGCTACAAGATCCATCGCCCCGCCTATACCTGGTGTGAATTTGCCAGGAATGCTCCAGCTTGCTAAATTCCCATGCTGATCAACTTCCAATGCACCTAGTACAGTAATATCTACATGACCTCCGCGAATAATCGCAAAGGATAAGGCGGTATCAAAGAATACCCCGCCTGGTAAGATCGTTACTGGATTCCCACCGGCATTAAAAAGATCTGAATCCACATGTTCTTCATCAGGAGAAGGCCCCATGCCGATCATTCCGTTTTCTGATTGGAGATACACCTGCACTTCTTCCGGTATGTAATTCGCTACCAGGGTCGGTAAGCCAATCCCCAAATTCACCAAGTCACCATTTTTCAACTCTTTCGCTACTCTGCTAGCAATCAGGCCACGGATATCTGAACTCATAGGACAGCACTCCTTTCTTTTTGTACCAAATATTTCACAAAAACCCCTGGCGTATGAACCACATCTGGCTCAATCTCACCAATCTCTACAATTTCCTCTGCCTCTGCGATCACTAGGTCAGCGGCCATCGCCATGAGCGGGTTCCAGTTCTTTGTTGTCTTCTTATGAAATAAGTTTCCTGCCTTGTCAGCGATGCTTGCTTGAAGTAAGGCAATGTCTGCACGGAGCGGAAGTTCAAGTAAGAAACGTTGGCCGTTAACCGTAATGACTTCTTTTCCTTCCTCAACCACCGTGCCAACCCCTGTCGGTGTGAGGATCCCTCCCAAACCGCTACCGCCAGCCCGTACTCGTTCAGCCAAGGTACCTTGTGGAACAATCTCCACTTCGATTTCTTTTGCAGCCAGCAAGCGCTGTGTTTCAGGATTCGTACCGATATGTGAAGTGATTACTTTTTTTACTTGGCGGTTATGAATCAGCTTTCCAATCCCTTGATTTTCGTAGCATGTATCGTTTGAAATAATCGTTAAATCTTTTACGTTATGTTGTACTAATGCGTCAATTAATGTTTCCGGCGCATTCAAGAAACCTCCGACCATGATTGTTGCCCCGTTCGGGATCTTAGATATTATGTCTTTGGCCTCGACAATTGGTTTCATTGATCTCACACTCCTGCGCTTTTTCTATGTTTTTATTTTACCTCCCCGATAGGATAACTTGGGTTTATTCTGAAAAGAGTTAAGCCTCTAATCTACCCTCCTATTTTTGGGAAAAATAAAAAACTTCTTCAATAAGAAGAAGTTTTATGCATAACATATCCCTCCGTCTTATCTTCCAGAACTTTCGTCCTGCAGGAATTAGCACCTTTCAATCAAAATGATTGACGGTTGCCGGGTTTCATAGGGCCAGTCCCTCCACCTCTCTAGATAAGCGACGAACAATATTTAGTTGATATTGTTTTCTTGTAATAAATCGTACCACCAAAACCTAGGTTTCGTCAACAGATTTTTTTATTTGTGCAGAAAGGCTAGGCAAAACAGGCAATCGCCTTCCTTACGTAGACTTCCAAAATGTAAATTACAAATATGAAAACCTTCCTGATAAATCCGTGCCAGGTTGTCATAACCCTCACCAATGGCAGCCTTATGCTTTTCCTCGGTTTTGTTTTCTGTTTCAAGATCAGTCTGAATTTCATTCCGTAATTGCTCTAACTGTAAACGCAGGTGCTGATTCTCTATGGTGAGGTTCTTGTTTTCCTCCAGCAATTCCACTATTCTTTCCTTCAAACCACTAACTTCCTTGCATAACTTACCGATTTGGTCCTCAATACTGGCTGCTTGTTGAAAAATCTTTCCTTGATCCATCTCCTCACCCACTCCGAATCCCTAATTCACCTTCTCCATCTCCACGATTTCATCCAGGGAGAACTCCATCATACGCCCTACTTCAGGTAAATCAACCTGTACCAAGCGTTCCAAAATATTAAGACCGACCACACGGCCATTCCCCATCGGGGTATGAACCTGCCGGCCGATATCTGGCAGCTCATCTTTGGCGCTTTCGTAATTATCATTCTCATATTTCAGACAGCACATGAGTCGACCGCATAAACCCGAGATTTTGACTGGATTTAACGATAGATTCTGATCTTTCGCCATCTTGATTGAAACGGGCTCAAAATCTCCAAGAAAGCTTGAACAGCATAGAATCCTTCCACAAGGTCCAATTCCTCCAAGCATCTTCGCTTCATCGCGAACCCCAATCTGTCGAAGTTCAATCCGCGTGCGGAATACCGCCGCCAAATCCTTCACAAGTTCGCGAAAATCTACTCTTCCCTCAGCAGTGAAATAAAAAATAATCTTGTTCCGGTCAAATGTATATTCCACATCAACGAGTTTCATTTCCAACTGATGTTCAGCTATCTTTTCTTGGCATAGCTTCAGTGCATCAGCAGCCATACTTTTATTAACCCGCACCTGTTCCGTATCCTCATCTGTAGCTAAACGGATTACTTTCTTCAACGGAAACACCACATCGTTTTCCGTAACCTGCTTGCGTCCAATGACCATTTGCCCGTATTCGATCCCCCGTGCCGTTTCCACGATCACATAACCCATTTTTTCAACGGGAAGATCGCTGGGATCAAAATAATATATTTTTCCCGCTTTCTTAAAGCGGACTCCTACGACTTCAACCAAATTCACACCTCCTGTAGCTCAATTATCATTCTTTCCAGGGTCAATTGGGGATTCGCATGACGGGCCAGCCGATCCTTCGTTTCCATCACGATCTGTATAGCCCTAAGCAACCATGGTTTGCTGCATCTTAATGCTTGGCGCCCCATCGTCTCCAATTGATCCAGATTGAGTATGTCTTGCTTTCGATCCATTTGAAAATACAAGATATCCCGCAACCAATATATATATAGATCAAGCAGGACCGAGATCCCTTGACTCCCTTGATCATTCTTAACGATCTTCTCCTGTAAACCTACCAGAGCATATGAGCCTTTCTCTAGTACGTCTTCATTTAATTGTAACACTTGATTTCGGAATAGCGCAAACCATTCTGCATGGCATAATTCCCTTGCTTGTCCTAAATCTGCCGTAATTTGACAGGCATTCCGTACAAGCGGCTCATACAGCCCTTCACTTTTCAGAAGGCCCACCCTTTTTTCGAAAGGAAGCTCAGTAAAATGCATGACCTGACACCTTGATAGAATGGTAGGTAGCATCTGGTGTGGATTTTCCGTTAGGAGAATCGCTGTCACCTCTGAGCCTGGCTCTTCCAAAAATTTTAGCAGACTATTTGCAGCTTGCACGGTCATTTTATCCGCATGATCCAGGATATAAATCTTCCTCTTGGACTCTACCGCGCGCAGAGAAAATTCCTTTTGCAGACCACGTATTTGCTCAATTTTAATACTTGCCCCATCAGGTTCCACAAGGTGAAAATCGGGATGATTCCCCGAATCGATGCGCAGACAATGATGGCATTGATCACAGCTATCTCCATTCTGTGCTTGACAGAGCAAAGATTTCCCCAATTGCACGGCGACCTTCCGCTTGCCTACGCCGCGTCCTCCAGCGAACAAATAAGCATGTGCAACTCTATCATTTTTAATGCTTTGCCCTAGTATAGTTGCAATCCTTTGCTGATCAGAACAATCTTGCCAGCCCATGTTTTTCACCTGCATTCCTTTTTCGATAATGGGATTCCACCCTTTCATCTTACACTAGTTTCAGCTGAAAATCGCCTAGGGATTTTTCTGGAAGGAGGGCGAGATCACGTAAACAACCGCTCCTCTATCCACCCTATAGCCTCCTGAAACACCTCTTCAACAGGACGCCCAGCATCAATCAGAACCATTCGCTCTGGAAACCGCTCAAGCAACTGCAAATACCCCTCACGGACCCGCTGATGAAAATCAAGCTTCTCCAAATCGAGTCGGTTGACTTCACGGTCCCCATTCGCACGGATCCGCGCCAATCCCACCTCTGGGGGAATATCGAAATATAAAGTCAAAGACGGCATACAGCCTCCAATAGCAAACTGATTCAAACTTAGGATTTCCTCCATTCCAAGCCCGCGAGCATATCCTTGGTAGGCCAAACTGCTATCCAAAAACCGGTCACACAAGACCAGCTTCCCCACTTCCAAAGCGGGCATCACCTTTTCTACCAAGTGCTG
>Ga0180215_1000506_pt1 | contig 49729 bp, 47 predicted proteins | sample eDN3rd37CBELigBY_FD_128871 | JGI IMG/M metagenome (GOLD analysis project Ga0180215, IMG submission 128871) | Enriched backyard soil microbial communities from Emeryville, California, USA - eDNA 3rd pass 37_C BE-Lig BY (version 2) (version 2) | ecosystem: Environmental > Terrestrial > Soil >... | reverse complement strand
GAGATCTACACACCGGCACCCCAGCGAGTGTTCGGCTACTACGTGCTCCCCCTGCTGATCGACGATCAGTTTGTGGGGCGCATCGACCTCAAGAGCGACCGGCAGAACCGGGTGCTGCGGGTACAGGCCTCCTGGACCGAGCCGGATGCCCCTGCCGAGACCGCAGCTCGGCTCGCGCCACTGCTGCGGCACACCGCCGCATGGCAGGGCCTCGACGGCATCGAGGTGATGGAGCGCGGCGACCTCGCGCAGGCGGTGGCTGCCGAACTCGGGCAACGCGCCATCCCGGCAGGTTGAGCCGGCTAGAACCGGGTCGCGTTGTCGAGCAGACGACGAATGCGGTCGGGAAGCGGCGGGTGAGTGCTGAAGAGCCGGTCGATGATGCCCGGCTTGGTGGGGTCACTGATCCACATGTGCGCCATGGTGGAGTTCTGGCGCCTCATCGGGCGACCGTACTCCCCCAGCTTGTGCAGGGCGCTGGCCAGTGCCTCGGGGTGCCGCGTCGTGAGCGCTCCCGTCGCATCCGCCAGATACTCGCGCTGCCTCGACACGGCGGCCTGCACCGCGCCGGCCACGAGCGGCGAGATCAGCAGCGCCGCCAGCCCGAGGATGAGCATGACGGGGTTGCCACCGCTGTTGTTGTTGCGGTTGCCACCGCCGAACCACATCATGCGCAGCAGAATGTCGGCGATGAACCCGATCGCGACCACGAGGCCGAACACGATCATGGTGACGCGGATGTCGTAGTTCTTGACGTGGCCCATCTCGTGGGCCATCACGCCCTCCAGTTCGGCATCAGTCATCATGTCGAGCAGGCCAGTTGTTGCGGCGACCACCGCGTGGTCGGGGTCACGGCCCGTCGCGAACGCGTTGGGGGCCGGGTCGTCGACGATATAGACCTTCGGCATGGGCATGCCCATGGTGATCGCCAGGTTCTCCACCGTTCGGTACAGGCGCGGGTTATCCGACTTCTGGATCTGGCGCGCCCCGCTCATGGCGACTGCCTGACCGGCCGCCGCGTAGTACTGGATGAGCGCGTAGATGCCGGCGCCGATGACGGTGCCGATCACGACGCCCCACTCACCGCCGAACCACAATTGCGACGCCACAAAGCCGAGCGCCGCGATGATCACGATGAAGAGCAGGATGATGAACACCGTGTTGCGCTTGTTACGGGCTATGGCGCTGTACATCGTGGGTTACCTAACTCGCATCCGAGATTTCGATACGCCGCAAGCGGCTACTCAATCTGATTGAACCGCGCCTATTTTCTTTCAGCGGATTCAATCAAAACTGAACGCGGGGTGGCTCTGCGATGGCTGCAGGCTCGGAGACCTCAAAGAACTCGCGCTCGCTGAAGCCGAGGCCGCGCACGAACAGCGTGTTCGGGAAGATCTTGATCTTGGTGTTGAGCTCGCGAACCCCACCGTTGTAGAACCGGCGCGAAGCCTGGATCTTGTCTTCGGTGTCGACCAGCTCGCCCTGCAGCTGCAGGAAGTTCTGGCTGGCCTGCAACTGCGGGTAGGCCTCAGCCACCGCGAAGATGCTCTTCAGCGCTGCCTGCATGTGGTTCTCTGCGACGCCGGCCTCGGCCGGGCTGCTTGCGCTCAGTGTCTCGGCACGCGCCTGCGTCACAGCCTCGAACACACCCTTCTCATGGGCGGCGTAGCCCTTCACGGTTTCGATGAGGTTCGGGATCAGGTCGGCTCGCCGCTTGAGCTGCACCGTGATGTCGCTCCACGCCTCATCGACGCGAACGTTCAGCGTGACGAGTGAGTTGTATGTCGTCCACAGGTAGACGCCGACAATGACAACGAGAAGAACGATGATGCCGACGGCGATGAGTAGTTCCATTACGGTAAGGCTCCTCTGTGCTGCGTTCCGTGCGCTGCGGGCAGGCTCGGCGGGCGGGCGGATGACCGCACACCTTCACTATAACTGCGCGGTATGCGCCGAATCCCTGTCGCGGGCCGGGCTCGGAGCCAACTCACGGGTGGCCGGTAGGCTCAGCACGTGGCAACGGATGATGCTGGCAAGGCTGCCAAGGACGGCACGAGGCGTCCGCGCGGTCGTCGGCTGAAGACTGCAGGGGACTCCCGGGCACAGATCGTCGCGGCTGCCTCGCAAGAGTTCGCCGCGAGCGGCTACGACGGCGCATCCATGCGCGCGATCGCCAGGCGCGCGGGGGTCGACCCCGCTCTCGTGCATCACTACTTCGGAAGCAAGGCCGACCTCTTCGCCGCGTCTATCAGTGCCCCCATCCGGCCCGATCTGCTGGTGACAGAGCTCATGCAGGGACCGCGGGACCAGGTGGGTGAGAACTTGGTGCGGATTCTGATCACCACTCTGGAGAACGGCAAGAATCGCGACCGGGCGATCGGACTCATCCGCACAGCCCTGGGCCACGATTTCGCGGCGACCATGCTGCGACAGTTTCTCTTTCGCGAGGTCTTCCACCGCATTGCCGACCAGTTGCAGGTGCCGGACGGCGAGCTGCGCGCCACCCTGGCGGCGAGCCAGATCGTGGGGATGATGATCGTGCGTTACGGAGTGAGGGCCGAGCCGCTCGCCTCTGCACCGGCGGACGAGGTCGCGCGACGCATCGGCGCCGTGGTGCAGTGGCACCTCCTCGGATACCCCGCCCCCGTCGACACCGCCTCGCAGACTCTTGACAGCGAGGATGCGCCGGACCAATAATTCATCACATGATGAATTACGCGGATTCGGCCATCGACATCCGGGGCGTGCGCGTACGCCGGGGCGGCCAGGAGGTGCTGCACGGAATCGATGTGAGCGTGCCGCCGGGAAGCCTCGTCGGACTGCTGGGCCCGAGCGGGTGCGGCAAGAGCACGCTCATGCGCGCGATCGTCGGAGTGCAGAAGTCGGTGAGCGGCCAACTGACCGTGCTCGGTCGACCCGCAGGCGACCCGATGCTGCGTCGCAGGGTCGGGTACATGACGCAGTCGGTCAGCCTGTACGGCGACCTCACTGTGAAGCAGAACCTCGCATACTTTCGTGCGGTGCTCGGTGCGGCCAGAAGCGATGTGCACCGCGTGATCGAGGCGACCGAACTCACCCCGCAGGCCGGGCAACTCGTGTCATCGCTGTCGGGTGGCCAGCAGAGTCGGGCATCGCTCGCCGCCGCCCTGCTCGGCAGCCCGGAAGTGCTCGTGCTCGACGAGCCGACCGTCGGGCTCGACCCCGTTCTTCGCGCCCAACTGTGGGGGCTTTTCCGCCGCCTCGCCGAGACCGGCACCACCATCCTGGTGTCGAGCCACGTGATGGACGAGGCCACCCGCTGCGACCGCCTGCTGCTGATGCGAGACGGCGAAATCCTCGCAGACGACACCCTCGACGGGCTGCGAGCCGCCACCGGTGCTGACGATGCTGAGGGGGCGTTCCTCACGCTGATCGCCAGGCATCCACGCACCGCAGCAGAACAGGAGCGCGCATCATGAACCTCTCACGCACGCTCGCGACGGCGGGCAGGGCGCTCACCCAGATTCGCCACGACCCTCGCACCATCGTGCTGCTGCTGGTCGTGCCCAGTCTGCTGATCGGCCTGATGGCATGGCTCTTCGACGACACCCCCGTGTTCGCCCAGATCGGCCCGGCCGTTCTCGGCCTGTTCCCGTTCATCATCATGTTTCTGATCACGAGCATCTCGACGCTGCGGGAGCGGCGCAGCGGCACGCTCGAACGACTGTTGAGCCTGCCCCTCGGCAAGCTCGACTTCATTCTCGGTTACACGCTCGCATTCGGGCTGCTCGCCATACTGCAGGCCGCCATCGCGGTGGCGTACGCCGTGTGGGTGTGCGGCCTCGAGATCGAGGGTTCCGTGTGGCTGCTGGTTGCCGTGGCACTGGCGGATGCCGTGCTCGGCACCACACTCGGACTGCTCGCCAGCGCTTTCGCGCAGACTGAATTCCAGGTGGTGCAATTCATGCCGGCGCTGGTGTTCCCCCAGGTGCTGCTCGGGGGCATCCTGCTCCCTCGCGACCAGATGCCGGATGTGCTGTACGCCATCTCGGACTGGCTGCCACTGTCGCACGCCGTTGACGCACTCAACGCGGTATCTCGCGACAGTGAGGACGCGGCGTATGTGGGCATGAAACTGCTCATCATCGCCGCGTTCGCGGTGGGAGCGATCGTGCTCGGCTCGATCACGCTGCGGCGTCGCACGCCCTAGCGCACGGTCAGGGGCCGAGCACCCGTGCCAGGTACGGGTTGGCGAAGACACGGTCGGGGTCGAGTCGATCGCGCAGCGCGACGAAGTCCGCGTGGTGCGGGTAGAGGTCGCCCAGCACCGTCGAATTCAGTGTGTGCATCTTGCCCCAGTGCGGCCTGCCCCCGAAGTTGCGCATGATCTTCTCGATCGCGCCAAAGTATTCGGTCGGGTCTTCGCGCCAGTAGCGGTGCACCGCGACGTACCCGGACTCCCTGCCGTAGGCGGTGGACAGCCACAGGTTGTCTGGCGCGGCCACCCTCACCTCGATCGGGAACGACACCTTCCAGCCCCGCGAGGCGATGAGCGCACGGATGTCACGCAGCGCCTGGGGCACGGCGGCTCGCGGCAGCGCGTACTCCTGCTCCCGGAACCGCACGGAACGCTGCGTGGTGAACACGGAGGTGGAGACATCCGTGAACTCCCGGTTGCCGGTGAGGTGGGTGGCGAGGCGGTTGATCGCCGGGATCACTGCGGGTGCTGCGCGTCCGATGCCGCAGGTCGCCGCGAACACGCCGTTGCTCATGAGCGAGTCATCGACCCAGCGTCTGACGGGGCCGAGCGGTCTGCGCGGAGCATCCGCCGGCAGCCGGGTGTTGGTCTTGGTCAGAACGCGGTCTGTGTGGGGAAACCAGTAGAACTCGAAGTGATCGACTGCCGTGGCCCGTGCCTCGAAAGCGTCGACGACGTCGGTGAACGGCTCGGGGCGTTCCACGGCGTGCAGCGTGAACGCGGGCACGCACTGGATGGTCACGTCGACAATAACGCCGAGGGCACCGAGGCCGAGCCGGGCAGCCGGCAACAGCTCGGGGTTCTCGGACTCACTGATGGTCATCACCTCGCCGTCGGCGGTGACGAGGGTGAGGGCGGCGATCTGCGCGGCGAGACCACGGAACGCAGCCCCGGTTCCATGCGTGCCCGTCGACGTCGCCCCGGAGATGCTCTGCCGATCGATGTCGCCCAGGTTCTCCATCGCGAGGCCGAGCGGGGCGAGGATGGCCGGCAATTCGTGCAGGCGGGTTCCGGCCGCGATGGTCACCTGCCTCGTCTCAACGTCTGCCCTGATCAGCCCGCTCAGCTCGGTGAGGTCGAGCTGCATGCCGGGGGCGGCGGCGATGGCCGTGAAGCTGTGCCCAGCCCCCACGGCCTTCACCGGCAGGCCCCGCTCGCGCGCGAAGGCGATGGCCTGCTGCACCTCCTCGACGCTGCGGGGTCGTGCGACGAAGAGCGGTCGCACGCTCTCTGAGCGCCCCCAGTTGCGCCAGAGCTTCCCCGTGCTCGGCGTGCGCTCCCCTGTCACGGTCATGCGAACAGTTTTCCTTCCCCGCGGTAGGTCGGCAGCTGCTCGATGACGCGGTCACCGTCCACCAGCGCGAATTCGTTCAGGTGCTCAGACAGTTCGCCGGCCTTGGTGTGGCGCCACCACACCCTGTCACCCACTCGAAGCCCTGCGGCGGACGCCCCGGACACCGGTGTCTGCACCTCGCCTGCGCCCTCGCGGGGTTCAAGCGCGAGGCCCTGCGGCCAGACCGGTTTGGGCAGTCTGTCGTCTGCCGCAGGACCGGATGCGATCCACCCGCCGCCCAGGACGGTCGCCCTCTCGGGGGTCGGCTTCCGCACGACGGGGAGAGCGAACGCTGCCGCCGGTGCGGGGCGGAAGCGGGTGTAGTGGTCGAACAGGTGTGGGCCGAAGAGCCCACTTCCCGCGGCCACCTCGGTGACGGCATCCTCCATCCCCGTGCTCTCGAGCGAACCGGTTCCTCCCCCGTTCACGAACTCGAGGTCTACGACCTCGCGCACGGCCGCCACCGCGCTCGCCCGCCTCTCGGCGATCTCGGCGATGGAGCGCCGCTGCATCCAGCGGATGGCGGCGCCATACGACGGCCTACCCTCCGGACGGTCCACCTGCCCCGCAACCTGTCCCTCGTACGCCATCATTCCGACGAGCCGGAAACCGGGGCGCTCCACGATGCGTGCAGCGAGCGCTCGCGCATCCGCCGCCGTGTAGACGGGAGACCGCCAGGTTCCGACGTGACCGAGCAGGCGCGAGTTCCAGGATGCGTCCAGTTCGAGGCACACGCGGATGTCGGCGCGTGCCCCCGGTGCGACGACCGAGTCGATGAAGTCGAGCTGGTCGACGGAGTCGACCATGAGTGTGATGCGAGCGGCCTGCTCCGGGTCAGAGGCGAGGGCGGCGATCGAGGCACGGTCGGCTGTGGGGTAAGCCACCACGATGTCGTCGACAGCAGTCAGCCATAGCGCTTCAGCGAGTGTGTATGCCAGCACACCGCGATAGCCGGGCAGTGCGAGCACTGCGTCGAGCACCGCCCGAACCCGCACCGACTTGCTGGCCACCCTGATCGGCTTGCCCTGGGCACGGTCGAGCATGGTGTGTGCGTTGTGTGCGAGCGCGGGCAGGCTGATGACACCGAACGGCGGGTCGAGCTCGGCGGTCGCGGCGTCCAGCGCGGGCCAGTACCGGTCGGGTTCGAGCCACGGAGTTGCGGTGGGCCGCACGAGGGGGAACACCATCAGCGCACCCCCTTGATCGGAAGCACGGCGAGCGCACCGAGGAAGGCCACGGCGGCCGCCAGCAGAAAAAGGCCCTGGAAGCCGGCGATGGCTGCGACCACGAAGGCGCCGAGAAGTGGGGCGATCGCCTGCGGAACCGCAGAGGCGATGTTCATGATGCCCAGGTCTTTGCCGCGGCTCTGGGCATCCGGAAGCACCTGGGTGGCCAATGCCTGGTCGACCGAGAGGAAGGTGCCGTAGCCGAGCCCGAGGATGCCTGCGGCGACCATGGCGACGGTCAGGTCTGGCACGAGGGCCAGCAGTATCGCGGCAACCGCCTGGAAGGCGGCGGCGAGAAAGACGAAGCCTTTTCGTCGGCCCAGCCTGTCGCTCAGCTTTCCGAAGACGAGCGACGACGAGATGACGAACACCATGTAGATCAGGGTGAGCACGATCAGGCTGCCCTCGGCGTCTTTGATTCCCAGGTTGAGGCCGTAGGCCAGGAAGTAGAGCAGCAGTGACGTGCCGAAGGCGTTGCCGAAGTTGACGAGGATGCGACTGGCGAGCGTCCAGCCGAAGTCCGGGTACTTCGTTGGGCTGATCCAGAAGCCCTGGACGAGCCCGCGGAAGGTGAGGGCGGTGCGCTGCTCGATCGGCAGCACCTCATCCGCGACCCGAAGCAGGAATGGGAGCACCAGCAGAACCAGGAGTGCGGCCATGACTGCGTAGCCGAGGAACTGCCCGACAAAGAGCTCCGTCACCAGCACGAGGCCGAGGATGGTGCCGACCGCTTGGGGGGCCGAGATCCAGCCCGAGATGAAGCCGCGCTGGTTCACCGGCACCTGGTCTGAGATGGTGGCCGTCAGTGCCGCCGTGAGCATGCAGAAGCCGATGAGGGCGAGCGACCAGAACAGGCCGATTCCGAACATCGTCTTCTGGGTGCCGAGCGCCAGCAACGCGAAGGCGAAGAGCAGGGCTCCGCCGAGAATCCAGGGGCGCCTGCGTCCGTACCTCGAGACAGTGCGGTCCGACAGCGCACCGGTGAGGGGGTAGGCGACGAGCGCGCAGAGCCCGGCGATGCCGGAGATGATGCCGAACGCCACCACGTTCTCGACCCAGTCGTTCGACTGCAGCTGTGCTTCCACCTGCACGGGCAGCAACAGCTGCACCGGGGTGAGCTGGGCCATCCAGATGCCGAGCCATGCGGTGCCGAAAAGCGCGATCCATCCACCCGTCACCGCCTTGGTCGGTTCGGCGAACGGGTTCGGGGCAACCGTGGTCTCCGTTGACATCATCGTCTCCTTACGGTCGGGTCAGGCGAGCTCTGGCGGGGTGGAGCGGGCGAGGGCGGCGATGACGTCGGCCGCGAGGTCCATGGTGCGGGCGGCGGCCTCGCTGTCGCGGTCGGCCAGCCAGCCGAGGGTCAGGCCGTCGGTGAGGGCGATGAGCAGGCGCGACACGTCATCGATGGGAACCGCCCAGTGGACGCCCGCGTGGTCTGCCGCCGCGTGAAGGAGCTCACTCGCGGTCGCGCGGTATCCGGCGTACTGGGCGCCGGGGAGATCAGCGAGTTCCTCGGTTCGCAGGCTGTAGTGCAGCAGCTCGAAGAGCGCCTGCTCGTGGCCGGGCGCCGAGACGAGCAGGTCGAAGTACGCCTGGAAACCCGAGCGCAGGGTCGACCGGATGTCGCTCCCCGGGCGCAGAGACCCGAGGGTTGCGGTGCGCTCGTTGTCGAGCACGGCCGCTATGACGTCACGGATGAGTTCGTCTCGCGACGACACGGCGTAGTGGAAGCTTGCGAGCGGCATGCCCGCCTCCGCCACGATGGCTCTGGTGGTGGCGGCGTGCACACCCTTTCGGTCAATCACGCGCAGGGCGGCCTGCACGAGCTCGGTGCGGCGCTGCGCCGACGAGAGTCTCGCCACCGTGCCTCCTTCGCGCACCTTCGGTCGCCTGTGCAGCTAAGTGGGTCAAGAGTCCAAGACGACTGTCCAAAAACGAGTTCTGCTGAATGATGGCGCGCCGCGGCCGCACCTGTCAACCGCGCGAGCATGACCGCGTGTGACGGGAACACACCGAAACCTCATCCTTTCGACGTATATTGACCCGGATGCCGCCCGCGCGCCGCCCTCAAGGACGGACGCCCGAATAGATTGATGACGGTGCCCCTCTACACAGTGAACGTTGCGACGCGCATCGCGGCCGCGATCCTGCGCGTCGTGGTTCTGGGGCTTGTTCTGAGTGTGGGCTTCGTAGGGTTGGGCATGCTGGGGCCCGGCGCTGCCGCAGTGCGCGCGGAGGAGGCGCCGCCTCCCGCCGCGGTGACGTCGATCACGGCGATCGGGAGCATCACCGCACCCGCAGACGGCGCCTTCGTTCCCCGCAACACCGTCGTCGTCGCCGGTCAGAAGGCAACCGGTGGAAGCGTCAGCGTGCGCGTGGCTGGCGGTGGCCCCCAACCACCGGCATCCGGATGCTCTTCCCCCGTTGAGCAGGCGGCCGCAACCACCTGGTCGTGCACCGCCGTGCTGCCGAACGGCCCCGGCGTGGTGGTGACGGCGACCGAGACGGATGACAACGGGGCTGAGACCTCAGACGCCGTGACGGTGGATGTGCTCGGCCCGCCCGGCAACACGACCCTCGCCGTGCAGGACACTCCCGCCGTCGCGAGCGGCACCGGCTACCCGGGTGCGAAGATCCGGCTGATGGTGGGCGGGGTGGAACAGGACTGCCCGGCTGTCGTGGGTTCTGACCACACGTGGGTGTGCACCATCGCGAACGGGCCGGGAAACTACGCGGTGTCGGCCAGTCAGGTTCACCCGGCTGTGGGCAGCCCTCCGGGAACGTCGGCGGCCAGCCCCTCGGTGGCGCTTGAGGTGCGACAGGCCCCTCCGACGAACACCCCGGCACCCGTCGTGCCGAGCCGGCCGAAGCCTCTCCCCGTGCCTCAGTCGCCGCCCGAGCCGGCTCACCACGAACCGGAGCCGAGCCCGTCGGCCACTCCGTCTCACCGCGCTGATGCCTCGACCCTGCCGTGGCTGGATCGCCCCGTCTTCCCCTCCGACGGAGACGGGGGCCCAACGGTGCGCGAGGCGCTCACCAATTGGGGAACCCCGACGGGCTTCGGCGCCCAGCTTCCCACCCTGGCCCAGACCGTTTCGGGCGGAAGCTGGTTGTGGGCACCCCTCATGGCACTGCTCTTCATCGGCCTGGTGGCCGTGCCGCTCCGGATGCTCGTCACAGCAGTGCACCACAGGCTCGCCTTCGGGCGGATGCGTCTGACGGGACGCAACCGACTCACACCGCCTCCCGAAGAGCCAGTCACCGCACGCAATCCCTGGCTGATGGGTGCGGTGCCGCTGGCCGCCACGGCAGGGCTCATCGTGCTCGCCGAAGGTCTGAACGGTGAGGTGCGCTACGTGCGCCTGCTGTTCGCCGTGGGGCTGGCGCTTTCGATCCTCAACGTGGTGGGTGTCGCCGTGGTGACCCGGGTGGTGGCCCACGCCACGGGCATCCGCAGCCGACTGAAGTTTCTGCCGGCGCTGCTGATTGCCGCGGCCATTGCCACAGCCCTGTCGCGGGTCACCGGCATCGACCCGCCGCTGGTCGGGGGCGTGCTGATCGGTGCCGGCTTCGCGCTGTCGGTGCCGGCGAGGCCCCGCGCCCTGGTCAACCTGGGCCAGGTGGGTGCCGTGGTTGTTATCGCGCTTGCCGGTTGGGTGGGCCACCAACTGCTGGGGCCTGTTGACGGCTTCTGGCCGTCGGTGGCGAGCGAGACCCTGGCTGGCCTGTGCCTCGCTGGCGTGGGCTCCGCGCTCATCCTGATTCTGCCGCTCGGTGCGCTTCCCGGACGGGCGATTCTGGAGTGGTCGACCGCTGCATGGTTCGTCGCGGCGCTCACAGTTGCGACGGTTGCTGCCGTCATGCTGCTGGGTGGAGCCCCAGCCACGTTCCCGGTGCTCGCATCCGCCGTCATCGTCACCGGGTTCGCGGCCGTGTGCCTGGCCGTCTGGGCGTGGGCGAACTACGCGCGCGAAGCGGAAGCGTACGTCGACGATGGCAGCTGACACCCCTCTCGCCCGCCGTCTCGGCATGACGGATGCTGTGGCCATCGGCCTCGGCTCCATGGTCGGTGCGGGCATCTTCGCTTCGTTCGCACCCGCCGCCGCGGCTGCCGGGAGCGGGCTGCTCATCGGACTGGCGATCGCAGCCGCCGTCGCCTTCTGCAATGCCACCTCGTCCGCCCAGCTCGCCGCCAGGTACCCAACCTCGGGCGGGGCGTACGTGTACGGGCGGGAACGACTCGGCGAGTGGCCGGGATTCCTGGCGGGCTGGATGTTCGTGGTCGGCAAGACCGCCAGCTGTGCCGCCATGGCGCTCACCTTTGCCGCCTACGCCGCCCCTCCTGCCCTGCAGAAGCCGATTGCGGTCGCGGCCGTGCTCGCGCTGGCCGCGGTCAACTATTTCGGCGTGACACGCACGGCAGGGCTGACGCGCGTCATCATTGCCATCGTGCTGCTTGTGCTGGCCACGATCGTGGTTCTCGGTGTCACGGGCGGCAAGTCGACCGAGGTCGACCTGGGCGGTTCGCTGTTCTCTGAAGGCTGGTACGGCATCCTTCAGTCGGGCGGACTGCTCTTCTTCGCGTTCGCCGGGTACGCCAGGCTGGCGACGATGGGCGAGGAGGTTCGGCGCCCGTCACGGACGATCCCGCGCGCCATCGTGGTGGCACTCACGATCGTGTTGGGTCTGTACGCCGTGGTCGCGACGACCTCCCTGACGGTGCTGGGCCCAGCCTCGCTTGCAGGCTCCAGCGCGCCTTTACGCGACGTGGTCACTGCCGCAGGTCATGCGTGGGCTGCGCCCATCGTGCAGGCGGGGGCTGCGATCGCCTCGCTGGGGGCGCTGCTTGCACTCATTGCGGGCGTCGGGAGAACGTCACTCGCCATGGCGAGGAACGGTGACCTGCCCGTGTTCCTGGCGGCCGTTCAGCCGAAATACCGTGTGCCGCACCACGCTGAGATCGTGCTGGCGCTCATCGTTGTCGGCGTGGTGCTGCTCGTCGATGTGCGAGGCGCCATCGGGTTCTCGTCGTTCGGAGTGCTGCTCTACTACCTCGTGGCCAACGTGTCTGCGTTCACCCAGCCGCGCAGCGAACGACGCTTCCCGCGTGCGCTGCAGGTGGTGGGCGCCGTGGGGTGCCTGGTGCTCGTCGCGACCCTGCCGGTGGCGTCGATCCTGACCGGTGTCGCCGTCGCCCTCGCAGGTGTCGTGTATCGAGCGCTGACGGTTCGGTAGACGGGGGCGCCTCACCAGGTGCCCCCAGAGGGACTCGAACCGATTTCGCATCGCGAAATCAGACAGACAGCGAGCCCCGGCGGGGGCGCCTCACCAGGTGCCCCCAGAGGGACTCGAACCCTCACTCGAACGATTTTAAGTCGTCTGCCTCTGCCAATTGGGCTATGGGGGCCCGATCACTCCGACCCCGGCAGACTAGCGCAGCGGCTACCTGCCCGCGGGTACCTTGGTGCGCGCGGCTGCGGCCTTCTTGGCGGGTGACGCGGTCACCTTGGGGCGGGCCGCGAACTCCTGAAAGGCGGCACGGGGGTGGATGCGTGCCTGGAGCGAGACGATGTCGCGACGCAGGAAGAAGTTGAGAATCCACACCACGAACACCCGGATCTTGCGCTCCCAGGTCGGGATGGCGAGACCGTGGTAGCCGCGGTGCATGAACCAGGCGATGAGGCCCTTGATCGACAGCTTGCCCGACTGGAACACACCCTCGCCCAGCCCGATGCCGGCGACGGCTCCCAGGTTCTTGTGGAAGTACTCCTTAGGCTCGTCACCGCGCATCACGGCAACGATGTTCTTCGCCATGAGCTTGCCCTGGCGCACCGCGTGCTGCGCGTTCGGAACGCAGAAGCCTGCGACTCCGCCGCCAGACAGGTCGGGTACGGCGCTCACGTCGCCAGCACCCCAGGCATCCGGAACCACGTCGCCGTCTTCGGTGATGACGCGCAGGTCTGCGCCGACGCGAAGGCGACCGCGCTCTTCAACCGGAAGGTCGGTGCCGCGCACGACAGGGTTCGCCATGACGCCGGCAGTCCACACGATGGTGTCTGCCTCGAAGCTCTCGCCAGTGGAGAGCTCGATGACTCCGTCGACCGCCGACGTGAGCTGGGTGTCGAGGTGAACCTCAGCGCCGCGGGACTCCAGGTTCTTGATCACCCAGTGGCTGGTCTCGAGCGAGACCTCCGGCATGATGCGACCCATCGCCTCGATGAGGTGGAAGTGCGTGTCGTCGAACGACAGGGTCGGGTAGTACTTGAGCAGTGAGCTGGCGAGGCTGCGCATCTCGCCGAACGCCTCGATACCGGCGAACCCACCACCGACCACCACGAAGGTGAGCAGGCGGTCGCGCTCCGGCCCTGCGGGGAGGTTGGATGCCTTCTGGAAGTTGGTGAGGATGCGGTCACGGATCGCGACGGCCTCCTCGATGTTCTTGAGGCCGATCGCCTCGTCTGCGACACCGGGGATCGGGAAGGTGCGGCTCACTGCACCCGCCGTGACGACCACGATGTCGTACTGCATCTCCCACGGCTCACCCAGCTCCGGGGTGATCGTCGCGGTCTTGGTGGCGTGGTTGATCGCCGTGACCTTCGCGGTGATGACCTCCGCCGACTTGTGCAGGTGCCTGCGAAGCGCAACCACCGCGTGGCGGGGTTCGATCGAGCCGGCCGCGACCTCTGGCAGGAACGGCTGGTAGGTCATGTAAGGGAGTGGGTCGACCACCGTAACCTGGGCTTCACCCCTGCGAAGCCACTTGTTGAGCTTCAGTGCAGTGTAGAAACCGGCATAGCCGCCGCCAACGATCAGGATTTTAGGCACGACCTATAGCTTACCGCCTGTCACGTTGCCTCCTGGACGCGCGGGCGGCGGCCACACTCGCCCCAGCGAGGAGACCGCCGAACACCAGGTAGACGAGCAGCGGAACACCGGTGTTGCGCAGTGAATCGACCGTGGGGAGGAGTGTTCCCAGCGGGTTCTGAATGCCGGCCTCCGGCACCGGGAGCGGCGCGGGCGTCGACGTGGGAGGAGTCTCGGGCCTCTTTGTCGGCTCAGATTCCGCGCGCCGATACAGCCGGATCCACTCCTCCAGTTCGGTCGCCGGGTCGTCGTCGACGGTGGGTACCGAACTCAGAACAGCGGCGACAGCGTTGATGCGGCCGTGGCCGTAAATCGGGCTCACGGCCTCATCGCCCACCTGGGTTGCTGTGGCCGTGATGCGGTTGATCACGTTTCCCGCGTCCAGTTCCGGATGCGCCGAGCGCACCAGCGCGACCAGCCCAGCCACGAGCGGGGTGGCCCCGCTCGTTCCGTTCCAGAGTGCGTACTCCCCGCCGGGCAGGGCGCCCACCAGCTCTTCGCTCGGTGCCGCGACCGAGATGGTGATCCCCTGCGACGAGGCATCGAAACTGGCCGAACCGTTGCGGTCGACCCCCGCGACCGTCAGCACCCCGGGCATGGTCGCAGGGGCGCCCACCTGGGTGGTGCCGCTTCCCCGGTTGCCTGCTGCTGCGACGATGACGACATCGTTGTGCATGGCGTACAGGAATGCGTCGTCCCAGCTCTCCGGCCACTCCAGCGTGTTGCGCGTGAGCGACATGTTGATCACGTCCGCCCCGTTGTCCACGGCCCAGCGCACGGCGTTGGCGATCTGGTCGTCAGAGCTGACGTCACCCACACCGAACCCCATCGAGACCGCGAGCAGCTTCGCCTCAGGTGCGACGCCGATCACCCCAGCCCCGTCACCGTGACCGTGCCCTGCGAGCAGCGAGGCCACCATGGTGCCGTGCTCGCTCGACTCGCCAACCGGGGTCTGGCCGTCTGGTGCTCCCACGCCCGAGACATCCGTACCGCCGACCACCTGCCCGGTGAGGTCGGGGTGGCTGCCGTCGATACCCGTGTCGATCACTGCGACAGTGACGCCCGCCCCCCTGGTGGTGTTCCACGCCTGGGTGATTCCGTACTGGTTGAGCCAGTACTGCCGGTCACGGATGCTGTCAGCTGCCGCGGGCGAGGCGACCACCACCGCGGATGCCACGACGGCCAACGCGGCGAGGCCCACCAGAGCACGCCGCATCATCCGTCGCCCGTGTGCTCGGACTCCGAGTAGTTGGCGCACTCACACACGGTGGGGGTCCAGGCGCACTGCTCAAGAGCGAGGTCGCCGATGGGGTTCACCCCCGGACCCGCAGCGAGGGAGTGTGCGACCAGCGCGTGCAGGCACTTCACGCGGGTGGGCATGCCGCCTGCAGAGATGCCGTCGATCTCCGGCACGTGCTCGATGCTCTCCCGGTCTGCGAGATAGGACTCGTGGGCGGCCACGTAGGCCGCGCCGACCTCACCCTCGAGCAGCGCGGCGAGCTCGACCATCACGCCGTTCGCCTCCAGTGTCGACACGGCAGCGGTCGCGGCCGGGTGGCTCAGGTAGTAGAGGGTGGGGAAGGGCGTGCCGTCGTCGAGCCGGGGCTTCGTGCTCACCACGGTGGGGGCACCGCACACGCAGCGTGCAGCGATGCCGATCACGTTGCGTGCGGGACGCCCGAGCTGGCTCGACACTGTGGCGATGTCTTCCGCAGTCGTAGCATCGAAGGGGGGTCTCGTCACAGGTGCTTCCTGTTCATTGCGCCCCCTGGATGACGGGGGCGATGATCTGGTCTGGTGCGGCATCCGTCAGACCCGCCGTCAGCACAGACGAGAGCAGGGTCTTCACCCAGTCGACGTCTGTGGTCTGCAGCTCGTCGCTGATCGGCATGCCGTTCGGCGTGGTCACGGTGGCACCGTCGTCGATCACCAGGTAGCTGAACTCGCCCGGCTTCACGTAGTAGAGGCGCTCCCGCGCCTGGGTCTCCACGTAGCTCGGGTCGTCCCAGCGCGCGCGTTCGCCCTCGAGCCGGTCGAGCTCGTCCCGCTGTTCAGCGACGGCGGCACGCAGCGCTGCGATCTCCTGCTGCTGCTCCACCCACACGCGCAGCGACGGGGCGAGCACCACGATGAACAGGACGATCATGGCGAGCGTCATGATCGTGAACCCTGACAGACGGATGCCACGCAGCCAGTTCGCGCCCACGCCGGGTTCCGGCATGGCGACAGGAACCTTCGTCGCTGTGGGCCGCCTGCTCATGCGGAAAGCCTAACTTGCGTGCATTGAAATCCGGTTTCGATACGCTCGCTCCGCGAGCTACTCAACCCTCAGAAGTGGGTCAGCATGCTCAGGCCGTGAAGCGCGGGAAGGCGCTGCGACCCGCGTACACGGCCGCGGCATCCAGCTCCTGCTCTATGCGCAGCAGCTGGTTGTACTTGGCCACGCGCTCCGACCGGGCGGGGGCACCCGTCTTGATCTGGCCGCAGTCGGTTGCGACGGCCAGGTCGGCGATGGTGGTGTCCTCGGTCTCGCCCGAGCGGTGCGACAGGATGGCGGTGTAGCCGCTGCGCTGCGCGAGCCTCACGGCGTCGAGCGTCTCGGTGAGGGTGCCGATCTGGTTCACCTTCACCAGGATCGAGTTCGCCGCAGCCTTCTCGATACCGGTCGCCAGGCGGGTCGGGTTGGTGACGAACAGGTCATCCCCCACCAGCTGGGTCTTGTCGCCGAGCTCCGCGGTGAGCTGGGCCCAGCCCTCCCAGTCGTCCTCCGCCAAGGGGTCTTCGATCGACACGAGCGGGTACGAGTCGACCAGGTCTGCGTAGTACGCGGCCAGGTCGCCCGCCGTGATCTTCTTGCCCTCGAAGGTGTATTTACCCTTCTCGAAGAACTCCGTAGAGGCCACGTCGAGGCCGAGCGCGATGTCTTTGCCAACCGTGAAGCCGGCCTTGGTGATCGCCTCGACGAGCAGGTCGAGTGCGTCGCGATTGCTGTCGAGGTTGGGAGCGAACCCTCCCTCGTCTCCGAGCCCGGTGCTCAGCCCCTTGCTGTGCAGGATGCTCCGCAGCGCGTGGTAGGTCTCGACACCCCAGCGCAGCGCGTCGCTGAAGGTGTCTGCGCCGACCGGCAGGATCATGAACTCCTGGATGTCGACGTTGCTGTCAGCGTGCGAGCCACCGTTGATGACGTTGAGCATGGGAACGGGCAGCGTGTGCGCGTTCGGTCCACCCAGGTAGCGGAACAGGGGCAGGTCTGCCGAGTCTGCTGCGGCCTTGGCGACGGCCAGGCTGACACCCAGGATGGCGTTCGCGCCCAGCTTCTTCTTGTTGTCTGTTCCGTCGAGCTCGATGAGGGCGGCATCCACCATCCGCTGGTCTGTGGCGTCAAAGCCTTCGAGCTCGGGGCCAATCACGTCGATGACGGCGTCGACGGCCTTCTGAACGCCCTTGCCGAGGTAGCGCTTCTTGTCGCCATCACGCAACTCGTACGCCTCGAACGCACCGGTGGATGCGCCGGACGGCACCGCAGCGCGCGACACCGTTCCGTCTTCGAGCAGCACCTCGACTTCAACCGTCGGGTTGCCCCGGGAGTCCAGGATTTCGCGGGCTTCTACGGCCTCGATCAACGACACAGGAGTTCTCCTTCGCGGGGGTGGGGGTGGATGCCTCAATCCTACCCACGCGGGTGCGGCGCCATCCGGTCGCGTGACGCGGACAAACGCGTCAGTGCGCGAGCGGTTTGAGCTCCAGGCTGGCCGGGGTGGTTGCCGCCGTCACCGAGGCGAAGTGCGTGAACCCGGATGCCGCCAGTTGGTCGAGCAGTAGGCGCAGGTTCTTGACGCGCGGCTCGAGACGCACGCGCTTGCCCTGCTCGATGAGCGCGGTCTTGAGGGCAACCAGCGCGGCCGGGTCTTCTGCCCGGTCGTGGATGAGAGCGATCGACTCAGCGCCGTCGTTTTCTGGCAGCTCCACGAGGTCGACGAGGCGCTCGAAGCCGAGCGAGAAACCGGTGGCCGGAACATCCGTTCCCAAGAAGCGCCCGATCATGCCGTCGTAGCGGCCTCCGCCACCGAGCGAGTAGCCGAGCGACGGGTGCGCAACCTCGAAGATGGTGCCGGTGTAGTAGCCCATGCCCCGCACGAGCGTCGGGTCGAACTCGAGGGTTGCGGTGGGAACCGCCGCGTGAAGGTCGATGAGCTCCTGGTACGCGGCGCGATCGAGCCACTCCGGCGGGTGCCGCAGCAGCTCCCAGCCGCTCGTCGACAGCGCCTCTGCCAATCCGTCAGTGCGGATGCCCAGCTCTGCGAGCTCGGCGGCCACGCCATCCGCCCCCAGCTTGTCGAGCTTGTCGATCGTGATGAGAGCCCGCTCCTGCTGCTCGGCGGGAACACCCCAGTGGCCGAGCATCCCGGCGAGGATGCGGCGGTCGTTGATGCGGATACTGCAGCCTCCCAGCCCGAGCGCGACGAGCGCCGCCTGGGTGGCCGTGATCAGCTCGACCTCTGCCAGTGGGCCGGCCTCGCCGATGATGTCGATGTCGCACTGCACGAATTGGCGGAAGCGCCCCTTCTGCGGCCGCTCGGCCCGCCACACCGAACCGATCTGGATCGCGCGGAACACCGCAGGCAGCTCAGCCCGGTGGGTCGCGTAGAAGCGGGTCAACGGAACCGTGAGGTCGAAGCGAAGGCCCAGGTCTGCCAAGTCGAGGGCATCCGTCGCCGCAGCGAGGTCTTCTGGCGTGAGCCCGCGCTTGAGCACGCCGAACGCCAGTTTCTCGTTGTCGCCGCCCAGACCTGCGTGCAGTCGAGAGCTGTCTTCCATCACGGGGGTCTCGATCTCGTCGAAACCGTGCTGGCGGTACACACCACGGATCACATCGAGAACGCGCTCCCTCCTGGCCTTGTCTGCAGGGAGGAAATCACGCATGCCGCGAGGAGGATTGACGGGGGAAGCCATGCTTCCATTCTGGCAGCCCGCGATACGCAAGTTCGTTGCGCGCATTGCGAGAAAAGTACGTGAACTGATCCCTATGATCAGCGGTGTGATCACCCGTGATATTCCGGCGTTCTTCGAGTTCGCCCGCACCCTCGACACCGACTTCGGCCCGGCGACGGCGCGAGCCGCCTTCCTGGTGTCCCCAGACGGCTTCGTTCGCACCGACGAGTCTGCAGAAGACAACTTCTACATGGCGGGTGCAGAAGCGTACGACCCGGCGCGCGCTGCCCGCCAGCACCGCGATCTGCACCGTGCGCTCACCGAGGTGATCCCCACCATCACTTTCGCCGGCGACCCCGCCGCTCCGGACGCGGTGTTCCCCAACAACGTCTTCGCCACGACCGCGGGCCGCTACGTGGTCGGGCGCATGCACCACCCCGTGCGTCGCGCGGAGGCCGAGCGTGCAGACATCCGCGAATTCTTCGGATCAGTGCTTGGTTACGAGGAGATCGACCTCTCGTCTCAACCGCACGCCTGCGAGCTCACCGGCGCCCTCGTCATCGACCGCGCCCGCGGCATCGGCTTCGTGGGGCTCTCCGAGCGCTGCGACGAGGAGGGCGCCCGCCTCATGCACGAGGCGCTTGGCCTGCGTGCCACCCTCATGTTCGATCTCTCCCCGAACGAATACCACACCAACGTGGTGCTCGCGGTTCTCGCTGGGCGGGCGGTGGTGATCGCGCCGTCCGCCTTCACTGACAGCGCTGTCGTTGATGGCATCTCCGAGTTCTACGCCCCCAACACCGTCACGCTGAACGCTGAGGAGCACGGCGCATTCGTGGGCAACTCGATCGCCCTGAGCGACGACGTGGTGTGGATGAGTTCGCGAGCAGACGCTGCGCTGACGGATGCGAACCGCGCCATCCTCGAGCAGGCGGGCTTCCGCGTCGCCCCCGTCGAGCTCGACGGCATCGAGGTTGCAGGCGGGTCACTGCGCTGCTGCGTCGCCGAGATCTTCTAGCGGCGACTAGCCCTGCCGCACCAGGGATTCGAGGTGCCGCCTGTGCCCGTCGAGCATCGCGCGGAAGGCCGCCGTTGCCGCCTCGACGTCTTCGTTGACGATGAGGTCGTACTGCAGCCCGAACATGGCTGAGACGGTCAGTCGGGACTCGGCCTCGGCATCCGCTTCACTGCAGCCCAGCGCGAGGAGTGCATCGCGCCCGATGGCCTGCCACCTCTCGTATAGCGCACGCGTGTAGCTGCGGGGCCCAGGGTCAACGGCCTCCATCATCGCCGCCTCGAACTCCAGTCGCTGCAATTGTCGGTTGCGCGGCTGGATGGACCACTGCCACGACTGCTCCAGCCCCGAGAAGTAGGCGTCTAGGGACGGCGGCTCCGCACTCAGTTGCGCCTGAATGTCGTTTTCGCGCCCCGAGATGGCGCCGACGATTTCACTCAGAAGCTCTGCGCGGGATCCGAAGTGGTAGACGAGCGTGAAGGTACTCACGCCGAGAGCATGTGCGAGCGTTCGAAAGGTAACGGTTGCGAGCGGCTTGTCGAGCAGGTATTCGACGATCTGGGCAAGCAGCTCGGTTTTTCGGGACGGGTCGGGTTCACGGGCCACGGACACAAGATAACAGTCGTATGCCTTTAACGCTGACATTTAGTCAGCTGGGATGCCTCGTCGTGTCGCGCGTCAGACCGCACCGCCCGCGGCGGCCGGAGCTCCCGCGTCCTCACCCTCGCCCTGGGCCTCACGCACGAGGTAGTTCTCGACGTCGAAGAGGTTCTCTGCCCGGTCGATGATGGTCAGCAGCGTCGTCATCGAGGCAACCTCTTCGACCTGCTCTTTCAGGAACCACAGCATGAACTGCTCGCCGAGAGCGTCGTTCTCGGCTCGGGCCGCAGCGAAGAGCGCTTCGATCTGTTCGGTCACGCGCTTCTCCTGCTCGAGCGCGAGTGCGATGGGGTCGCGCTCTGTGACGAAGTCGTTCGACACTGCCGGGATGCCGGGGATGACGATTCCCATGTCGCGGTCGAGCCGGTACTGCACGAGCATCATGGCATGATTGCGCTCCTCCAGGGCCTGCTGGTAGAAGTGCTTGGCCAGCTGCGGCAGGTCGCGGTTGTCGTACCAGACTGCGATCGCGATGTACTGCTGCGACGCCTCGAACTCGTGTCCGATCTGTTCGGCGAGAAGGCTGTCGAAGGTCGTTGTCGTCATGCGTTAGACGGTACAGCGTTGCCGCTGCGAGCGCATTCCGCAAACCTGAGCATCCCCTGAATATGTCATAACGGATGTTTGCACTAACACTCGTTATCTTGTAGCCTTGCGGAGCATCACAGCGAGCTTGTCGATGACTTTCCGAGCCGAATCTGATGCGAAACCAAACTCCAACGAGAAACCAGAGACTGCTTTCTCGCCATGAACATGGCCGGTTGATCGGGTAAGTCGCCGGCCAGTGTTCGGCGCACCCCTTTGTTGTGAAATTTCCAGCGAAACTGCGCGCCGAACTGGGTGCCCCTTTCGTTCGGGTCGAAGGGGGCACCGCTCGTTAACGCGCGGTCTCCGCCTCTCGAATCTCGTCTTGCAGGCTGCGCAGGGTGGTTCGGAGTGCGCGCTCGGCATCGAGCCCCTGCGTGCGCGCCGAGGCGACGATCGCCAGCAGCAGTCCGCCGAGCTCGGTCTCGTCGCTGACGGGAACGGGCGCCTCTTCCCCAGGGCTGAGCACGCCCAGCTTCTCGGCACGACCGATCACCTTGTCTGCGAGCGCGAGGGCAGGCATGCCCTGCGGAATCCCGTCGAGCACGCTCGACCGGTGCGGCTTCTCGGTGGCCTTGAAGTCGTCCCACACAGCCCGCACGTCGTCAGCAGACCGGATGTTCAACTCGGCCTGCGCAGCCGAATCACCGAACACGTGCGGGTGCCTTCCGATCATCTTTTTGGTCATGTGCTCTGCGACATCCTCGAGCGTGAACGCCTCGCCCGGGGTCTCGGCGGCGATGTCGGCATGGAAGATCACCTGGTAGAGCACATCGCCGAGCTCCTCGAGCAGTTCGTCGCGGTCACCCGTCTCGATGGCGTCGATCAGCTCGTAGGTCTCCTCAACCAGGTACTTCACCAGCGACTCGTGGGTCTGCTCGCGGTCCCAGGCGCAGCCGCCGGGTGCACGAAGGCGCCGGAGAACGGCGACCAGTTCGTCGAGCTTGGGGTTCGGAGAGGAGGCCATGGCATCCATCATTCCATCGGGCCGTCAGCCTGCTGCGAGAATGAAGCGTGCTCTCCCCCGGCTTCCCAGCGACCCCGGCCATCGCCCTGGTCGTGCTCGTCGCGCTGCTCGTGTGGCTGATGCTGCGCGCGATGCGCAAAGACCGGCGCGAGTACAGCCGGTTCAAGCGCTACCGCAGCACGGCCAAGCGCCAGGCGTTGTACCGCAAGTGGGCACTCGAGTCGTTCCTCGTGTTCGGCGGCTCGGCCGTCGTTGTTGCCGTACTGGTGTGGCAGCACATCCCGCTCTTCTTCGAGTCATTTCACGAATTGCCCGCCATCATCGAATTCTCACGATTCGTCTCCGAGCACGCCGGGGTGGTCATCGGCGTGACCGCGGGAGTCGTCGGCGCACTGGCCATCGGCAGCGTCGTCGCGCTCTACCTGGTTCGCGACAGCGACGAGGTGCACACCATTGGCGACATCGCCGCGCTACTCCCTCGCAATCGCGCTGAACTCAAGTACGGCGCCCTGCTCTCCGTGAACGCCGGCGTCGTCGAAGAACTGCTGTTCCGGTTGACCCTGCCGGTGCTCATCTTCGCGGCAACCGGGAGCGCCGCTGTGGCGGTTGCGGCGAGTGTCGCCCTGTTCGGGCTGCTGCACGTGTACCAGGGGCCGTCAGGAGTCATCGGGTCGATGATCATCGGAGGGCTGCTGATGGCGCTCTTCCTGGCGACCGGAAGCATCCTGCTCGCCGTTCTCGCGCACGCCGTCATCGACCTGCGCTCACTCGTTCTGATTCCGGTGGTGGTCTACCGGGTGCACAAGGTCACAGGTGCGTCAGCCCGAACCACAGCACCGGCAGCGCAATGAGTATGGCCACGACAGCAGACGCCCTGCCTGGGCGGATTATGCCCCACAGTCCGAGCAGCACGGCGATCCCACCGAGAATGAGGCCACCCCACGAGAGGAGCAGCAGGCCCATCGCCTCTTGACGCGGGCCGAACGCCATGCCGGAGCCGACCGCTTGCACCAGGACGGCCGCGCCAGTGAAGACAATGGCGATGAAACCGAAGACGTTGGGACGTCGCGGGTAATAAGTGGGTGCGATGATTTCGGGCATCGCGACTCAGTAAATACCCAGCAATCAGTCAGGGTCAAGACCCCCGTTTCGTACCCGATTATGTCCCCTATTTGGCGGACACCGGCTCTGAGGCGAAAATCGCCTCAAGCAGGCCGCCGACCCACTCGATCAGGGCGGGGTCATCGAGGCGATCACCGTGCAGGGTCGGAAGCGGCACGAGCACAGAGTTCGTCGGCGCCAGATAGCGCGCGCCCGCATACATGCGCTTGAGCCGCACCTGCCGCGATTCGGGCAGCTCCGCGCCGACGATGCGCAGGTTCGGGCCCACGGCGATCACCTCGCTGAGCGACAACCTCTGCGCGAGTGAGCGCAGTCGGGACACGGCGATCAGGTTCGTCACCTCTTGCGGCGGCTCGCCATAGCGGTCGGTGAGTTCCTCCAGCACGCTGTCGAGGGCATCAGGAGCAGCCGTCGGGGCTGAGGCGGCCGAGAGCTTCTGGTAGGCCTCAAGTCTGAGCCGCTCGCTGTCGACGTATTCCTCGGGGATGCGCGCATCCACCGGCAGCTCGAGTCTCAGCTCGGTCTGGCCCTCTGCGACCTCGCCGCGGAAAGTGCTCACAGCTTCACCGATCATGCGCAGGTACAGGTCGAAGCCGACCCCAGCGATGTGCCCGGACTGCTCACCGCCGAGCAGGTTGCCCGCCCCGCGGATCTCGAGGTCCTTGAGCGCGACCTGCATACCAGCACCCAGCTCGTTGTTCGCCGCGATGGTGGACAGCCTGTCGTGAGCCACCTCGCCAAGCGGCTTGTCGGCGTCGTAGAGGAAGTAGGCGTATGCGCGCTCGCGACCACGACCGACCCGGCCACGCAGCTGGTGCAGCTGCGAGAGCCCGTACTTGTCTGCCCGGTCGATGATGAGCGTGTTCGCGTTTGTGACATCGAGGCCGGTCTCGATGATGGTCGTGCTCACGAGAACGTCAAACTTGCGCTCCCAGAAGTCCACCATGACCTGCTCGAGCACGCTCTCGGGCAGTTTGCCATGCGCGACCGCGATGCGCGCCTCCGGTACCAGCTCTGCGAGCTGCGAAGCGACCCGGTTGATGCTCGACACCCGGTTGTGCACGAAGAAGACCTGCCCCTCGCGCAGCAGTTCACGACGAATCGCCGCCGCCACCTGCTTCTCGTTGTACGGTCCGACGAAGGTGAGGATCGGATGCCGGTCTTCCGGTGGCGTCGCCAGCGTCGACATCTCGCGGATGCCCGTCACAGCCATCTCGAGGGTGCGCGGGATGGGCGTGGCACTCATGGCCAGGATGTCAACGTTGGTCTTCAGCTTCTTCAGCGCATCCTTGTGCTCAACGCCGAAACGCTGTTCCTCGTCGATGATCACGAGCCCCAGGTCTTTGATGGTGACGTTCTTCGACAGCAGTCGGTGGGTTCCGATGACGACATCGACGGTGCCGTCTGCGAGACCGTCGATCACCTCTTTCGACTCCTTCTCGGTGTTGAACCGGCTGAGCCCCCTCAGGTGGACGGGGAAGCCAGCGAACCGCTCCGAGAACGTCTCCAGGTGCTGCTTGACGAGCAGGGTGGTCGGCACCAGCATGACGACCTGCTTGCCGTCCTGAACCGCCTTGAATGCCGCCCTCACCGCGACTTCGGTCTTGCCGTAGCCGACGTCGCCCGAGAGCAGCCGGTCCATCGGGATGGGGCGCTCCATGTCTGCCTTCACCTCGTCGATGGTGACGAGCTGGTCGTTCGTCTCCGCGAACGGGAACGCCTCCTCGAGTTCGCGCTGCCAGGGGGTGTCCGGCCCGAAGGCGTGACCCTTGCTGGCCATCCGCGCCGAGTAGAGCTTCACCAGCTCCACGGCGATGTCGCGAACCGCCTTGCGAGCGCGACCCTTGGCTGCTGCCCAGTCGCTTCCGCCCATCTTGCTGAGCGCCGGAGCCTCACCACCCACGTACAGCGACACCAGGTCGAGCTGGTCGGTGGGCACGTACAGCTTGTCGCCCGGGTAGCCACGCTTCGACGGCGCGTATTCGATGAGCAGGAACTCGCGAATCGTCTTGACCGGGTGGCGGCCACCGCTCGACACCTCCCGCTTGACGAGTTCGAGGAACTTCCCGATGCCGTGTGTCTGGTGAACGATGTAGTCGCCAGACTTGAGTTGCAGCGGGTCTACGACGTTGCGCCTGCGGCTGGCGAGCTTCTTCACCTGGCGCGCGTCGTGCCCGATCGCTCGCCCGTAGAACTCGGTCTCGCTCAACACAGCCAGCTTCAGCTCGGCGAGTTCGAATCCCGCTTCGACGGATGCCTTCAGCAGGTAGGCCACGCCGGCTTCCGGGTCTTCGGGGAGGGCATCCACCGTTCTCGCCGCCAGGCCGCGCTCACTGAGTGCTTCCGCTGCGCGGCCGACGAGTCCGGGGCCCTGCGCTGTGACCACGATGCTCCATCCGCCGGCGAGCAGCTCGGCCACGTGGCCGATGGCTCCGTCTGCCTGCCCCGTGAAGCTCGGCACTGATGCTGCGTCGATCCGCACGTAGTCGTCGGTGTCGACACTGCCGGAGTCGAAGGCGCTCAGCGTCCACCATGCCCGGTCGCCAGACGCCTCGCGCAGCTGCCTGAGCGTGAGAAAGTCGCCGGCGTCGAGGTCGATCGGCGCCTCCGCCCCTGCCGTCGCCGCGTGCCACGCCGCGCCCAGGAACTCGCGGTTCGTCTCGACCAGGCTCTGCGCGCGCGTGATGACCCGCTCCGGCGAGACGACAGCGATCGCCGCCCCTTCCGGCAGGTAGTGGGTAATGGGAACAAGCTGGTCGACAAGTGCGGGCGCCAGGGACTCCATGCCGTCAACCGGGATACCCTCGGCGATGCGCGACAGCATGTGGTTCAGGCTCGGGAACTCGTGCTGCATCTCCCTGGCCCGCTGCCGAACCCGCTCACCCAGCAGCAGCTCGCGGCAGGCGGGGAGCTCGAGCAGCGGCAGTTCGTCACCGACGCTGCGCTGGTCTGCGACCGAGAAGTGCCTCATGGTCTCGAGCTCGTCGCCGAAGAAGTCGACCCGCACCGGGTGCTCTGCGATCGGCGAGAAGACGTCGAGGATGCCACCGCGCACGGCGAACTCGCCCCGACGCGTCACCATGTCGACCCTCGTGTATGCGAGGTCGACCAGGCGGCTCGACAGGTCGGCGAGGTCATAGCCGCGCCCGCCCGCTGCCAGTGCGATCGGCTCAAGCCTGGTGAGGTTGTCTGCGATCGGCTGAAGAGCGGCGCGAACGCTCGCAACGACGATGATCGGAGGCTGGGGTTCAACGGCTTCGCGCTCGATCCACGCCTGCAGTCTGCGCAGCGCGTTGATGCGCTTGCCCACAGTCTCGGTGCTGGGGCTCAGCCTCTCGTGGGGCAGGGTCTCCCAGGCGGGAAACTCCACGATCTCGGCGCGGGGGCTGAACGATGCCAGCGCTTCGCGCAGCGACTCGGACTCGCGGCCGGTGGCAACGATCGCGAGCAGCGCCTTTGACGAGTTGCGGCGGTCGAGCAGGCCCGCCAGAAGGGGTGCGCGCAGCCCGTCAGCGAGCGAGAAGTCCGCGTCTCGCGCGGAGTAAGACAGGGCATCCTCGAACGTTTGGGCGCGCGAAAGGGCCGCGATTAAACCTTCGAGTATCACCGGACAATCCTACGTTGTGCCCGCCGAGCGATTGGCCGACGCGGGTATCAGGCCGGCGAGTGGAAGCGCTGCTGCGCAGCCGTCACGCCCTCGCGTGCGATCGCCTCGACGGCATCCGCCGCGTCGGCCAACAGGTTGGGCAGCTCGCTGCGCTCGGCAGACGCGAAGTCGCGCAAGACGAAGTCGGCAGCGGGCTGGCGCCCGGGCGGACGGCCGACGCCGACCCGCACCCGCACGAAGTCGCCCGTGCCGAGGGCAGAGATGATGTCGCGCAGTCCGTTATGCCCGCCGTGGCCGCCGCCCTGCTTGATCCTGACGGTGTCGAACGGAATGTCGAGCTCATCGTGCACCACGATGAGGCGGGACGGCTGCACCTTGAAGTAGCGGAGCAGCGCGGAGACCGGCCCTCCAGACAGGTTCATGAAGCTGTTCGGCTTGGCGAGGATCAGGCGGGGACCCTCGATACCGGTGCGAGACTCGGCAACCGCCGAGTTCGACTTGTGACTGCGGAACACGGCACCGGAACGGTCTGCCAGCTCGGCGAGCACCATGTGCCCGACGTTGTGGCGATTGCTCGCGTAGTCGGACCCGGGGTTACCGAGTCCGACCACCAACCACTGATGCGGGTTCAGCGGAGCGCGCTTCCTGAAGATTCCGATGCCGGTTCCGACCCGTCGTTACTCGCCAGACGCCTCGGCGGATTCAGCAGCCTCAGCGGCCTCGGCAGCAGGCGCCTCGCCCTCAGCGGCCTCAGGCTCCTCGCCCAGGTCCTGGACGATCGGGGCGACGACCGAGACCACGAGAGTCTCGGCATCCGCGATCAGGGTGACACCCTCTGGCAGGGTCAGCTCGTTCGCGTAGACGTGGCTGACGGCCTCAAGGCCCTCAACGCTGGCCTCGATGCGCTCCGGGATGGCGATGGCGGGCACCTCGACCAGAAGCGTGTGCGCCTCCTGCTCGATCACGGTGCCGGGGGCGGGCTCGCCGACGATGTGCACCGGAACCTCAACCTGAACCTTTTCACCCTTGCGGATGACAACGAGGTCGATGTGCTCGATGATCTGGCGCACCGGGTCTTTCTGCACGTCTTTCACCAGAGCCAGCTGCGACTTGCCTGCGATGTCGAGGTCGATCGTTGCGTTCGCCTTGCGCAGCAGCAGCGAGACCTCGTGGCCCGGAAGGGTGAGGTGCTGGGGGTCGCTGCCGTGCCCGTAGAGCACTGCAGGGATCTTTCCCGTTGCGCGCAGGCGGCGGGCAGCACCCTTGCCGAACTGCTCGCGCACCTCTGCGGTGATGTTGTTGCCGCGGTCGACCTTCTGGGAAGAAGCCTTCGCCTTGTCGAAGCGCTCCTTGTCGAGCCGTGCCTTGTCGGTAGCCATGTTGTCGTCTCTTTCGTTGTCGGGCGTGTGGCCCGGTGATTGTGTTTCAACTCGAACGCCCGGCAAATCTGTTGATCTGCAGCGTGAGGAAAGACCGAAGCCCAACTCACCGCGTCGATTACGGATACTCGGCCCTGACCACAGTTCGCTGTCGCCAGCGCGGGTATCCCTCGCCGAAGTTCAGTGAGCCAGTCTACAGGAACCCGGCAACCCGCACCTACGCCGCGATCAGCGCGAGAATACGACCCCGCCGTCGATCACGGTGTGGTCGACCCTCACGGTGTGCAGTTCTGCCGGGTCGGCCTGCACCACGTCGCGGTCGAGCAGTACGAGGTCTGCGACCTTGCCCACCTCGACCGATCCGACCTCGTCGTCACGGCGGATGGCGCGGGCCGAACCCGTGGTCGCGGCGCGCAGCGCAGAGCGCAGCGGAAGGGCCTCGTCGAGGAGGAAACCATCGCCGACCGAGTCAGCCGGGTGATGGCGGTTGACCGCCACGTGGATGGCATCCATCGGGTTGGCGCTGCTCACCGGCCAGTCGCTTCCCATCGCCAGCGGGACGCCGGCACGGCGCAGGCTCTCGAAGCGGAGCTGCAGGCCGCGCAGTCCATCGGGGAGCGCCGGCTCGATGATGTCGGTCATCTCGCTGTTGTGCCTGGCCCAGAACGCCTGGAGATTCGCGATCAGGCCCAGGCGTGCCATCCGGTCGATGGTGGCGTCGTCAAGCAGCCAGACGTGAGCGAGCTGGTGGCGCCTGTCCCGTGCGCCGTTCGCCGTGATCGCGGCCTCGAGCATGTCGACGCACTCGGTCACCGCGCGGTCGCCGACGACGTGGAAGTGCAGGTCGAAGCCGGCTGCGTCAATCTGCCGGATCCGCTCCGGCATGTCTGGGGTGTCGAAGAACGACACACCGACATTGTCAGCACGCCCGAGCACATACGGGGTGCTCAGTGCTGCACTGTGGGTCGAGAACCAGCCGTCGTACATGACCTTCACGGAGGTGCAGCGGAAGCGGGAACCCGGTTCGATGGCATCCCGCTGCGCGACGAGGGCAGCGAGGCTGTTCTCGTCATAGTCTCGCGGCCACCACAGTGACCCGGTCACCCGGCCGAGCAGTGTTCCGTCTGCAGCGGTGTCGCGATACAGGTCGTAGACATCCGTCGTTGGAACGAAGTCACCCACGATGGCGTCCTGCCAACCGGTCACTCCGAGCGAGAGCAGGTAGTCCTGCGCTGCAACGAGCCCCGCCCGCAGCGCCGTACGGTCGACGGCGGGCACCAGGTCGGAGACCAGTTGCATCGCCGACTCGTACAGAACGCCGGTGAGTTCGCCATGGGGGTCGCGCTCGATGACGCCACCGATCGGATCAGGCGTGGTGCGCGTGATTCCCGCCCGCCTCAGCGCCTCGCTGTTTACCCATACGCTGTGCCCGTCACGGTTGTTCAGGTATGCGGGTCGTGTGCCCGTGATGCGGTCGATCTCGGCGAGCGTTGCGGGCTCGCGCAGGAAGAGCGCGCCGTCCCAGCCGCGCCCCACGATCCACTCCTCGTCTGGGTTGTTCGCCGCGTAGCTCTGAACGGTGTCGAGAACCGCCTGCCTGGTCGCGCAGGCCGACATGTCACAGCGCAGCATCTCCACCCCAGACTCAGGGATGTGCACGTGCGAGTCGATGAAACCGGGAAGCAGCGAACGGCCATCCGCGGCGATGTGCTCAGCGCCTGACGCGCGGCGTGCGGGATCGTGCGGTTCGACGGAGGAGACCAGGCCGTCGGTCACCGACACATCCCACCGCTGCACCTCTGGGTCGCCCAGCGGCAGGGTGCAATCGGCAATGAACAGGTTGCGCTCGGTCATTGGTGCTCCTTCGGTGATCGGTCGAATCTACTTGACGGCACCCATGGTGAGACCGCGCACCAGCTTGTCTTGCGCGAGCCAGCCCACCAGAAGCACCGGAAGAGTCGCCAGGGTCGCCGCAGCAGACAACTGTGCCCAGAACGGGCCCTCGCTGGCCATGAACCCGACCAGGAAGATCGGCAGCGTCTCTGCGGCAGAACTGGTGAGGTTCACGGCGAAGAAGAACTCGTTCCACGAGAAGATGAAGCAGATCACGGCCGTCGCGGCGATGCCAGGGAGCATGAGCGGAAGGATGATCTTGCGGAAGGTCATGATGAGGCTCGCCCCGTCGAGGCTGGCAGCCTCGAAGAGCTCCGTAGGGATCTCCGACATGAACGACTGCAGCATCCAGATCGCCAGCGACAGGTTCATCGCGGTGTACAGCACCGTGAGGGTCCAGATGTTGTCGAGCGCACCGATGTCGCGGGCGATCAGGTAGAGCGGCACGATCGCGGCCGCGGGCGGCAGGAACCGGGTCGACAGGAAGAAGAACATGGAGTCACGCCAGCGGCTGATGCGCCGAACAGACAGCGCGTACGCGGCCGGGATGCTCAGTACGAGAACGAGCGCGAGTGACACGAGCGACGCGAAGAGCGAGTTGACGGCGTAGGGCTCGATGCCGCGCTGGAAGATGCTGATGTACTGCTCGAGCGTGGGCTCGAAGACGAACTTGGGTGGGTTGGTGTACGCGTCACCCTCGGTCTTGAAGCTCGAGAGCACCATCCAGCCGACCGGGAAGAAGAAGGCGATGCCTGCAACCCACGCGAGCAGGCTGAGCAGGCCGCCGTTGATTCGCTGGCGCAGTGGGCGGCGGCGTGTGCGGGGTGCCAGTGTTGTGCTCACGGTCATGCCTCCTTCGAGCCTTCGAGCAGGCGGGAGAAGATGCGCAGGCTCAGGGTCGCGACGAGGATGGTCGCGGCAACCACCACGACGCCGAGCGCCGCCGCCTGCCCGATCTCGAAGCCTCGGAACGCCTTGATGTACAGGAAGAACGGCAGGTTGGTCGTGGCGTTGCCCGGCCCGCCCTGCGTGGTCATGTAGATCACCTCGAACGCCTGCAGCAGGAAGATGGCTCCGAGAATCGAGCCCAGCTGGATGTAGCGGCGGAGGTGCGGCAAGGTCATGTACCTGAAGATCTGGAACGACGTGGCGCCGTCAACCTGTGCGGCCTCCAGGACGTCGTCGGGCTGGCTCTGCAGTCCGGCCAGGATGATGAGCATCATGAACGGTGTCCACTGCCACACCATGATGAACACGATGGTGGGGATGGATGCCTGGGTGAGCCAGTCGAAGCGCTCGACACCGAACGGTGCGAGCACGAAGTTGACGAACCCGAACATGGGGTCGAACATGCTCGTCTTCCACAGCAGCGCTGCGGCTGCGGGCATGACGAGGAACGGGGTGATGAGCAGGGTGCGCACGACCCCACGCCCGAAGAACTTGCGGTGAACCAGCAGCGCGAGGGCGACGCCCGTGATCATCGAGAACACGATCGCGGATGCCGTCATCAGCACGGTGTTCAGCGCTGCGTTCCTGAAGCCGGCATCCAGCCACATCTGCGCGAAGTTGACGAGCCCGACGAAGCGGGGCTCCTCACCGCGCAGCAGGTTCCACGAGTGGAGGCTGTACCAGATCGTCAGCAGGAACGGCAGCTGCGTGACGACGATGGCGAACACGAGTGCAGGCAGCAGCGGCGCGCGGCGTTTCCAGCCGTCTGCCCGTGACCGCGCGCGCACCCTGGGGTCGACGCTCGGCCGCGATGGTGCCGCTGCCTGCACTCGTGTCATGTCGTCAGTCCTCTCTCATGCCTACTTCTGGCGGCCGGCGTCCTTGGCCGACTGGTCGGCCATCGCGGATGCGTCGCTCAAGGCTTCCTTGACCGTCTTGGTGCCAGCGATGGCTGCCGAGATCTCCTGACCGAACTTGGTGGCGATGTCCTGGCCTTCAGGGAGGGCCAGCCAGCCGCCGCCTACGTACGGACGCGGGTTCACGCCGGGGTTGATGATGTTGAGGGACGAGACCGCGGCGAGCGTCTCTTCGCCGAATCCGTCAACCGACTCCATGTACTCGGGGATGTCGTAGGTCGAGGTGCGGCTGCCCGGGGGAACCTGGGTCCAGCTCAGCTCGGTACCGACGAGCTCGATGTACTCCTTCGAGGTGGCCCACTTCATGAAGTCAGCGGCAGCATCCTTGTTCTTCGAGGTTGCCGGCATGGCGAACGACCAGGCCCAGAACCAGCTGCCCGAATCGGTCTTCTCGACCGGCGGAAGGGCGTAGCCGTTCTTGCCGACCACGCTGCTCGTCGACGGGGTCTCGAGGATCGAGGCGGCTACCGTTGCGTCGTACCACATCGCGGCATTGCCCTGCGAGTAGGCGTTCAGGCACTCGGTGAAGCCGGCGTTCGCGGCGCCGGGGATGCCGTAGTTCTGCTGCACGTCGATGTAGAACTCGGTGGCCTCGACGACGGCAGGGTCAGTCAGGGTCGACTTCCAGTCCATGTCGTACCACTGACCACCGAAGGTGTCGATCATGGTGTTGAGCGTCATGGCGTTTCCACTCGAGGTGGGCGCGCCGCGAAGGCAGATTCCTGCCATGTCGTTGGCCGGGTCGTGGAGCTCCGCGGCGAAGTTGCGGATGTCCTGCCAGGTCGGCTGCTCCGGCATGGTCAGGCCAGCCGCCTCGAACAGGTCGGCGCGGTACATGATGAACGCGCCCTCTGCGTAGAACGGCAGCGCGTACGGGGAGTCGTCGATCGAGAGGCTCTGCAGCACCGACGGGATGATGTCGTCGACGTCGTAGTCCTTGTCGTCGTTCACGTACGGTGACAGGTCTTCGAGCCACTTGTTCTGGGCCCAGACCTGGGTCTGGTCGGGTCCGAGCATGACCACGTCGTACTGTCCACCCTTGGCCGCGATGTCCTGCGTCACGCGGTCCTTGAGCTGGGTCTCGGGGAGGATGGAGATCTTCACCTTGACCCCGGGGTGTGCATCCTCGAACTCGGGGAGGAGCGCCTGCAGGTCATCGATCTGCGGGTTGGCGACGGCGGCGACTGTGATTGTCGTGTCGCCGCCCGAGCCTCCGGTTCCGGAGCACGCAGCCATGCCTATGGCGAGCGTGGAGGCTACGCCGACCGCGAAGGCGGTGCGCAGTCTACGGGAGAATGTATGCGTCATTACTTACCTTCCACTGTGGTGATGCGGCGCATGGGGAGGGCCCCCGAGGCCGGTATTGCTATGAGCCAGGGGTGCGGCTCAGGTCTTCGCCGTCGAGCACATCCGACGGCAGGTGGTGCAAGATCTGTTCGACCAGGTCGGCGGCCGGTTCTGTGCCGGTGAGTTCGATTCCGTGCTCGTCTGGGCGCAGGCGCTCCATGGTGTCGAGCTGCGATTCGAGCAGCGACGCCGGCATGAAATGGCCCACCCGGTTCTGGATGCGCATGCGCACCGTTTCGACGTCGGGGTTGAGGTGCACGAAGTACATGGGCCCGGCTGTCCTGAGGATGTCGCGGTATGACTCGCGCAGTGCGGAGCAGACGACGACCGCTTGGGAGCCTTCCTCTTCTGCCTCGCGAAGCAGGTCGACGATGGTGTTCAGCCACGGCAGGCGGTCTTCGTCTGTGAGGGGAACGCCTGAGGCCATGCGCGCGATGTTCTCTGCGGAGTGCAGGTTGTCGGCCTCGATGAGCCGTCGGCCCAGTCGCGCGGCAAGGAGCTGCCCCACTGTTGACTTCCCGGAGCCCGAGACGCCAATCACGACCAGATGCTGGGCCACGCCCTCTCCTTACTTCGCCCGGCAGGCGACTTTGACCATGATTCAGCAATAGGTATGACCATTTGCGTCAGAGGGAAACATAGCACCTTTCGCGACTTTAGGTAACACCTTTTAGGAGTAGGTTGGGGTCATGCATCCGAATTCGCACGAAGGTGTACTGAATGTGGTGGGTCGACAGATCGTCGAAGGGCAGCGGCCCCCCGGAGCGGTCGTGACCCTTGAACAACTGCAGACCGAGTTCTCGGTCTCGCGCACCGTCGTGCGTGAGGCCATGCGCGTTCTCGAATCGATGTCGCTCGTCGAGTCACGCCGCCGTGTCGGCCTGATCGTGCGACCCCGCAGCGAGTGGAGTGTCTTCGACCCGCGGATCGTGCGCTGGCGGCTCGCAGGCTCGGAGCGGGAGACCCAGCTGCGCTGGCTCACCGAACTGCGCGTCGCGGTGGAGCCCTGGGCCGCCACGCAGGCCGCGCACCACGCCGACGCCATGCAGGGCGCCCAACTGCGCAAGATCGCAGCAGACATGCGGGCGCTGGGAGAGGCAGGGAACCTCGACGAGTTCCTGACTGCAGACATCGAGTTCCACACCTCGCTCATGCGCGCGAGCGGCAACGAGATGTTCGGTGCACTCAGCACCGTCATCGCCGAAGTGCTGTCGGGCCGCACCAACCTGGGCCTCATGCCGCACCAACCCACCGAGGTGGCACTCGACCTGCACGAGGCGGTTGCTGAAGCCGTGGCAGCCGGCGACGCGAAGAGGGCGCAGACGGAGATGTCAGAACTGCTCTCAGAGGTGCGCACGGCACTGTTCGGGGCCCAGTCAATGCCCGCGCCGATCCCCACTAGCCTTTAACCACAGACAGTGCAAGGAGAAGCAATGACGAACGACAGCGGCCAGGCGAACATCGGCGTTATCGGCCTGGCGGTGATGGGGTCGAACCTCGCCCGCAACCTGGCCAGCCGTGAAGGCAACACGGTCGCCGTCTACAACCGCAGCTTCGAGAAGACAGAAGCGCTGCTGGCGGAGCATCCAGAAGCCGGGTTCGTCGGCGCATCCACCTACGAGGAATTCGCTGCGGCGCTCAGCACACCGCGCACCGCGATCATCATGGTGAAGGCGGGAGCAGGAACGGATGCCGTGATCGACGAACTCGTCAAGGTCTTCGAGCCGGGCGACATCATCGTCGACGGCGGCAACGCACTCTTCACAGACACCATCCGCCGGGAGAAGGCGGTGCGGGAGACCGGAATCAACTTCGTGGGTGCAGGGATCTCGGGCGGTGAAGAAGGTGCGCTCAACGGGCCGTCCATCATGCCCGGCGGGTCTGCTGAGGCGTGGAAGACCCTCGGCCCCATCCTTCGCTCGATCGCGGCCGTCGCAGAAGGCGAACCGTGCGTGACCCACATCGGCACAGACGGCGCGGGCCACTTCGTCAAGATGATCCACAACGGCATCGAGTACGCAGACATGCAGCTCATCGCCGAGGCCTACGACCTGATCCGCCGCGGAACGGGCAAGACGCCGGCAGAGATCGCCGACATCTTCGCGGAGTGGAACCGCGGAGAGCTCGAGAGCTACCTCATCGAGATCACGGCAGAAGTGCTGCGGCAGGTCGACGCCAAGACCGGCAAGCCGCTCGTCGACGTCATCCTCGACCAGGCCGGGGCCAAGGGGACGGGTGCGTGGACGGTGCAGACCGCCCTCGAGCTCGGCATTCCGGTCTCCGGCATCGCAGAAGCCGTGTTCGCCAGGTCGCTGTCGTCGAAGCCTGCCCAGCGGGCCGCGGCATCCGCCCTCCCCGGGCCATCGGAGCAGTGGCAGGTGCACGACGTCGACGGCTTCGTCGAAGACGTGCGCCAAGCCCTGTACGCCTCCAAGATCATCGCCTACTCGCAGGGCTTCGACGAGATCGTGGCCGGGGCCGAGCAGTACGGCTGGGACATCAAGAAGGGCGAGGTCGCCAAGATCTGGCGGGGTGGCTGCATCATCAGGGCCCAGTTCCTCAACCGCATCACCGAGGCCTACGATGAGAACCCGGGCCTGGTCGCCCTGGTGACCGCGCCGTACTTCACCGAGGCGGTGTCGAAGGCGCAGGCCTCGTGGCGCCGCGTCGTGGTTGCTGCAGCCCAGGCGGGCATCCCCTCCCCCGCATTCTCGTCTTCGCTCGCGTACTACGACGGCCTTCGCGCCGACCGGCTACCGGCAGCCCTCGTGCAGGGCCAGCGCGACTTCTTCGGCGCGCACACCTACCGCAGGGTGGACGCCGAGGGCACGTTCCACACCCTCTGGTCCGGCGACCGCACCGAGGTCGAAGCGGTAGACACCCACTAGGCGTGCCTGCTCCGGTCGTTCGGGGCGGGACGGATGCGAGGATTGCAGGGTGAGCGACGAGCATCCGGAACTGAGCGGCTACGAACCGTTCGAAGAGAAGCCGCTGCGCAGCACGCGCAGAACCTGGGCGCTGCGCATCGTCGTGCTCGTCGCCGTGCTCGCCCTCGTGCTGCCAGGAGTGTTCACCACCCTCTCGGTCGGCACCAGCAACGCGTGGCGCGCGTGCACCTATCGGGCGGCCGTGGTCGACCCGTCGCTGCGCGCGGAGCCGAGGTTCGAGCTGTTCGGCCCCGGTGGACTCGGCTGGGAGTGCTACGCCACCGACCGGCTGGGAGACGAACACCACATCGACTCGATGGGACTCATCCCCGTCGCGCCGCGCGTGTTCGGGGTGCCCACGCAGCGCGTCTAGCTAAGCAGCACCGTCGAACATGCTCGTGACGGAACCGTCGGTGAACACCTGGTTGATCGCTCCAGCGATGAGTGGTGCGATCGGCAGCACCGTGAGCTTGTCGAACAGCTTGTCTTCCGGCAGCGGGAGCGTGTCTGTCACGACGACCTCGTCGATGAAGTCGCTGTCGAGCACCGTCGACGCCGGGTCTGAGAACACGGCGTGCGTCGCCGCGACGACCACGTTGGTGGCCCCGTTCTTCTTGAGCGCCTCAGCCGCCTTCGCGATCGTGCGGCCGGTGTCGATCATGTCGTCGACGAGAAGGCAGGTGCGGCCCTGCACCTGGCCGACGATCTCGTGCACAGAGACCTGGTTTGCGACCCGCGGGTCGCGGCGCTTGTGGATGATCGCCAGCGGCGCACCCATGCGGTCACTCCAGATGTCGGCGACACGCACGCGCCCCATGTCGGGCGACACGATGGTGAGCGTCGCCGGGTCGAGCTTCTCCTGAAAATACTTGAGCAGCACGGGCATGGCGAACAGGTGGTCGACGGGGCCGTCGAAGAAACCCTGGATCTGCGCGGCGTGCAGGTCGACGCTCATGATGCGGTCGGCGCCCGCAGCCTTGAACAGGTCGGCGACCAGACGCGCCGAGATCGGCTCGCGACCGCGGCCCTTCTTGTCTTGCCTGGCGTACGGGTAGAACGGGGCGACCACGGTGATGCGCTTGGCGGATGCCCGCTTGAGCGCGTCGACCATGATGAGCTGCTCCATCAGCCACTCGTTGATGGGCGTGGTGTGCGACTGGATGACGAAGGCGTCGCAGCCGCGCACGCTCTCGTCGTACCGCGCGTAGATCTCACCGTTCGCGAAGGTGCGCGCATCCGTCGGCACGATCTCGGTCTCGAGCGCTGCAGCAATGTCGATGGCCAGCTGCGGATGCGCGCGGCCTGTGACAAGCACGAGCCGTTTCTGTCCGTTGACGGTGATTTCGGACAAGAATCGCTCACTCTCTGCCGTGGCTGGAACTAGCGGTCAGGCCTGGTTCGGCTCGCCGGCGGACGCCTCGGCCGCTGCTTTCGCCGCCGCGGTTCCCGCACGGTTGGCCTCGACCCACCCTGCCATATTGCGTTGTGGGGCCACGTTGATCGCGAGCGACCCGGCAGGCACGTCTTTGCGGACGACCGTCCCGGCACCCGTGTAGGCTCCGTCGCCAATTCTAACGGGAGCGACGAACACGTTGTGCGACCCACTGCGCACGTGCGAGCCCACCACCGTGCGGTGCTTGTTGACGCCGTCGTAGTTGGCGGTGATGGTGCCAGCACCCACGTTCGAGTATTCGCCCACCTCTGTGTCGCCGATGTAGCTCAGATGCGGCACCTTGCTGCCGCGGCCGATTCGCGTGTTCTTCGTCTCGACGAAGGTTCCGATCTTGCCGTCAGCGTCGAGGTAGGTGCCGGGGCGCAGGTAGGCGAACGGGCCGACGGATGCGCCGTCACCGATCACGGCCAGCGTTCCGTCTGTGCGCTTGACGGTGGCGTTCTCGCCGATCTCGCAGTCGACGAGCGTGGTGTCCGGGCCGATGACCGAGCCGCGCCCGACGACGGTCGCGCCCTTGAGCTGCGTGCCGGGGAGGATCTCGACGTCTTCTGCCAGCGTGGTCTTCAGGTCGATCCAGGTGCTGGCCGGGTCGTGAATGGTCACACCGGCGAGCTGCCAGCCGCGCACGATGCGAGCGTTCAGCTCGCGGGCGGCGTCGCCCAGTTGAACCCGGTCGTTGATGCCGGCGACGAGCCAGTGGTCTGAGACCGGGACCGCCTCGATGCGGCCACCGGATGCTCGGATGCCCGCAGCGGCATCCGTGAGGTACTTCTCCCGCTGTGCGTTGTCGGTACCGATTCCTGCGAGCGCCGAACGCAGCCGGCCCGCCTCGAACACGTAGACGCCCGCGTTCACCTCTGTGACGGCGAGCTGCTCGCTGGTGGCGTCTTTGTGTTCGACGATGGCCTCGAAGTGGCCGTCTGCCGAGCGGATGATGCGGCCGAACCCGCTGGGGTTGTCGAGCTTGGCGCTCAGGATGGTGAGCGCGTTGGCCTCGTGCCGGTGGGCAGAGACCAGCGCACGAAGGGTGGCCGCATCGAGCAGTGGAACGTCGGCGCTGAGCACGACGACCGGCCCGTCGAAACCTTCTGGCAGGCCGCCGAGCGCGACCTCGACGGCGCGACCGGTACCGGGGATCTCGTCTTGGTCGATGATGATCGCGTTCGGGTTCTGCTCGGTCACGGCGGCCGCGACCGCGTCGCGCTCGTGCCGCACCACGACCAGGATGTGCGCAGCACCCAACTCTTCAGCCGTGGCGAGCACGTGACCCACCAGCGGAACCCCCGCAATGGTGTGCAGCACTTTCGCCTTCGCCGACTTCATTCTGGTTCCCTGGCCTGCGGCGAGGATGACGACGGCAAGACCGGATGCTGACATGGGTGCTCCTTGTGGGATCATGGCGAGCTCCGCCCCCAGGATTCGAACCTGGACCTGACAGTTCCAAAGACTGCAGTGCTGCCGTTACACCAAGGCGGAATGCACTGTCACGAGAACGGCGCCGTCCAATTCTGCCAGACGTGGGCCCGCTCCTGCTGACGCCGGATTGACGGGATAATGGGGGGATGCCCGAACGCGACGAAGTGGACCGCATCGTCGAGGCGTGGTCACGTGAGCGGCCGGACCTCGATTTTGCGCCCCTGCAGGTGCTGAGCCGGGTGGGGCGCCTTGCCCGACACCTCGACCGCGCGAGGCGCAGCGCCTTCGCCGTATCGGAGCTCGAGTCGTGGGAGTTCGATGTGCTCTCCGCCCTGCGTCGCGCCGGTGAGCCGTACCAGTTGAGCCCGAAGTCGCTGCTGCAGCAGACGCTGGTGTCTTCTGGCACCATGACCAACCGCATCGACCGCCTGGTGGCGAGGGGCCTCGTTGAACGCAGGACCGCGCCGCACGATGGCCGCGGCGTGCTCGTGGTGATGACCCCGGAGGGCCAGGCCAGGGTCGACACCGCGATCAGCCAGTTGCTGGTCTCTGAGGCTGAGCTGCTCGAGCGCCTGCCACCCGGGGAGCGGGTGCGGCTGGCGGGGCTGCTGCGCAAGCTGAGCCTCGACTTCGACTAGCGGCGCTGATCAGGCCAATCGGACGATCGGGGCGTCAGCTTGGTTCCAACGGAACAGCACCAAGTGCCAGAGACCGGGGCTCGTGCGCGAGGGGTCGATCAGGCCGTTCGCTCCGATCTCAAAGAGGCGGTCGCGCACTATCCACGATCGCGGGGTGCCCCCGATCGCGGCAATCTCCTGCCAAGGGGCAACAGCGTCGGACAGATCGATTCCTGCTGCAGCGAGGGCGCTGGCATCGCGCAGATCGACGATGCCAGCCGCCTCAACCTCGACGCCGAGGATCTCCATCGCGGCTGGACGAGCATCCTTGTGAGCAACCATCGCTGCTTCGACGCCCTCAATAGAGGAGCTCAGGTATAGAGTCGGCTCGGACGCCCTCGAATAGCGCCCGGGCGTGCGCGATCCCGCGATTGCGAACTCGCGGAACTGCGGATCGACCGCCCGATAGAACGTGCCACGAATCACTGGGCCAAAAATCGAGTCGGCACGCGTCACACAATCAGCATCTCATCCTGCCGCAGTGCATGAGACACGTGACCGTTGATCAACACGCGCTAACGGCGGAGCGCCTTTCTGGCGAGGGTGTTGCCGAGCCACTGCACCAGCTGCACGAGGATGATGATGATGATCACCGCAGCCCACGTGACGGTCGGGTTGAACAGCCGGTAGCCGTACTGGATGGCGAAGTTGCCGAGCCCGCCACCGCCCACGTAGCCGGCGACAGCAGACATGTCGACGAGCGCGACGAAGATGAACGTGTAGCCGAGGATGAGCGGCCCGAGTGCCTCCGGTATGAGCAGGGTGAAGATGATGCGCATGGGCCCGGCACCCACCGACCTTGCTGCTTCGATCACACCGGGCTGCACCGTGAGCAGGTTCTGTTCGACGATGCGGCTGATGCCGAACGCCGCCGCGAGCGACAGCGTGAAGATGATGGCGTTGTTGCCGATACCCGTACCCACGACTGCCCGGGCGAGCGGTTGCGCCGCCGCGAGGAAGATGATGAACGGGATGGGCCGGAAGATGTTGACCAGAACGTTCAGCACACCGAACACGGCGGCGTTCGCGAGAAAGCTGCCGCGCCTCGTCGTGTACAGGCCGAGGCCGAGGATCATCCCGCCGATGCCGCCGAAGAAGAGCGACAGGCCGACGATCCACAGCGTCTCGTAGGTCGACTGCCACAGCAGCGGCAGAAGCTCGATGAGGTCGTCCACCTACCTCACCTCCGTTACGGCCGCCAGCGCCCCCACGCGCGCGAGTGCAGCATCGATCGCATCGTCTGTGCCGGTCAGGCTCAGGGTGAGGTGCCCGAAAGTACGGCCCTGGATGTCGTTGATGCCCCCGTAGATGAGCTCGAACCCGACTCCGCCGGACGCCAGTTCGAGAAACACCGTCGACTGTGATGCGTCGCCGTCTGTGAACGAGAGCGTGACGATGCGGCCGGGATGCCTGCGCTTCAGCGCTTCCAGCTCGTCGGGTTCCGGAACCGCCTGCACGACCGTCGAAACGAACCGCTTCGTCGCATCCGTCTGAGGGTTCGCGAAAATGTCGAACACGTCGCCGCGTTCGATGATGCGCCCGGAGTCCATCACCGCCACCTTGTTGGCGATCGAGCGGATGACCTCCATCTCGTGCGTGATGACGACGATGGTGACCCCGAACTCCCGGTTGACGCGCTGCAGCAGTTCGAGAACTTCGCTCGTCGTCTCAGGGTCGAGGGCGCTGGTCGCCTCATCGGCCAGCAGGATGCGCGGGCCGGTCGCCAAGGCGCGGGCGATGCCCACCCGCTGCTTCTGGCCGCCCGAGAGCTGGTCGGGGTAGCTGTGCGCCTTGTCGGCGAGGCCCACGAAATGCAGCAGCTCGGAGATGCGTTTCTGGTGCTGTTCCTTCGGCACGCCGGCGACGGTGAGCGGATACTCGACGTTGCCCCAGACGGTTCGCGAGGTGAACAGGTTGAACTGCTGGAACACCATGCCGATGCCCAGCCGGATGCGACGCAACTCCCGCTCCTTGAGCGTCGACAGTTCTTCCCCGCCCACCACGATGCTTCCGCTCGTGCTGCGCTCAAGGGCGTTGATGAGTCTCACGAGGGTCGACTTGCCCGCGCCCGAGTAGCCGATGATGCCGTAGATGTCGCCCTCCTCGATCTCGAGGCTCACGCGGTCGAGCGCGACGAGTGGCGCCTCGCCCCGGGTGCGCGGCGGGAAGGTCTTCGAGACCTCGCTCAACTGGATGACTGGCATGCTGTGCAACTCCATGGGGAGAGGGGCGCGGAGGTCGTCCGCGCCCCTCATCGATCGGTGGCTAGCCCTGTGCCCGGATGTCGGACTGCACGGTGGCAAGCGAGGCTACGAGGTCAGCAGCCGGGGTCTGCAGCAGCACCGCGGTGCCGCCCGAGACCTCGAGCACGCCGTCCTGCACGGCCTTGGTGGACTGGTACAGCTCAACGAGCCTCTGGTACAGCTCGTTGTCTGCGTCACCGGCCTGCGCCGCGAAGATGTTCACGTACGGAAGGGCGTTCGGGTCGCTGGGGTCATCGGTGGCGATCGCGTCGGAGAAGCTGAGGCCGGCATCCGCGACGAAGTCGTTGTTGATGATGGCTGCCGCGACGTCAGGAAGCGAGGTGGGGGCGAGTGCGGCCTCGAGTGCGGTGACCGTGACCTTGGATGCCGCAGCGTCGATGTCGTCGAGAGTGGCGAAGATAGATCCGCCGCCCTTCAGCTCGATGAGCCCGGCGGACTGGAGAACGAGGAGCGAGCGAGCAAGGTTGCTGGCGTCGTTCGGCACGGCGACCGTCGAGCCCGCAGGGATGTCTTCTACAGAGTCGTACTGCGTCGAGTAGAGCGCGAGCGGGTAGATGGCGGTGGCGCCGATGGGGGTGAGGTCTTCGCCGGACGCTTCGTTGTACTGCGCCAGGTAGACGATGTGCTGGAACTGGTTCAGGTCGAGCTCCCCCTCGGTGAGGGCGGGGTTTGGCAGCTCGTAGCTGGTGAAGTCGACGATCTCGACGCTGATGCCTTCAGCGGCGGCAGCCTTCTTGTAGTCGGCCCAGTACGGGTCGCTCGCACCGACGACTCCGATCTTCACCGGGTCTGCCGCGGAGCCCTTGCCCTCGGTGATGGCGTTGCTTGCAGCATCGGTGGGAGCTGCCTTCGAGTTGTTCGTGGCGATGGCAATGCCGACGACGACCGCGACGACCACAGCGGCGATGGCCGCGATGATGGCGATGAGCTTGCCGCGCTTCTTCGGCGCGGCGATGAGAGGTGTCTGGTCAGACATGGGGGTGGAACCTTTCGAAACGGATGCTGTGTGTGGGTGGTCAATCCAGCTTCAGCGAGCATCCGCCCGGCCCGAAATTGCGTGACACAGTGTGACGAAACGCGGAGTAATGTTCGGCGCTCTGTGCGGGCTCTCCCCGCGCGCTCAGCCGAGCGAGGCGCAGGCGATGCAGGTGCGGGCGTACGGCCTGGCCTCCAGGCGTGCCGCGGCGATCGGCCCGCCGCAGCGCTCGCAGCGGCCGTAGTCCCCCGTGTCGAGCTTTTCGAGAGCCAGCGCGATGTCGGCCAGGCGCTGCGTCGACTGCGCGAGCAGGGCATCCGTTTGGGAGCGTTCGAAGGCGAGGGTCGACCCTTCCGGGTCGTGCTCGTCATCGTTGTTCGAGTCCTGGCGTGCGTGCACGAGCGACTCGATGTCTGCCCCGAGGTCAGCCATCAGCGTCATGGTCGACTGCTGCTCCGCAAGCAGCAGCGCGCGGTACTTCTCGGGCTTCACTGTTCGAGCACCTCGCTCAATTCGAGCCAGCGCAATTCGAGGTCTTCCATGGCCTGCTCCAGCGCACGGAGCTCATCTGAGAGAGCACCGAGCCCCACGTAGTCACTCTGGTCGTGCGCGGCCATGCGGTCGTGAACCCGGGAGATCTGGCCCGTCACCTTTTCCAGCTTCCGGCTGACGGATGCGAGCTCCTTCTCGGCGTTGCGCAGCTCAGCGCCCGTGAGTTTTCCCGGCTTTGCAGGCTCAGCAGTCCGCGCAACGGGTGCGTCTGGACTTGCCGCCGAAGCCCGCAGCTTCAGGTACTGATCGACCCCGCCAGGGAGGTGACGCATCCGCCCGTCGAAGATGCCGTACTGGTTGTCGGTGACGCGCTCCAGCAGGTAGCGGTCGTGGCTGACCACAATGAGGGTGCCCGGCCACGAGTCGAGCAGGTCTTCGATGGCGGCCAGGATGTCGGTGTCGAGGTCGTTGGTTGGCTCGTCGAGGATGAGCACGTTCGGCTCGCCCAGCAGGATGAGCAGCAACTGCAGACGCCGGCGCTGGCCGCCGCTCAACTCTTTGACACGGGTGCTGAGCTGCGCACTCATGAACCCCATGCGTTCGAGCAATTGACCAGGCGTGAGTTCCTTACCCCCGCTCACGTACGAACTCTTCTGCCGGGCGATGACATCCATCACACGATCGTCCTGGATGTCGGCGAGCTCATCCAGCTGCTGGCTGAGGATCGCGACCTGAACCGTCTTGCCGCGCTTGACGCGACCCGTGGTCGGCTCCAGCGTGCCCGCGATCAGCGAGAGCAGCGTCGACTTTCCGGCGCCGTTCACTCCCAGGATGCCGGTGCGCTCTCCCGGCGCGATACGCCACTCGATGTCGCGCAGCACCTCGCGCCCCCCGAAGGAGACGCTGACGTCGATCAGGTCGACAACGTCTTTGCCGAGGCGCGCAGTGGCCAGTTGGCTGAGTTCGACCGTGTTGCGCGGCGGCGGTTCGTTCGCAATCAGCTCGTAGGCGGCATCCATGCGGAATTTCGGCTTCGAGGTGCGCGCCGGGGCGCCGCGACGCAGCCACGCGAGCTCCTTGCGCATGAGGTTCTGGCGTTTCGCTTCGCTGGCTGCGGCCATCCGGTTACGCTCGACCCGCTGCAGAATGTATGCGGCGTACCCGCCCTCGAAAGGTTCGATCGTCTGGTCGTGCACCTCCCACGTGTCGGTGCACACCTCGTCGAGGAACCAGCGGTCGTGGGTGACCACGATGAGCCCGCCCTGATTCGCCGGCCAGCGCTTCTTCAGGTGCGCCGCGAGCCAGGCGATGCCCTCCACGTCGAGGTGGTTGGTGGGTTCGTCGAGGAAGACGATATCCCAGTCGCCGACGAGCAGCTGCGCGAGGGCTACCCGGCGGCGCTGCCCACCGGAGAGCTCGCCGAGCGTTGCGTGCCACGGGATGCCGGGAAGGAGTCCGTCGATGACGTCACGGATGCGCGCATCCGACGCCCACTCGTACTCCTCACGGTCGCCCACGATGCACTGGCTCACCACGAGAGAACCGTCGAGTTCGTCGCCTTGGTCGAGCATGCCGAGGGTGACGCCGCCGCGCCGGGTGACCCTGCCGGAGTCGGGCTCGATGCGGCCGGCCAGCAGGCGCAGCAGGGTCGACTTGCCATCACCGTTGCGGCCGACGACGCCGATGCGTTCGCCCTCGTTCAATCCGATCGTGACCGAGTCGAAGATGACGCGGGTCGGGTATTCGAGGTGAAGCGCTTCCGCGCCGAGGAGATGGGCCACCCCTCAACGCTAGTCGGAGTCAGATCACGAGAATGTCGCTGGCAACCACGAAACTCACGGTGCCGAGATTCGCGAGGGCGGTGCAGGCTGCGCCAGTCTCGTAGCACGCCCACAGCCTCCGATTGGAATCGAAGGTGGTGCCGTTCCAGCCACTCAAGACGAAGGACTCGTTCCCCACCGGCATCCCTGTGAACATCATGCCCGGGTCGATGTAGAGCTCCGCTGGGTCCAGCGAGCCGGGCGTGAGGTCCGGATGCTCGAGCTCGAAGTGGTCAAGACCGGAGATGAAGCCGATCACCCTGTCGATGGGTTGGCCGACAGCATCCGCCACCGTGATGATGACGGCGTTGCTGGTGCCGCCCAGACTGTAGAGGTCTTCGCCCGGTCCCCCGCGCAGTCGATTTATTCCGTTCGAGCCATAGAGTTCGTCGTCCCCCTCGCCGCCGACGAGAGTGTCATCTCCGTTGCCCCCCACAAGGAGGTCATCCCCCGAACCGCCGATCAACGTGTTACCCCAGGGCCCGCCGCGAACCTCCGACGCGCGCGTCCACCCGCTGAGGTCGACGGTGGTCGGGCCCGACGTGACGACATCCACCCGCAGATGGCCAGACAACGCATCATCCAACTGCACGAGATTGACACCCGCAATACCCGTATTCGTGACGTTCAGCGTTCCGGAGATGCCGTTAGCCGCAACGCTGCTCAGATTGTCGAGCAGCACATCGCCGATATCGCTTGGCACGACGCCGGAAACCGTGAACCCGGTGTTGCGCTGCAGCAAGGTGGTCAGGAGCGTCGGGGTGAGCACGGGGTCGTTGCCGGCGAGAGAAGTGACGATTGTGATCGGCGGAGCGTCTGTGATCCGCTCATTGCCGGCGACATCCGCTTGCCGCACTGAAAGACCGGCCGTGGTGCCGATCGGGAGCAGTACGGATGCTGCGGGAGCGCCCCAGGGATCGGTGGCATGTGTTCGCAGCTGCCACGGCTCAGGGTCGGCGACGCTGATGGCGACGGTGCCGTCAGCACTCGTCCAGTCGCCAGCATTCCCGGTGTCGTGTTCCAGGGTGAACACGGCGGGTGCTGGGGGTGTCAGGTCGACCGTCACCGCGCGAGCGAGGACACTCGTCGCGCTCGTGACCCCGCCCACCGTCTGGCGCGCTCCGACGTCACCGATAGCGAACGTTCCCTCACCCAGGTTGAATGAGGTACCCACTCCAGGAGCCCACGCTGTGCCGTCCCAGCGCTCCCATGAGCCGGAAGGATCGAGCCCTGCAACGTCGATAGTGGGGTTGTTTGTCACCCCATCAACGGCACTGGAGCCAGTGTCTGCACGCAGCGTGAGAACGGGTGCGCTCGGCGGTGCAGCAGCTGGAGGCGATGCGGGCGCCGACACCGACTTCGGTGTGGAGGGCTGCCACACGGCTGGGGGAAGTGGCGGTGGAGCGTCAACAGGTGTCTCCTCCTGCACCTCGTCCCCTGGCTCGTCCACGCTGTCGATCGGGTCTTGCACCTCTGATTCGACCGGTTCAGGCGTCGGCTCCTGGGGCGTGCTCGTCCCCAGGGGAATGCATGCGGATGTCGACAGCACTGCTGCGAGAAGAACCGCGATCCCCATTCGCCGCGCGTGCTTCGAAGCCATTGAGCGTTCCCCCAGTCATGGCGTGCTTCTTCCCAAGTTGACACCATATCGACTCCACGGGGCCCATGGGTGGCGTTCTTCCGCCAGCCTGTGAGGCTCGGCCAGCCTGTTACACCGTTGAGGCGGCTGGCCGCATGAGGTGCGCCATCCACCACCAGGCGAACCAGCCGATCACGACGGTGACCACCAGACTCAGCAGCAGGGATACCACGCCGAAGACCGCCATGACCGCGACCGCGGTCTCGAACGAGCCATCCGGAATCACCGCGCCAGACAGCTGGAGTGGGATCCACGCCACCCAGCCCACGAACCAGCTCGCCGCGATGGCGACACCGGCGCCAGCCCAAGTCACGCCCCAAGGGTTCGGATGCCCCGCGCGGGCGAGCATGCCGCGGCTGATAAAGACCGACCACACCCAGAGTGCAGCCCCCACGACACCGGCGATCACCAGCGGGACCACCCACGCGGCAGGATTGATGCTCTCAATGAAGTCCATGAGCCGCAGGAAGTCGGCGTCACGCACCTCCCTCGACGCCCCCGCAACGCCAACGACCCAAGCGAAGAACGCCGAGAACAGGCCGATCATCACCGCCGTGGAGAGCAGCCCCCAGCCGATCGACATGACCGTGAAGCTGACCGCGCCCGCCACGGATGCCTTGCGCTTCAGCTCCGGGGAGAGCGGCGGCTTCGCCAGCGGGGCGGGCTGCGGGACGTATGCGGGGGTCTGCTCGGTCATGACTCAAGCCTAAGAGCGCACCCGCATCCCGACACCCCCTTCTCAGGCTGCTGCGAGGGATGCCACAAGTGGGATCAGTCGCTCAAGAGGCGGGCACCATGTACCGGCCCCACAGCACGAACAACCGTGAGTCGGGCGGCGCTCAACGCGATCTGCAGTTCGAGTGCGCTGTCGAGGTCCGCCGCCAGGAAGGCGACCGTCGGGCCCGAACCCGAGATGATTCCGGCCAGCGCGCCGTTCTCCTCACCCAGCTCGATGATGCGGGCAAGGCCCGGCTCCAGGTGGAGGGCAGGGGCCTGCAGGTCGTTGTGGAGCACCTCAGCGAGCATCCGCGAATCGCCGGCGCGCAGGGCCTGCAGCACGTTGGTGTCAACGCGCGGCTGGGCCTCAATGGGAAAGATGTCCTGGGCGTGACGGGTGCGGTGCCGGTCGAGTTCGTCGTAGACCTCCGGCGTGCCCATCCCGAAATCGGCGAGAGCAAGCACCCACTGGAACTGCCCGGTGGCAAGCGCGGGACTCAGCTGAGCCCCGACCCCGGTGCCGATCGCTGTGCCGCCCGTGAAGGCAAACGGAACATCCGCCCCCAATTGCGCGGCGAGCTCGAGCAGCTCCTCGCGGGTCAGCCCCGTGTTCCACAGCGCGTCGCACGCCAGCAGAGTCGCCGCAGCGTCGGCGGACCCACCGCCCATACCACCCGCGATCGGCACGTGCTTCTCGATCTCGAGCCGCACGCCCCGGCGATACCCGGTCTTGCGGGCGAGCAGGCGGGCCGCCTTGACGGCCAGGTTCGAGCCATCCGTCACCAGCTCAGACGTGTCGATCGAGCCGGTGAAGCTCACCGAGAAATCGCTCGCAGGGCTGGCCCTCACGTCTTCGAACAGCGAGACAGCCTGATAGGCGGTGGCAACCTCGTGGTAGCCGTCTTCGAGCTGCTCGCCAACCTTCAGATAGACGTTGATCTTGCCAGGCGCGCGCGCGTGTACCACCCTCGATGCAGCTCCGGTGGTCATGCAATAAACCTAGCCGACAGAGTTGTCTGCTCTTGACGCGACGACACCCAGAACGACAGCGAGCGCATCCTTCGCCGGCTCGAGCTGGTCTGGACTCGTCAACTTGAGGCGAGTGAGCGACACCCGGCTCTTCTCACCCACCGGGCTCACGGTGGCCAGAACCTGCGAGCCGTCGTCGAGCTTCCATCGGGCGGTCGGATGCTTGGCCTCCGGACTCACACTGCTCGGCTCCCGACCCGAGGATTCGGAGTACGCGGCAATTACCAGCTGGAGGGCGGCAGGCCGCGGCAGCCCAACCGTCTTACTTGAGCTGGTGGTGAAGGTGCCGTCGGCGAGCTGCCCGGGCAGCCGCATCCCCCTCGCCTGCTCGTAGCCGACCGTGATCCCTTGCGCCCACCAGCCGTCGACGCCGTGCTCATCGCGCAGCCACGAGGCGATCTGCGGATGCTTCCACCCGGTCGCCCCCTCAGCGTCGAGCAGCTCGTGCCACGCCTCCCGAGTGCGGCCGGTCGCCTCAAGCATCCGGTCGTCTGAGATGTTCTGCCCCGAAACACCAGCCATCCCACCACGCTATCCCGTCGCCGAAATGAGAGCTCTTCTCGGATCAGTGCACGGAAAGGAGGAGGTTCTTCACGTTTTTGGCGGGTTTCTCCTCCTTTTCCACGCGCGGCAGCGGCGCAGCACAGCCAGCGCGGCACGGCGGCGGCACGCGAAGGCGGAGGCAGGCCTCAGGATGCGCGGGCGATCGCCAGGAAGTCGTGCACGGTCAGCTGCTCCCCGCGGTTGGTGGGTGCGATGCCCGCGCGCTCCAGAACGGCGGATGCCTCGGCCGAGCCCCCGAAAACCTCGGCGAGCGCCTGCCGCAGCATTTTGCGGCGCTGCCCGAACGCGGCATCGACGATGCGGAAGGTGGTGACCCGCTCCTCTTCCGTGCCGATCGGCTGCTCCCGCACCCTGAACCCGACCAGAATCGAGTCGACGTTGGGCACCGGCCAGAACACCTGCCTGCTCACCATTCCCGCCGTCTTCCAGTGCCCGTACCACGCGGCCTTCACGCTGGGGCTCCCGTACACTTTCGACCCCGGCTCGGCGGCTATGCGCTGACCGACCTCGGCCTGCACCATCACGAGCCCAGACGTGATGTCGCGGAAGTGCTCCAAAAAGTGCAGCAGCACGGGCACGGACACGTTGTACGGCAGGTTCGCGACGAGCCGGCGCACCGGCGCCGGCAGCTCGGTGACGCCGAGCGCGTCGGCGTGCACGACCGTGAGCCCGTGCGCGGAGCCGCGCACCGCTTCGACGGTGAGCGGCAGCTGCGCGGCG
>Ga0180215_1000505_pt1 | contig 49821 bp, 43 predicted proteins | sample eDN3rd37CBELigBY_FD_128871 | JGI IMG/M metagenome (GOLD analysis project Ga0180215, IMG submission 128871) | Enriched backyard soil microbial communities from Emeryville, California, USA - eDNA 3rd pass 37_C BE-Lig BY (version 2) (version 2) | ecosystem: Environmental > Terrestrial > Soil >... | reverse complement strand
TATGATTGCGAATTACGTTGCAGCACAACATAGTACAAATACCCTAGGGATTCGGGACAGCAGTCCGAACAATCCCCGGGTACAAAGAAACCCGCCCCGGAAGGACTTGAGTCCTTCCGGGGCGGGTCTTTCGAACCGTGTGGTATCACACCGTGCGAGGGACGATCAGCCCTCCGCGTTCTCGGCGCCCTCGGCCGGCGCGGCAGCCGCGTCGTCCTCGACCGGAACCAGGCTGATCTTGCCGCGGTTGTCGATGTCGGCGATCTCGACGCGGATCTTCGAGCCGACGTTCACGACGTCCTCGACCTTGGCGATGCGCTTGCCGTTGCCCAGCTTGCTGATGTGCACCAGACCGTCGCGGCCCGGGAGCAGCGAGACGAACGCGCCGAACGCCGTGGTCTTGACCACGGTGCCGAGGAAACGCTCGCCCACCTTCGGGAGCTGCGGGTTGGCGATGGCGTTGATCTTGTCGATCGCGGCCTGCGCGGACGGGCCGTCCGCCGCACCGACGTAGACGGTGCCGTCGTCCTCGATGGAGATGTTGGCGCCGGTCTCCTCGGTGATCGAGTTGATCATCTTGCCCTTGGGGCCGATGACCTCGCCGATCTTGTCCACCGGAACCTTGATGGTGGTGATGCGCGGCGCGAACGGGCTCATCTCGTCCGGCGTGTCGATGGCCTCGGCCATGACCTCGAGGATCGTGGCGCGAGCGTCGTGGGCCTGCGAGAGCGCACCCGCCAGCACCTGCGACGGAATGCCGTCGAGCTTGGTGTCGAGCTGCAGGGCGGTCACGAAGTCCTTGGTGCCGGCGACCTTGAAGTCCATGTCGCCGAACGCGTCCTCGGCACCGAGGATGTCGGTCAGCGCCACGTAGCGGGTCTCACCGTCGACCTCGTCGGAGACCAGGCCCATCGCGATGCCCGCGACCGGAGCCTTCAGCGGCACACCGGCATTGAGCAGCGACAGCGTGGAGGCACACACCGAGCCCATCGACGTCGAACCGTTGGAGCCGAGAGCCTCGGACACCTGACGGATCGCGTACGGGAACTCCTCCTGGCTCGGCAGCACCGGCACGAGGGCGCGCTCGGCGAGAGCGCCGTGGCCGATCTCGCGACGCTTCGGCGAACCGACGCGGCCGGTCTCACCGGTCGAGTAGGGCGGGAAGTTGTAGTGGTGCATGTAACGCTTGCTGGTCTCGGGACCGAGCGAGTCGACCTGCTGCGCCATCTTGATCATGTCCAGGGTGGTGACACCCATGATCTGGGTCTCGCCGCGCTCGAACAGTGCCGAACCGTGGGCGCGGGGGACGACCGCGACCTCGGCCGAGAGCGCGCGGATGTCGGTGATGCCGCGGCCGTCGATGCGGAACTGGTCGCGCAGGATGCGCTGGCGGACCAGCTTCTTGGTCAGCGAGCGGAACGCCGCGCCGATCTCCTTCTCGCGACCCTCGAAGCTCGGGGCGACCTGCTCGAGGATCTCGACCTTGATCTCGTCGGTGCGGTCGTCGCGCTCCTGCTTGCCGGCGATGGTCAGCGCCTCGGCGAGCTTCTCCGACGCGGCGGCTTCGACGGCGGCGTACACGTCGGACTCGTACGCCGGGAACAGCGGGAACTCCCCGGTGGGCTTCGCGGCGGCGGCGGCGAGCTGCTGCTGCGCGATGCACAGGCGGGCGATGAACGGCTTGGCGGCCTCGAGGCCCTGCGCCACGATCGCCTCGGTCGGAGCCTGCGCGCCACCGTCGATCAGTGCGATGACGTTCTCGGTGGCCTCGGCCTCGACCATCATGATCGCGACGTCGGCGGTGTCCGGGTTGTCGCCACCGGCGACGATGCGGCCCGCGACGACCATGTCGAACACGGCGTTCTCGAGCTGCTCGACGGTCGGGAACGCGACCCACTGGCCGGTCTTGTTCTCGTCCGAGGTGATCAGCGCGATGCGCACGCCACCGACCGGGCCGGAGAACGGCAGGCCCGCGATCTGGGTGGACGCGGACGCGGCGTTGATCGCGACGACGTCGTACAGGTCGTTCGGGTTCAGGCTCAGCACCGTCACGACGACCTGGATCTCGTTGCGGAGGCCGTCGACGAACGACGGGCGCAGCGGACGGTCGATGAGGCGGCAGGTCAGGATGGCGTCGGTGGAGGGGCGGCCCTCACGACGGAAGAACGAGCCGGGGATGCGGCCCGCGGCGTACATGCGCTCCTCGACGTCCACCGTCAGCGGGAAGAAGTCGAAGTGCTCCTTGGGCTGCTTGGAGGCGCTGGTGGCCGACAGCAGCATGGTCTCGTCGTCCAGGTAGGCGACGACGGAACCGGCGGCCTGCTGCGCGAGGCGGCCGGTCTCGAAACGAATGGTGCGGGTGCCGAAGGCCCCGTTGTCGATGGTCGCGGCGGTCTCGAACACGCCCTCGTCGACCTCGACTGCAGTGGTGCTGGTCATCTCTGTGTCTTCTCTTCCCTCTTCGTCTTCGCCGTACCCGCGTGGGCGCCACGGCCCCCTTGGCCACGGCTGCGCACCGACTCGCGGAGGCGGTCGTCGATCGAAACCCTCCGGTCCCGGATCACCGGGGTTCGGAGGGTCACTACCGAGGACCGACACCGTCGGCGCATACGGTTCGCCGCCTACCCAGGCGGCGTTTGCCGGTCTTCCGGCGCAAACACCGGTAGCCGACGAGGCCAGTCTAGAGGCATTCCCGTCGGCTACCGGCAGAGATCAGCGTACGCAGATCGTCTTGCTCGGGGTCTGCGTCAGCGACGCAGGCCCAGACGCTGGATGAGCGAGCGGTAACGCTCGACGTCGACCTTCTCGACGTACTTGAGGAGGCGGCGCCGACGACCGACCAGCAGCAGCAGGCCGCGGCGGGAGTGGTGGTCGTGCTTGTGCTTCTTCAGGTGCTCGGTCAGATCGACGATGCGCTTGGTGAGCAGTGCCACCTGCGCCTCCGGCGAACCGGTGTCGGTCTCGTGGAGGCCGTACTCGCCGAGGATCTGCTTCTTCTGCTCGGTGGTCAATGCCACTGGGATACTCCTGATCACTGACGTCCGCGTGATACGAAAGCGGGCACGAGACCCGCCGGTGCGGCCACCGCGAACCGCAGCACACACCAAGAATCCAGGCTACCAGAGCCGACGGGGCCCCCGCCCGGTGTGCCGTTGTGGCGGCTCCCACCGCCACAACGGGACACTACCCGGTATCAGGCGGAGTCGGCGGCGCGGGCGAGGACGTCGCGGGCGCGGTCGGCGTCGCCGTGCATGGCCGACACGAGTGCCTCGATCGAGTCGAACTTCTCCATGCCGCGCAGGCGCTCGACGAAGTCGACCGCGACGTGCTGGCCGTAGAGGTCGGCCTCCTGATCGAGCACGAACGCCTCGACCGTGCGGGCACGGCCGGAGAACGTCGGGTTGGTGCCGACCGACACCGCCGCGCCGTAGCGCTCCCCCGGCGTCACGGTGCCGAGAGTCGGGCCGGGCCCGAGGACCGTGAACCACGCGGCGTACACGCCGTCCGCCGGGATCGCCGAGTGCATGGGCGGGGCCACGTTCGCGGTCGGGAACCCCAGGTCGCGTCCGCGTCCGTCGCCGTGTACGACGACCCCTTCGACGCGGTGCGGGCGACCGAGCGCGTCCGCGGCGGCGACCACGTCACCGGCATCGACGCAGGAGCGGATGTAGGTCGAGGAGAACGTGACCGCGTGTTCGGCGAGCAGGGTCTGAGCATCGACCGCGAACCCGAACCGCTCCCCGATCGTCCGCAGCAGCTCGACGGTGCCCGCGGCCTTCTTTCCGAAGGTGAAGTTCTCGCCGACCACGACCTCGGCGACGTGCAACCGCTCGACGAGGATCTCGTGGGCGTACCGCTCCGGGCTCAGCTTCATGAACTCCGGTGTGAACGGCATGACGCAGAAGACGTCGACGCCGAGCTCCTCGGCGAGTTCGGCGCGACGCGCCAGCGTCGTCAGCTGGGCCGGATGATTGCCCGGTCGCACCACTTCCATCGGATGTGGATCGAATGTCATGAGCACACTGGGGATTCCGCGTTCCTTGGCGGATTTCACCGCCCGCGTGATCAGCTGCTGATGTCCGCGGTGCACTCCGTCGAACACGCCGATCGTCAGTACACAACGACCCCAGTCCGCAGGTATTTCCTCGAGGCCTCGCCATCTCTGCACAACGGGCAGCCTACGGCCCCGGCTCGAACGGGTCACTTCCGACTCGCGATGCAGCGTGGGTCACGGAGCGCGGATGGACATCAGGGCCGTCTGCACACATAATTTCGGTGTGCCGAACATTTTCGTTGGAGCGATCAAAATATGTGTGGCTGCCGCGACGGTCGCCGTCGTGACCTCGTGCGCCGCGACCGCCCCCGCCGACAACGAACGCCCGCTGGTGCTGACGACCTTCACCGTGCTGGCGGACATGGCACGCAACGTCGCGGGCGAGCACGTCCGCGTCGAATCCATCACCAAGGTCGGGGCCGAGATCCACGGATACGAACCGACCCCCGGCGACCTCCGGCACGCCGCCGACGCGGACCTCGTCCTCGACAACGGCCTCGGCCTCGAGCGGTGGTTCGAGCAGTTCCTCGCCGACACCCACGCAGAGCACGCGGTCCTCAGCGACGGGGTGGCGCCGCTGCCGATCAGCGAGGACGCCTACGCCGGCCGTATCAACCCCCACGCCTGGATGTCACCGCTCAATGCCCGGATCTACGTCGACAACATCGCCGCGGCACTCTCGCGGATCGCGCCGGAGCACGCCGCCGACTTCACCGCGAACGCCGCCGCCTACAAGGACGAGCTCCAGCTCCTGCACGACGAACTGATCGCCGGCCTCGCCGTCCTGCCCGAGCAGCAGCGGGCCCTGGTCACGTGCGAGGGCGCGTTCAGCTATCTCACGCGCGACGCCGGCCTCCGCGAGGCCTACCTGTGGGCGGTCAACGCCGACCAGCAGGGCACCCCGCAGCAGATCGCCCGGACCGTCGACTTCGTGCGCGCCAACCGCGTGCCCGCGGTCTTCTGCGAATCCACCGTCTCGGACAAGGCACAGCGTCAGGTCGCCGCCGACACCGGCGCCGAGTTCGGCGGCATCCTCTACGTCGACTCGCTCTCCGAACCCGACGGGCCGGTCCCGACCTATCTCGACCTGCTGCGCCACGACGTCCGCACCATCACGAAGGGACTGGCCTCGTGACCACCACCGACACGAGCAGCACGACGAACACCGTTCCCGCCGCCCTCGCGCTCGACGGCATCACCGTCCGCTACGGGACCGTCACCGCGCTCGACGACGTCTCCCTCACCCTCGCCCGCGGCCGGGTGTGCGGACTGGTCGGCACCAACGGATCCGGCAAGTCCACCCTCTTCAAGACAGTCATGGGCATCGTGCGCCCCAGCGCGGGCCGCGTCAGGATCGCCGGGGCCGAGCCCGCCGCCGCGCGCCGCACCGCCTCGGTCGCGTACGTCCCGCAGTCCGAAGCCGTCGACTGGGACTTCCCCATCGTCGTGCGGGAGGTCGTGATGACCGGCCGCTACGGACACCAGGGCACCATGCGCAGGCCCCGGCCCGCCGACCACGACGCGGTCGCGGACGCCCTCGACCGCGTGCAGATGACCGAGTTCGCGAACCGGCAGATCGGGCAGCTGTCCGGTGGGCAGCGCAAACGGGTGTTCGTGGCCCGCGCCATCGCGCAGGGCGCCCCGCTGCTGCTGCTCGACGAACCGTTCGCCGGTGTCGACAAGAGCACCGAGTTCGCGCTGACCGCGGTGATCCGCTCGCTCGCCGACGCCGGCCACACCGTCCTCGTCGCCACGCACGACCTCGCCGGACTCGACCGGCTGTGCGACGAAGCCGCGCTGCTGCAACGGCGGCTGCTCGTCCACGACACCCCCGCCGAGGTGCTGCGGCCCGAGAACCTGGCGCGCGCGTTCGGTGTCGATCCCCTGGCCGTCGACCCCTTGGCCGGCGATGCGGCGGCGACGCTGTCGAAGAGGGAGGCCTGGTGATGCTCGATCTGCTCGTCGAACCCCTGCAGTACGGGTTCATGCAACGCGCTCTGATCGTCGCGATCGCCGCGACCGTCGTGTGCGCCCTGCTCAGCTGCTGGCTCGTGCTCATCGGATGGTCGTTGATGGGTGACGCGGTCTCGCACGCGGTGCTGCCCGGCGTGGTCCTCGCCTACCTCGTGGGCGCGCCGTTCGCGATCGGCGCGTTGCTGTTCGCGGGGATCGCGGTGGCGTTGATCGGGCTGGTGCGCGGCACCACCAGGGTCAAGGAGGACGCTGCGATCGGCGTCGTGTTCACCACGCTCTTCGCGCTCGGGGTGGTGCTGATCTCGAAGAACCCCAGCCAGGTGGATCTGCACCACATCCTGTTCGGCAACCTGCTCGGGCTGGCCACCACCGATGTGTGGCAGGTGTCGTTGCTCGCCGCGGTCGTGTTCGCGGTGCTCGTCGTCAAGCGCCGGGACCTGACGCTGTTCGCCTTCGACCGCGTCCAGGCCCACGCGCTGGGTATCTCCCCCGCACGGCTGTCGGCGCTGCTCCTGGCGCTGCTGGCGGTCACGATCGTCGCGGCCATCCAGGCCGTGGGGGTGATACTCGTCGTCGCCGTGCTCATCATTCCTGGTGCGACCGCGTACCTGCTCACCGACCGGATCTCCCGGATGCTGATCCTCGCACCGGCTCTCGCGGTCGCGTCGTCGATCGTCGGGGTGTACACGAGCTACTACTCCGACGCTTCGACCGGCGGTGTCGTGGTGCTCGCGCAGGCGGTGGTGTTCGCGGCCGCGTACCTGTTCGCACCGCGCCAGGGCGTGGTGACGGCGGCAGTACGACGCTCGCGGGCAATCCCGGACAAAGGTGATTCCGAGGTGAGAGTTGCCTAAGCTGGGCAGGTGCCTGGCAGGAGCGAGACGAATACGACGACGGGAGCGCTGACCTCCGTCGCGCAGGACTACCTGAAGGTCATCTGGACCGTGCAGGAATGGTCCGGCGAGAAGGTCTCCACGAAGCTGCTCGCCGAGAAACTCGGCGTGTCCGCATCGACCGTCTCCGAGGCCGTGCGCCGGCTGTGCGACCAGGGCCTGCTCGACCACGAGCGGTACGGTGCGATCTCGCTGACCGAGTCGGGCCGCGCCGCCGCCGTCGCGATGGTTCGCCGGCACCGGCTCATCGAGACGTTCCTGGTCCGCGAACTCGGCTACGGGTGGGACGAGGTGCACGACGAGGCCGAGGTGCTCGAACACGCGGTCTCCGAGCGGATGATCGCCGCGCTCGACGCGAAACTCGGCTTCCCCGAACGGGATCCGCACGGGGACCCGATCCCCACCCCGGACGGCAGGATCCCCACCCCACCGGCGCGCCCGTTGAGCTCGTTCGCCGACGGCGAGTTCGGTCGCGTCGCCCGCATCTCGGACAACGATCCGGCGATGCTGCGCTACTTCGACGACGTCGGGATCGCGCTCGACACCGAGATCCGGGTGATCGAGCGTCGCGACTTCGCCGGAACGGTCGCGGTGAGCATCGGCGGCGACCCGGACCGCACCGTCGACCTCGGCAACCCCGCCGCCGACGCCATCTGGCTCGTCTAGTTCACAGTCTCGTCTAGTTCACAGTCTCGGCTGGTTCACAGTCTCGGCTGGTTCACAGGTTGGACGGCCGCACCACGAACACCGCGGACGCGCGCTTGCCCTTCTCCTGCAGCAGTGCCGCCGCGCGGCCCTGTGCGTCGATCGCCGCGTACACGCCCGGCATGCCGACCGGTTCGAGCCAGCGGCCGTTCGCGAGCAGCGCGGCCTCGGCGTCGCTGATCGTGCGGCACGCGAACGCGGTGCGGGCCGCGGCGTCGATGTCGAGGCTCAACGCGGGATCGTCGGCGAGCTGTTCGAGGGTGCGCGCGTGCTCGAGCCCGAACGGGCCGACCTTCGTGCGGCGCAGCGCCGTCAGGTGCGCGCCGACCCCGAGCGCCGCGCCGAGATCGCGGGCGAGCGCACGGATGTAGGTACCGGACGAGCAGTCCACCTCGACGTCGAGGTCGACGAATCCCTGCTCGGGGAGGTCGCGCCGCGCGCACACGTCGAACCGCGACACCGTCACCGGCCGCGCGGCCAGCTCGACGGTTTCGCCCTCCCGCATCCGCGCGTAGGCGCGCTTGCCGTCGACCTTGATCGCACTGACACTCGCCGGCACCTGCTCGATGTCGCCGGTCAGCGCGGCGACCGCGGCGGCGATCTCCTCGTCGGTGACGCCGGACGCATCGGTGGTCGCGACCGTCTCGCCTTCCGCGTCGTCGGTGACGGTGCTCTGCCCGAGGCGGATCGTCGCGGTGTACGACTTGGTGGTCAACGACAGCAGGCCGAGCATCTTCGTGGCCCGTTCCACCCCGAGGACGAGCACGCCCGTCGCCATCGGGTCGAGGGTGCCCGCGTGCCCTACCTTGCGGGTGCCGAGCAGGCGCCGGCAGCGGGCCACGACGTCGTGACTCGTCATGCCCGGGTCCTTGTCGACGACGAGCAGACCGGCATTGGCCAGGACGGGATTTTCGGTGGCAGACACGTGGCCCGATTCTGCCACCCCGGGTCAGCGCACCGCGATGGCGGTGAGCACCAGCCCGTCGGCGACCAGCCAGCGGCCGTCGAACCTCGACACCGGCGCTCCGTCGCGGGTGTCGCCGGGCACGAGCAGCTGCGACCGGAACGCCCCCGACGCGACCGCGCCGGCCGCGCTGTCGTCGCGGGTGAACGTGATGTGGGCGTCCTCGAAACCGAGCCACCGGCCGGTCAGCGGGAACCACGCCTTGTAGGTGGCTTCCTTCGCGCAGAACAGCACACGATCCCAGTGCACGTCGTCGTCGGAGGCGGCGGCGAGCCAGTCCCGTTCCGGTTCGAGGCTCACCGCGGGCAGCACCCCGTCCGGGAGCACGTCGTGCGGTTCGGCGTCGATACCCACCGACCGCACCTGCAACGAGTATCCGAGCACGGCACCCCGGTAGCCCTCACAGTGCGTGAGGCTGCCGACGACCCCGCGCGGCCACAGCGGTACCCCTCGCTCGCCCTTGAGGACCGGCGACGGATCGACGCCGAGCCGTCGCATCGCCTGCCGCGCGCAGTGCCGTGCGCCGATGAACTCCCGGCGACGCTTCTCGACGGCCTTCGCGATGAGCGCCTCCTCCTGCGGGTGCGGCGCCAGACCCGGCGGGTCCTCGAACAGTTCGGCGGCGACGACGCCGTCCGGCAGTATCCGTCCGATCAGGGTCTCGGACGCGTCGGGGATGTTCCGCGTGGTCTCCGTCACCGCAGTCCCTTCGCTCGCTCCAGTTCCCTCGCCCGCTGTGCGCGCATCTTCTCCACTTCCGCTTCCATCTCGGGTGTCACCGTGAAGTGCCCGCCCCACTTGTTCAGAGTGCCCGGCGGATAGTCCGGGACCGGCAGGATCTGCCGCAGCACCTGATCGGGGAGGCCGCGTCGCTGCCATTCGCGCGGGTAACCGACCGAGACCTCCTCGAACCGCACCCCGTCGTAGTAGGTGGTGCGCGGGATGTGCAGGTGGCCGTACACCGAACACAGCGCCCGGTAGCGCAGGTGCCAGTCCGCGGTGTCGGTGGTGCCGCACCACAGCGCGAACTCCGGGTAGAACAGCATCCGGGTCGGCTCGCGCACCAGCGGGAAATGATTGATCAGCACCGTCGGCAGCGCCGGATCCAGCGCGTCGAGCCGTTCCCGCGTCCGGTCCAGGCGTGCCTGACACCACGCGTCACGCGTCAGATACGGGTCGGGGGCGAGCAGGAATTCGTCGGTCGCGACGACGTTGCGGTCCCGCGCCAGCGCGAGCCCCTCGGCCTTCGTCGTGGTTCCCTCGGGCAGGAACGAGTAGTCGTAGAGCAGGAACATCGGAACCAGCACCACCGGTCCCCCGTCGCCCTCCCACACCGGGAACGGGTCCTCCGGGGTGATCACGTCGAGTTCCCGGCACATGGTGACCAGATAGTCGTAGCGGGCGACGCCACGCATCTGCACGGGGTCCTTCGCCGTGGTCCACAGTTCGTGGTTGCCCGGCACCCAGATGACCTTCGCGAAGCGGCTGCGCAGCAGTTTCAGCGCCCACCGGATGTCGTCGCTCTTCTCGGCGACGTCCCCGGCGAGGATCAGCCAGTCCTCCGGTGATTCCGGGACGATGTCCTCGGTGACGGGCCGGTTGCCCTTGTGTCCGACATGGATGTCGCTGACCGCCCACAGCTTCGCCACCGGCTCTACCCCTCCGCTTCCGTCTGCTCGAGGGACCGCACCTGCCGGTCCGCTCCCGTCACCATCCATCGTCCCGACAGCGTCCGCCACACGACGGCCACCATCCGAAACACGATGAACACCGTAAGACCGGTCCAGATTCCCGCCAGACCCCAGTCCCACACGAGTGAGCACCAGATGAGCGGCAGGAATCCGAGCAGCGCGGACGCCAGCGTCGCGGTCCGCAGGAACGCGGCGTCGCCGGCGCCGAGCAGCACCCCGTCGAGCGCGAACACCACGCCCGCCGCGGGCATGATCGCCACGAAGAACCACCACGCGACACCGATCCGGTCGAGTACCGCGTCGTCGTCGGTGAACAGACCGGGAATCACCTCGCTGCCGAGCAGGAACAGCAGCGCGAGCACCGCCGCGAAGACCGTCGACCAGGCCGTGATCCGCCACGCCAGACGATGGGCGCCGCTCCGGTCCGCGGATCCGAGCGCCGCCCCGACCAGCGCCTGCGCGGCGATCGCGAGCGAATCGAGCGTCAGCGCCACGAAGTTCCACAGTTGCAGCACCACCTGGTGCGCGGCGACCGCGGCGGCCCCGAAGCGCGCGGCGACCGCGGCGGCCGAGAGGAAGCACGCCTGGAAGGCGAGGCTGCGGGCGACGAGATCGCGTCCGAGCCGCAGTTGCGCGCCGATGATCGTGCGCTGCGGTTTCAGCGGCACACCGGCCCGCAGCAGTGCCCGCAGGAACAGTGCCGCCGACACCGCCTGTCCGACCACGTTGGCGACGGCCGAACCGGCCAGTTCCCATCGGGGTGCACCGAGCAGTCCGTGGACGAGCAGCGGGCACAGCACCGCCGACAACGCCAGCCCGACGACGACATAGCGCAGGGGCCGCGCGGTGTCCTGAATGCCGCGCATCCACCCGTTCCCGGCGAGGGTGACGAGGATCAACGGGGCCCCGAACAGGGCGATGCGCAGCCACGACACGGCCGATCCGGCGATGTCGTCGTCCCCGGCGATCAGGCCGGCGACCGGACCTGCGAGCATCTGCCCGACAACCAGCACGACGGCGCCGACACCGAGCGCCAGCCACGTGGCCTGCACGCCCTCACCGACGGCGTCGGCGTGGCGGTCGGCACCGTGGAACCGGGCGGCCCGGGAAGTGGTTCCGTACGACAGGAACGTCAACTGGGTGCTGACCTGCGCGAGGATCAGCCCGCCGACGGCCAGCCCGGCCAGGGCCAGCGCACCGAGCCGGCCGACGACGGCGATGTCGAACAGCAGGTACAGCGGTTCGGCGGCGAGTACTCCCAACGCGGGCAGAGCGAGCCCGAGGATCCGTTTCGCCGAAGCCTGGGACGCGGCGCGATCAGCCGAGGGCGTCACGCAGTTCCGCCACGATCTGGGTGCGATCGCCGTGAGCGGTGTACCCGGCCGCGGCCCGGTGTCCCCCACCCCCGAGCCGGGATGCGACGAGCGAGACGTCGATCCCGTCCTTCGAGCGCAGCGACACCGTCCACACCCCGGAACCGACCTCCTTGAACACGGCGGCGACCTCGGCCTCGGCGGTGGTCCGCACGATGTCGATGACGCTTTCGATCTCCTCGGAGCGCAGGTGCGCGGAATCTCCGCGCAGCACGGTCGCGTGGACGAGCCCCCGGCCGCCGGCGGCCTCCGGGACGAGCGTCGCGGTCGCGAGCACCGCCGACAGCATCGGCAGCCACCCGAACGGGTGGGTGTCGAGCAGCTGCCGGGTGATGCGGGCGCCGTCGATGCCGGTCGAGAGGAGCCGTTCGGCGAGCAGGTGCGAGCTCGCCCGGCCCCACCGGAACGATCCGGTGTCGGTGACGAGCCCGGCGAACAGGCAGTGCGCGAGATCCGCGTCGATCTCGACGCCCCACACGTCGAAGAGGTCGGCGAGGACCGCAGCGGTCGCTTCGGCCTCCGGCTCGATGAGGTCGTGGGTGCCGAACCGGGTGTTCGAGCGGTGGTGGTCGATGACGAGCGTGCGCGCGGCGCCGTGCAGCCGCGGCGCGAGCCGTCCGAGGCGCCCTGCCGTGCCGCAGTCCACGGTGACGAGCAGGTCGACGGTCTCCCGCACCTCCGCGGCGGGCGTCACCAGGTGCAGACCCGGCAGCTCCCGCATCGAGTCGGGCACGGCGTCGGGCGATCCGAACGCGACCTGCACGGACACACCGCGGCGTTCGAGCGCCAGCCCCAGCGCGAGGCCGCTACCGAGTGTGTCCGCATCGGGCTGGACGTGGCACAGCACCGTCACGGACGTCGCCGCGTCCAGCAGCTCGACGGCACCGCCGAGATCCACGGTGGTCGAGGACGGGGTGCTGTCGAGCGAGGTGATGTCGGACATGACGGTTCTATTCGTCGCCGGCGGCGTCTCGCTCACGCGGTTCCTTGTACGGATCGGCCTCGCCGGCGGGCGATGCACCTTCGCGGGCCTTGGCGACCGCCTCGTCGGCGGCGCGGGCGCGGGCGAGCAGTTCCTCCATGTGGCGGGCGGTGTCCGGCACAGTGTCGGTCACGAACGTGAGGGTAGGTGTGAAACGCACACCGGTCCCGGCGCCGACCTTGGTCCGGAGCACTCCCTTGGCCTTCTCGAGGCCGGCGGCAGCCGCGGCGAGATCGGGCTCGGAGTCGAGGTCCGCTCCGCGCACGGTGTAGTACACGGTGGCGTCGTGCAGGTCGGCGGTCACCTTCGCATCGGTGATCGTGACGAACGCGAGCCGCGGATCCTTGATCTCGTGATCGATCGCGGTGGCCACGATGGTGGCGATGCGCTTGGCGAGACGACGGGCCCGTGCTGGATCGGCCATGTCAGTCGCTTCCTCTCCTCGCCGCGGTGCGGCTGTCGTGTGGCAGCCGCGGTGCGGCTGTCGTGTGGCAGCCGCGGTGCGGCTGTCGTGTGGCAGCCGCGGTGCGGCTGTCGTGTGGCAGCCGCGGTGCGGCTGTCGTGTGCAGCCGCGGGCGGCTGTGTCGTATTTGGGGTCCGGTCAGTCTTCCGGACCGAAAATTCTTCGGCGGGCCGCGAGCAACTGCAACTCGGGGCGGGCCGCGACGAGGCGTTCGCACCGGTCGAGGATGTCGGTGACGTGCCCGACGTCGGGACCGGCCGATGCCACCCCCAGCAGGGCGCGGCGGTGCAGGTCCTGATGCCCGGCTTCGGTGGCCGAGACCCCGAACCGTCGCAGTTCCGCGAGGACCGGCCGGATCATCGACCGCTTCCCCTTGAGCGAGTGCACGTCACCGAGCAGCACATCCAGTTCGAGTGCGCCTACGAACACCGGACCTCCTGTCTGGACTCCCGGCGCGGATACCCCGGGAAGCGGGGCGCTGACACGTCGGGGCGGCGGACGATTGCTCGCCCGCCGCCCCGACGGCGGTGCCGTCAGATGTCACCGACGGCGGTGCCGTCAGTGAATACCGACGGCGGTGCCGTCAGTCGCGCGGCTTCTCGCGCAGCTCGTAGGCCTCGATCACGTCGCCGACCTTGATGTCGGAGTAGGTGATCGTCATACCGCACTCGTAGCCCTCGCGGACCTCGGTGACATCGTCCTTCTCGCGGCGCAGCGACGAGATGGTGACGGTCTCGGCGACGACGTTGTTGTCGCGGAGCAACCGTGCCTTCGCGTTGCGCTTGACGATGCCGGACTGCACGAGGCAACCCGCGATGTTGCCGACCTTCGAGGACTTGAAGATGGCGCGGATCTCGGCGCGGCCGAGCTCGACCTCTTCGTAGATCGGCTTGAGCATGCCCTTGAGGGCCTTCTCCACCTCGTCGATCGCCTGGTAGATGATCGAGTAGTAGCGGATGTCGACACCCTCGCGGTTCGCCAGCTCCGTCGCCTTGCCTTCGGCACGGACGTTGAAGCCGATGATCACCGCGTTGGAGGCAGCAGCCAGGTTGACGTTGGTTTCGGTGACACCACCGACACCGCGGTCGATGACCCGCAGGCGCACCTCGTCGTCGATCTCGATCCCCATGAGCGCCTCTTCGAGGGCCTCGACGGTACCCGAGTTGTCGCCCTTGAGGATGAGGTTGAGCTCGTTGTGCTCCTTGAGCGCGGCATCCAGATCCTCGAGGGAGATCCGCTTGCGGCTCTTCGCGGCCAACGCGTTGCGCTTGCGCGCATTGCGGCGGTCGGCGATCTGCCGGGCGATGCGGTCCTCTTCGACGACGACGAGGTTGTCGCCCGCACCGGGCACCGACGTGAAGCCGATGACCTGGACCGGACGCGAAGGCAGAGCCTCCAGGACATCCTCGCCGTGCTCGTCGACCATGCGGCGCACGCGGCCGTACGCGTCGCCGGCGACGATGGAGTCGCCGACCCGCAGGGTGCCGCGCTGGACCAGGACGGTGGCGACCGGGCCGCGACCGCGGTCGAGGTGAGCCTCGATCGCGACGCCCTGGGCCTCCATGTCCGGGTTGGCCCGCAGGTCGAGGGCCGCATCGGCGGTGAGCAGCACGGCCTCGAGCAGCTGGTCGATGTTCAGGCCCTGCTTCGCCGAGATGTCGACGAACATGGTGTCGCCGCCGTACTCCTCGGTGACCAGGCCGTACTCGGTGAGCTGCTGGCGGATCTTCTGGGGGTTCGCACCCTCCTTGTCGATCTTGTTGACCGCGACCACGATCGGCACGTCGGCCGCCTGGGCGTGGTTGATCGCCTCGACCGTCTGCGGCATGACACCGTCGTCGGCGGCGACCACGAGGATCGCGATGTCCGTCGACTTCGCACCGCGGGCACGCATGGCGGTGAACGCCTCGTGACCCGGGGTGTCGATGAAGGTGATGAGCCGGTCTTCGCCGTTGAGGTGCGTGAGCACCTGGTAGGCACCGATGTGCTGGGTGATGCCACCGGCCTCGCCCTCGCGGACGTTGGCCTTGCGGATCGTGTCGAGCAGTCGGGTCTTACCGTGGTCGACGTGACCCATGACGGTCACCACCGGCGGACGCTGCTGCAGGTCCTCTTCGCCGCCCTCGTCCTCGCCGTACTGGATGTCGAACGATTCGAGCAGCTCGCGGTCCTCGTCCTCGGGGCTGACGACCTGGACGACGTAGTTCATCTCCGAGCCGAGCAGCTCGAGGGTCTCGTCGTTCACCGACTGAGTGGCGGTGACCATCTCGCCGAGGTTGAACAGTGCCTGGACCAGTGCCGACGGGTTCGCGTCGATCTTCTCCGCGAAGTCGGACAGCGAGGCGCCGCGGGCGAGCCGGATGGTCTCGCCGTTGCCGCGGGGCAGCCGGACACCGCCGACTGCCGGTGCCTGCATCGAGTCGTATTCCTGCCGCTTCTGCCGCTTCGACTTGCGGCCGCGACGCGGAGCACCACCGGGACGACCGAACGCACCGGCCGTGCCGCCGCGTCCACCGCGACCGGCACCACCGCCGCCGCCACCGGGACGACCCCGGAAGCCACCGGCTGCTCCGGCACCTGCACCGGCACCGGCACCTGCGCCGCCACCGGCTCCACCGCCGCGGTAGCCGCCGCCACCGCCGCCCGGACGACCACCCGGTGCGCCGGGACGACCCGGACGACCGGTCGCGGCCGGACGAGCCGCACGCTGCGGCATCGCACCCGGATTCGGGCGCGGGGGCATCGAGCCCGGAGACGGACGCGGTCCGCCCTGGCCGGGAGCCGGACGAGGTCCGCCCTGGCCGGGAGCCGGACGAGGTCCGCCGGGGCCGGCGGCCGGGCGCGGAGCCTGGCCGGGAGCAGGACGGGGTCCACCCGGACCGGCCGCGGGACGACCCTGGCCGGGCGTCGGGCGGGGACCGCCCTGACCCGGGCGAGGTGCGCCGGGACGCGGCGCCGGACGCTCGGCGGGAGCCGACGAGTAGGGGTTGTTGCCGACACGCGGCGGCTTCGGGCCGGGACGCGGGCCGCCGGGCTTGGGACCGGGGGCCGGAGCCGGCGCTGGCTGCGCGGCCGGAGCCTGGGCGGCCGGGGCCGGCGATGCCGGCTTCGGGGCCGCCGGGCGCGGGGCACCCGGCTTCGGTCCCGTCGAGGGACGCGGTGCCGGGGTGGGGGTCTGCGCGGGCGCTGCTGCCGCGGGCTTCGGCGCCGGGGTGGGTGCCGGGGCCGGTGCTGCAGCTGCCGGGGTCGGGGCGGCCGGACGCGGGCCGGGGCGCGGTGCGCCCGGCTTGGGACCGGGGGTCGGCGCTGCCGACGAGCCTTCGCTCGCGGTCTTGCCGAACGATTCACGCAGACGACGTGCGACGGGGGCTTCGACCGTCGACGACGCGGACTTCACGAACTCGCCGAGCTCCTTGAGCCTTTCGAGTACGACCTTGCTTGTGACATCGAGTTCTTTCGCCAACTCGTGCACGCGGGGCTTGCCTGCCACTGCTCTCCTCACTGATGAGGTCGAGCGGCTGGTTGCCCGCACGACCTCGGGTTATCTCCGATGGACGTTCATCGCTGGTGCTTCACGGTGTGCTCATGAGTGTTCGTGCCTGTTCTTCTCAGAGTTCGATGTCACTGCGTTGGTGTCCCTGCTGTCGATCTCACAACGGTGCCACGCCGAGTGATATTCCGTCGCCGGACCCGACCAGCTGATCGAGCGCCGCCGTGTCCGGATTTCCGGGCACCCTCAGCGCTCTGCCGAATGCTCGACGCCGCTCCGCCTGACTCAGACACTCCGAAACGGGATGCAACCACGCGCCCCGCCCGGGAAGTCTGCGCCCGGGATCAGGGACCAGAACGAAGCGTTTCGGCTCCACTTCTCGTGCCACGACCCTCAGCAGATCGGCAGTCAGCGATCGCTGCCGACACCCGAGACAGGTGCGCACCGGACCGGCGCGCTCGCCGCGTGACGAAGACAGCTCATGCTGAACCATCGACCACTCTACCGCCGATTCGACCGGAAGCCCGCATTCCACCTCTACCTGCCTGTCGAAGCGGCACCCGAGTGACCATCATCACCCGCTGCGGCGTCGCTGCGGATGTCGATCCGCCATCCGGTCAGACGCGCGGCCAGGCGGGCATTCTGCCCTTCCTTGCCGATCGCGAGGGACAACTGGAAGTCCGGGACGACGACACGCGCGGCCCGCGCCTCCGGGTCGACGACCGTGACCGAAACCACCTTCGACGGCGACAGCGCGTTGCCGACGAACCGCGCCGGATCCTCGTCGTAGTCGATGATGTCGATCTTCTCCTCGCCGAGTTCGCGCATCACGTTGCGCACGCGCTGGCCCATCGGGCCGATGCACGCACCCTTCGCGTTCAGCCCGGGTACCCGCGAGTGCACCGCGATCTTCGAGCGGTGCCCCGCCTCGCGGGCGACCGCGACGATCTCGACGGATCCGTCCGCGATCTCCGGAACCTCGAGCGCGAACAGCCGGCGGACGAGGTTCGGATGGGTCCGCGAAAGGGTGATCTGCGGGCCACGCTGGCCGCGCGCCACGCCCACGACGTAGCACTTGATGCGATCGCCGTGCTCGTAGGTTTCGCCCGGCACCTGCTCGGCCGGCGGGATCAGGCCTTCGGCGCCGTTGTCGCCACCGATCCGCACGACCACCATGCCGCGCGCGTTCGCGCGGGTGTCGCGCTGGACGACACCGCCGACGATCTCGCCCTCGTGGGTGACGAACTCGCCGAAACGCTGCTCGTGCTCGGCGTCACGGATGCGCTGCATGATGACCTGCCGCGCGGTCGTGGCGGCGATCCGGCCGAAGTCCGCCGGAGTGTCGTCCCATTCGGAGACGAGGTTGCCGTCGGCGTCGAACTCCTCGGCCATCACGCGCACGATGCCCGTCTTGCGGTCCAGATCGATCCGGGCGTGCGGCTGGTGACCGTCCACGTGACGGTAGGCGGTGAGCAGAGCGGTCGAGATCGTCTCGATCAGCGCCTCGAACGGGATGTTCTTCTCGGATTCGAGCGCCTTCAGCGCCGTGATGTCGATATTCACTTGTCCACCTTCGTCTCGTTCACTTCGTCTTCGTCGCTACCGTCTTCGTCCGCCCCGACCGCGTTCTCGTCGAGTTCCCCCGCCCGCACCCGGCCGTCGGGCAGGCCACCGGCGAGTTCGAGCTCCCGGGCGTTGGGAGGGTTGAACTCCACCTCGACCGTCGCCGACCGCACCTGTGCCAGCGGGATCGCGCGGACAACCGGGCCGTTGCGGTCCGGAACCACGATGCGGATCTCGTCACCGACGAGCTCGCCGATACGACCGACGAGCGTCTCGGTCCCCAGATCCAGCCGTGCCTTCCGGCCCTGCGCGCGCCGCCAGTGCCGGTCCTGCGTCAGCGGGCGGCCGATTCCGGGACTGGTGACCTCGAGCATGTACGGCGACTCACCGAAATCCGCCACCGCGTCGAACGCCTCCGACACGAGATGACTCAGGCGCGCTGCTTCGTCGAGGCCGAGACCTGCGTCGCTGTCGACCATGAGCCGCACGGTGCTGTGCTTGCCCGCCGCCGTGACGACGACGTCCTCGAGGTCGTAACCCTCACGCTCGATCAGATCCGAGACGAGCTCGACAATCCTCTCCGGGGGCGGCACAGGCATGGCGACAAGCTCCTCGTTCAGTTGTGGTCGCAGCGGTAGGCGGCCGGTGCGGGGATCGATCCGGCAGGTTTCAAGGGTATCGCGCATTTCGGAGTGCCGTGACCAGGCCGCCGTCCGGATCGGTTCGCCCGGACTGGCACCATGGTCCGGTGCCGACGTCACCACACCTGCCACCCGTGTCCCGACGAACTCTGCTGCGATGGTCCGGTGCCGCGCTCGGCACCGCGGGCGTGTTCACCGTCACGGGATGCGGCGCACCCTCCGACGAGGACGACGAACCCGATCCGCTGATCGCCCAGGCCCAGCGCGCACGCACCGACGCCGCTCTCGCCGGCGCCCTCGTCGCCGTGACACCCGAGCGGGCCGATGCGCTCGCGACGATCGGCGCCGAACGCACGACACATGCCGACGCACTCGACGCGGAAGTCGCACGCCTGGTGGGGGCCACGTCGACGTCCCCGGCCTCCTCCTCGACGACCGTGCCGCTGCCCGCCGAGGCTCCGACCGTGGAACTGCTGCGGGAGCGGCTGACCCGTTCCCAGCGTGACGCCGCGAACCTGGCCCGCACCCTGCGCGGCTACCGCGCCGGCCTGCTCGCGTCCGTCAGTGCCGCGTGCGCGACCGAGACGGCGGTGCTGCTGCCGTGACTTCCCCCCAGCTCGGAGCCGAGCAGCAGGCCCTCGTCGACGCCTTGAACGCCGAACACGCCGCCGTGTTCGGCTACGGCCTCGTCGCGGCGTTCTCCAATCCGGCCCGCGGCCAGGAGGTGGCGGAGGACACCGCCGCGCACCGGGCGCGCCGTGACGCCACGATCGACGCGCTCACCGCCGCGAGCGTCACTCCCCCGGTCGCCGCGCCCGGTTATACCGTGCCGTTCCCGGTGACCGACCCGATCAGTGCCGCGCAGCTCGCCGTGCAGATCGAGACGGACGTCGCGGTCGCGTGGCGGTCCGTCGTCGAACGAGCGACCTCCGAGTCCACTCGCGGAGTCGCGATCGAGGCGCTGACCGAAACGGCCCTGCGCGGCGCGCGGTGGCGGGCGAACCTGGGCGTCGTTCCGCCGACCGTCGCCCTGCCCGGTCAGCCCTGAATGTCCCGTCGTTCGGAATTCGCCGCCGAAGAGTGGAAACGTGTTCTACCTTCGTGAGCGTGCCGACGACACGACCGGAAAAGACCGTTCAACCGACCGCCGATCGACGCCGCGAGGCCGGGGCGTGACCCGCGTCGCGCTGGTCACCGGCGCATCCCGCGGGGTCGGCAAGGGCATCGCCCTGACGCTGGGCGATGCCGGGTGGACCGTCTACGTGACCGGGCGAGGGCCCGCCACCGGCGACGCTCCCCCGGCCGCGACTGCAGCGGAGATCACCGCTCGGGGCGGTCGCGGGCATGCGCTGACCTGCGACCACCGCGACGACGCGGCGATCGAGAAGGTGTTCGCGCAGATCGCCGACGACCAGGAGGGCCGACTCGACCTGCTGGTCAACAATGTGTGGGCCGGTCCACGCGGATTCGGCGGGTTCGACACCCCGTTCTGGGAACGCCCACTCGACGACTGGGACAGCCTGATCGGCCTCGGATTGCGCGCACACTACGTCGCGTCGGTCTCCGCGGCCCGCCTGATGGTGCCGCGGCGCACCGGTCTGATCGTCAACATCTCGTCGTTCGGCACCCGCAGCCGCCTGCATTCGGTGCTGTACGGGATCTCCAAGGCCGGACTCGACAAGATGGCCGCAGACATGGCGGCGGAGCTGCGCGAACACGATGTGCACGCGGTGTCTCTTTGGCCGGGCATCGTGCGCACCGAGACGATCCTCGCGAGCGGCCTCACCCACATCGCGGGGTTCCCGGTCGCGGACGCCGAAACGCCCGAGTTCATCGGCTCGGTCGTCGCGTCCCTGACCGACGACCCCGAACTCGCCGAACGCAGCGGGCACACCTTCGTCACCGCCGAACTCGCCCGGGACTACGACCTGACCGACCTCGACGGCCGCCGGCCCCCGTCGCATCGCAGCGCCTTCGGGGGCGGCCCGCTGTTCTGACGAGCCCCGCGCTTTCCGAGCGAACGGTACATTCGGTCGGCCCGGACGAACGGTACATTCGCTCGGATCGAGCGGGGCCTGTAGGCGGGCCGTGGCGGCGTCAGCCGGTCACGAGCGCCAGTGCGAAACCGTCCCACCCTTTGCTGCCGACCGTCTGCAGGGCGGTCCCGTCGAGCCGCGGTTCCGCGGCGATGAGTTCGAGCACCTCTCGGCTCGCCCGCACCCGCTCGTCGTCGAGTTCGGCATTCGTGATCGATCCGCCGCGCACCACGTTGTCGACGACGATGACGGTGCCCGGGCGCGACAGTTCCAGTGCCGCACGCACGTAGCGTGGGTTGTTCTCCTTGTCGGCGTCGATGAACACCAGGTCGAACGGGGCTTCGGATCCGAGGTCCGGCAGCGAATCCAGCGCGGCACCGACCCGGATGTCGACGATGTCACCGACGCCGGCGCGGTCCAGGTTCCCCCGCGCGACCTCGGCGTGGTGCGGTTCGTATTCGAGGGTGATCACGCGGCCGGCCTCGCCCACGGCGCGCGCGAACCAGATCGTGCTGTACCCACCGAGCGTGCCGATCTCGAGGATCTTCCGTGCACCGATCGCCCGCGCGAGCAGGTGCAGGAACTTGCCCTGCGGCGCCGACACGTCGATCGGCGGCAATCCCTGGTCGGCGTTCGTGGCGAGAACGCTGTCGAGCGCGTCGTCCGGGCCGATGAGGGTTTCGGTGAGGTATGCGTCGGTCGTCTGCCACGTCGGATCGTCGATCATGACCCGAGTCTGCCCTGCCCGCCGAGCGAACGGTACGTTCGCTCGGCTGACGGCGAGAGCCGAAGGAGAGGGATCAGCCGCGCACGGCCGCGAGGATCTCCTGCAGCGCCGACTCGACCGGAACTTCGCGGGATTCGCCGGTGAAGCGGTCCCGCAGCTCGACATTGCCTTCGGCCCATCCGCGTCCGACGACGACCACGAGCGGCACACCCAGCAGTTCGGAGTCCTTGAACTTCACACCCGGCGACGCCTTGCGGTCGTCGAGCAGAACCTCGACGCCCGCCTTGTCGAGATCGGCGGCCAGGCCCTCGGCGCCTTCGCGGGCCGCGTCGTCCTTGTTCGCGATGACCAGGTGCACCCCGAACGGCGCGACCTCGGCGGGCCAGCGCAGGCCCTTGTCGTCGTGCTGCTGTTCGGCGATCACCGCGACCAGGCGGGAGACGCCGACGCCGTACGAGCCCATGGTGGGGCGCACCGGCTTGCCGTTCTCGCCGAGGACGTCGACCGCGAACGCGTCGGTGTACTTGCGGCCGAGCTGGAAGACGTGGCCGATTTCGATGCCGCGCGCCGAGACGAGCGGGCCGGCGCCGTCGGGCGACGGGTCGCCGTCGCGGACCTCGGCGGCCTCGATGGTGCCGTCGGGGGTGAAGTCGCGGCCGGCGACGAGCCCGAAGACGTGCTTGCCCTCTTCGTCGGCGCCGGTGATCCAGCTCGTGCCGTCCACCACGCGCGGGTCGACAAGGTAGCGAACACCGTTGTCCAGCAACGCCTTCGGACCGATGTAGCCCTTGACGAGGAAGGGGTTGGCGGTGAAGTCGGACTCGCCGAGCAACTCGACCTCGGCGGGTTCGAGCGAGGCTTCCAGTCGCTTGTCGTCGACCTCCCGGTCGCCGGGGATGCCGATGCCGAGCAGTTCCCAGTCGCCGCCCGGCTGCCGGACCTTCACGAGGATGTTCTTGAGGGTCTCGGCCGCGGTGACCTCACGCCCGAGGATTTGCGAGGCGGAGGCGACGAGGGATTCGATCGTCGGGGTGTCCGGGGTGTCGTGCACCACGGCGTCGGGCAGGCCGTCGAACGGGATCGGCTCCGGCGCGAGCGTCTTCACCGCCTCGACGTTCGCGGCGTAGCCCGATTCGAGGCAGCGCACGTAGGTGTCCTCACCGGCGTCGGACTCGGCGAGGAACTCCTCCGACGCGCTGCCGCCCATAGCCCCGGACGTCGCGGAGACGATCACGTACTTCACACCGAGCCGCGCGAAGATCCGCTCGTAGGCGTCGCGATGGGCCTGGTAGGACCGGGTCAGCCCCTCGTCGGTGAGGTCGAAGCTGTAGGAGTCCTTCATGACGAATTCGCGGCCGCGGAGGATGCCGGCGCGGGGTCGTTCCTCGTCGCGGTACTTCGTCTGGATCTGGTACAGGGTGACCGGGAAGTCCTTGTAGGAGTTGTATTCGCCCTTGACGGTGAGCGCGAACATCTCCTCGTGGGTGGGTCCGAGCAGGTAGTCGCCGCCCTTGCGGTCCTGCAGCCGGAACAGGCCGTCGCCGTACTCGGTCCACCGGTTGGTGGTCTCGTAGGGGTCGCGCGGCAGCAGCGCCGGCAGCGAGATCTCCTGCGCGCCGATGGCGTTCATCTCCTCGCGCACGACGCGCTCGACCTGCCGCAGCACCTTCAGGCCCAGCGGCAGCCACGAGTAGACGCCCGGCGCGATGCGCCGCACATAGCCTGCGCGAACGAGCAGTTTGTGGCTGGCGACCTCGGCGTCGGCCGGGTCGTCGCGGAGCGTGCGGAGAAACAGATGCGACATGCGGGTGATCACGGAGTGGCAGCCTACCCGCAGGCCCGGAACCGGCCTCGGTACGGTTACCGGTTGTGCTGGTGCTTCTGCCCCCTTCCGAAACCAAGTCCGACGGCGGCAACGGCGCGCCCCTCGATCTGGGCGAGCTGTCGATGCCTCAGCTCACCGACACGCGAGAGATGCTCGTCCAGGCGCTGGTCGATCTGGCCGCCGACAGCGAAGCGTCGATGCGGGCCCTCGGTCTCGGCGCCACCCAGGCCGACGAGATCGAACGCAACGCCAAGCTGTGGGTCTCGGCGACCCGGCCGGCGCTGGAGCGATACACCGGGGTGCTGTTCGATGCGCTCGACGCGTCGTCGTTCACCCGGGTGCAGCGAGAGAAGGCATACCGGCGGCTCGCGATGGGGTCGGCGCTGTTCGGTGCGGTCCGCGCGGGCGACCCGATCCCCGCCTACCGACTGTCGGGCGGCTCCAAGCTGCCGGGCTTCGGCACCCTGCAGGCGCTGTGGAAACCGGAACTGACCGACGCGCTGGTGGCCGAGGCCGCCGGCGATCTCGTCGTCGACCTGCGGTCGGGGGTCTACCAGCAGCTCGGTCCGGTGCCCGGCGCGGTGACCGCGACCGTGCTCACCGAACGACCCGACGGCACCCGCAAGGTCGTGAGTCACTTCAACAAGCACCACAAGGGTCTGCTGGCCCGGGCGCTGGTGCTCACCCGCGCGGAACCGTCCGACGTCGAGTCCGTGGCGCGGGTGACCTCGAAAGCCGGTTTGCGGGTCGAGGTCGCATCGTCCACCGAGATGATCATTCTGACCTGAGTTCTCCGTCGAATCCGCTGGTCCTGCCGTATAGTTCTGATCCCGACGGCCTACGCGGGAGCGCCCATGGGGAAGAAGTCCAAGGGAAGCAAGGCAGGGCACAAGACGGCGAGGAACGAGTCCGGTGCACGCACCGGTGAACTGCGCCCACCGCCGTCCGGCGGCGATCTCGACCTGCCGCCGATGAAGAACAAGGAGTACCGGCGGCACCTCCGATCGCTGCACGCCGAGCTCGTCGCGATGCAGGAATGGGTCAAATCCACCGGCGCGAAGGTGTGCATCCTGTTCGAGGGCCGGGACACCGCAGGGAAAGGCGGTGTCATCAAGGCGATCACGGAACGGGTGAGCCCCCGAGTCTTCCGCGTCGTGGCCCTGCCCGCCCCGACCGAACGGGAGAAGTCGCAGATGTACTTCCAGCGGTACATGCCGCACCTGCCCGCGGCGGGTGAGGTCGTCATCTTCGACCGCAGTTGGTACAACCGCGCCGGCGTCGAACCCGTCCTGGGGTTCTGCACCCAGGAGCAGACCGACCAGTTCCTGCAACTCGTCCCGGCGGTCGAACGCGCGATCCAGGAGTCCGGGATCATCCTGATCAAGTACTGGCTCGAGGTGAGCCAGGAGCAGCAGACGTTGCGGCTGCAGAGCCGCATCGACGATCCGCGCAAGATCTGGAAGCTGTCCCCGATGGACCTCGAGTCGTACAGCCGCTGGTACGACTACTCGCGCGCCCGCGACGAGATGTTCCGGCTCACGCACACCGGATGGTCGCCCTGGCACGTCGCGATCAACGACGACAAGAAACGCGGCCGGCTCAACATCATCAGCCATCTGCTCAGCCGGGTGCCCTACGAACCGCTGGAGCTTCCCGACGTCACGCTGCCCGAACGACAGAAACCGGGGGGTTATCGCGATCCCGGCCTGGTCGTCGACTGGATTCCCACACCCTACTGACGATGCGCCGCACCGGAGCGAGGAGGTTCGCGAGCATGCTCGGTCGAAGATCCGTATCCGGTGACGCCCCGGTTGCCGACTCCCCCGACGACGCACGCGCGTGGCATGCCCTGAACCCCGCGGATGTGGTTGCGGCGCTGTCGACCGACGAGTCGGCCGGGCTGACGAGCGCCGCCGTGGAGGAACGCCGAGCCCGCTACGGCGCCAACGTCATCGCCTCCGAACCCCCACCGTCGATCTGGGCGATCGCGCTGCTCCAGCTCACCGATCCGATGAACGTGATGCTGGTGGCGGTCGTCGTCGTCAGCGTGATCATCGGCCAGATTCCCGTGGCGCTCACCGTCGCCGGCCTGGTGGTGCTCAACGTCGTACTGGGCACCCGACAGGAACTGAAGGCCCGGGCCAGCGTGGACGCGCTGGCGAAGATGCAGGTGCCGCAGGCCCGGGTGACCCGCAACGGAACCCTCGCCGCGATCCCCTCCACCGAGCTCGTTCCGGGCGACATCGTCAACCTGGAGGCCGGGGACCTGGTGCCCGCGGACGGCCGGATCCTCGTCTCCGCCACGCTCGAGACCCAGGAGGCGGCGTTGACCGGGGAGAGCGCCCCGGTCGCGAAGGACGTGACGACCCTCGACTCCGCCGACGTGACCCTCGGCGACCGCAGCAACATGCTGTTCCAGAACACGTCCGTCACCCGCGGCACCGCGACCATGGTGGTGACCGAGACCGGGATGCGGACCCAGATGGGCCGCATCGCGTCGATGCTCTCCGCGGTCGCTCCGAAGAAGTCCCCGCTTCAGCGCGAACTGGGGTCGCTGACGAAGGTGCTGGGCATCGTCGCCTGGGGTGCGGTCGCGGTCATCGTGGTGATCGGGCTGCTGCGCGGCCAGAGCGTGACCACCGTTCTGCTGCTGGGCATCTCGATGGCGATCTCCGCCATCCCGACGGGCCTGCCGACGTTCGTGCAGTCGATGCTGTCCTACGGCGCCAAGCAGTTGGCCGACGCCAAGGCCATCGTCAAGAACCTGAACGACGTCGAGACGCTGGGCGCGACCAGCGCGATCAACTCCGACAAGACCGGCACCCTCACCATGAACCAGATGACGGTCCGGTCGCTGTACTTCCACGGCCGCTGGTTCACCGTCGAAGGCGAGGGTTACGCCAAGACCGGCGCGGTGCGGCACGTCGCCGGCGCAGAGGTCCCCGACTTCACCCGGCTGGCGTACGGGCTGTGCCTCGACAGCGACGCCACCGTCTCCGATACCGGCGTTGTCGTCGGTGATCCCACCGAGGCGGCGCTGGTGGTGCTGGCCGCGAAACTCGGCGTCGACGCCGAGCAGACCCGGCGCGCCTATCCGCGCGTCGCGGAGGTGCCGTTCGATTCGGCGTACAAGTTCATGGCGACCTTCCATCGTCTGCCGTTGGACGGGGTCGACACGTTCGTCGAACTGGTCAAGGGCGGCCCCGACGTGGTGCTGGCGCGCTGCTCCACGGCGTTCACCGAGACCGGGCCGGAACCGATGGACGTGGTGCGCGACGACATCCTGGCGGCCAATCGCAGCATGTCGGAGAAAGGCCTGCGGGTACTGGCGTTCGCGGCACGTCGACTCGACGGCCGGGAGAACGAGGTGACCGCCGATCCGATGTCGCTCGTCGAGGATCTGACGTTCGTCGGCATGGTGGGCATCATCGATCCGCTGCGGCCCGAGGCCGTGGAAGCCGTGCGCACCGCGCACGCCGCGGGCATCGAGGTGCGCATGATCACCGGCGACCATGCGATCACCGCGTCCGCGATCGGTGCCGAACTCGGCCTCGGTCCGGGCGCGATCAGCGGCCCGGAACTGCAGTCGCTGTCCGACGACGAACTGGCCGCGGCACTGCCGAACCTGCACGTCTTCGGCCGGGTCACCCCGCAGGACAAGCTGCGCCTGGCCGAACTCATGCAGCGCGGTGGCGCGATCGTCGCGATGACCGGCGACGCCGTCAACGACGCGGCGGCCCTCAAACAGGCCGACGTGGGTGTGGCGATGGGATCGGGCAGCGAGGTCACCAAGCAGGCCGGGAACATGATCCTCACCGACGACAACTTCGGGACCCTGGTGACCGCGATCAGCCTCGGTCGCAGCATCTACGACAAGATCGTCGCGTTCATCCGCTGCCAGATGGCGAAGCTGTTCTCGCTGATCCTGTTGTTCCTGGTCGCGAGCGTGTTCGACATCAACGACGGGGTCGCGCTCACGCCGCTGATGGTGCTGTTCCAGAACTTCTTCGTCACGATGTTCCCGGTCATCGTGATCATGCACGACCCCGCACCGCCGAACCTGATGAACAAGCCACCGCGCGACCCGGCCGTGCCGATCACCAATCCGCCGGCCGTGTGGCAGTGGGTCTTCTACGGCGCCGTCGAGTTCGCGGTCACGCTGGCCGCGCTGTTTCTGGCGCCCGGCGCGATGAGTTCGACCGTCGCGAACGTGCCGATGACGATGGCGTTCGTGGTCATGTCGTTCGGCTCGATCCTCGGTGGGCTGGTGATGCGGCGCGACCCGGACACGGGTCTCGCAGCGCCCATCCTGGGGGCCGTGAAGATCCTGGCGATCCCCACCGTCATCACCGTGCTCGCCGTCGAACTCGACTTCCTGCAGCAGCTGCTGACGACGACCTCGCTGACCGGTGGTCAGTGGCTCGCGTGCATCGGGCTGTCGGTCGTCGTCCCGGTCGTGATCGAGGCCGAGAAGGCTATCCGGCGCCGCCGCGCCACGGGTCCTCAGGCGCCGATTCCGGCCTCCACCGCAGTGGAGCCGCAGCGAGCCCGCGTGGCGTGACGGCGGCCCCGCCTCAGGCGTTCTGGGCGGCCTTCTCGGCTTCCTGCGCCTGCGCGACCTGCTGCGGGCTGAACCGGATGAACAGCGCGGCGATGCCGGTGATCACCGCGCACACGGCGCAGCCGACGAGCGCGAACATGTAGCCGGCGCCCTGCGCGGACAGCTGCGCCTCGGTCATGTCGGCGACCGCACCGGACGTGCCGCCCAGCGACATGGTCCGCGAGGTGGCCATCGCCCCGATCACGGCCAGGCCGATCGGACCGCCGAGGGTCTGCGCGACCTGGGCGATCGCCGACAGGGGGCCGATCTCGTGGGTGCCGACCCCGGCGATCGCGCACAGCGGCAGCGGCACGGACGCCAGTCCGACGCCGAACCCGACGACCAGCACCAGCACGAACAGGGTCGGCAGATACTGCACCGTCTCGTCCATCGTCGAGCCGAACAGCAGGCTCACACTCATGATCAGCGCGCCCGCGACCACCAGCCAGCGCGGCTGCACCCGGACGACGAGCTTCGACGCGACCGCCGCGGCCCCGCCGAGACCGAACGCGAACGGCACGAACGCCAGACCCGCCTGCAGCGGGGTGTACCCGAGGATGTCCTGCACGAACAGCGCCACGAACGCGGCCAGCGAGAACATCACCGACCCCGCGAAGAAGATCGCCACGAACGTGGCGACCCGGTCGCGATCGCGGAACAGCACGAACGGCAGCAGCGGGTTCTCGGCGCGCCGCTCCACGAGCAGGAACAGCCCGAGGACCACGACACCGCCGATGAGCGCGCCGATCACGACCGGGCTGCCCCAGCCCATCTCGGGTCCCTCGCTCAGACCGAACACCACACCGGTGCAGCCGAGGGTCGCCAGCACCGCGCCGGGCACGTCGAGCGCGAGCCGCTCGGTGGCGGTCTCCCGCAGCACCAGGGTCGCGGCGACGGCGATGAGCACACCGATGGGAACGTTGATGAGGAAGATCCAGCGCCAGGACACCTGTGTGAGCGCGCCGCCGAGGATCAGTCCGGCGATCGAGCCGACGCCGGTCATCGCCGCGAACACCGCGATCGCGCGGTTGCGGGCGGGGCCCGGCGCGAACGTAGTCGCGACCAGGGCGAGCGCGGTCGGCGACGCGACCGCGGCGCCGACGCCCTGCAACGCGCGGGCCGCGATGAGCATGGCCTCGCCGGTCGCGAGGCCACACAGCAACGACGCGAGGGTGAACAAGCCGACCCCGGCGACGAACATGCGTTTGCGGCCGAAACTGTCGCCCAGCCGGCCACCGAGGAGCATCAGACCGCCGAACGCGAGCGCGTACGAGGTGAGCACCCAGTTGCGGCCGGCGTCGGACAGTCCCAGGTCGGCTTGCAGCGGCGCGAGCGCCAGGTTCGCGACCGTGCCGTCGAGTACGACCATCAACTGCAGTCCGCTCAGGACGAGCATGGCCGCGCCGAGCGCTCGGGCGGTCGCGGAACGGGCGGCGTTCGAGGGCTCCGGCACGGCGTCGACGTTACCCAGCATCCGGTTCACTCGGAATCCGCAGTGAGACCGGCGACCGGTCCGATCACGATGATCGCGGGCGGGCGGATCTGCTCCTCGCGCACACGCGCCGCGACGGTCTGCAGATCGGCGCGCAGAACGCGCTGGGTGCGGCGGGTGCCTTCCTGCACGACGACGACCGGGGTGTCCGCGGGACGGCCCCCGGCGAGCAGGGCGTCGGCGAACTGCTGGATCCGTTCGACCGCCATGAGCAGCACCAGCGTGCCGCGCAGCCGCGCAAGTGCCGACCAATCGGTCAGCGAGTCCGGGTGGTCGGGAGCGACATGCCCGCTGACCACCACGAATTCGTGGGTGACCCCGCGGTGGGTGACGGGAACGCCGGCCGACGACGGCACCGCGATCGCGCTGGTGATCCCGGGAACGACCGTGACCGGGACGCCCGCGGCCGCGCACGCCTGCAGTTCCTCGAAGCCGCGACCGAAGACGTACGGGTCGCCGCCCTTGAGGCGCACGACGAACTTGCCGGCCTTGGCCCGGTCGATGAGGGTCTCGTTGATGGCCTGCTGCGCCATCGCCCGGCCGTAGGGCAGCTTCGACGCGTCGATGACCTCGACGTGCGGGCCGAGTTCGTCGAGCAGTTCCTGCGGGGCCAGGTGGTCGGCGACGGCCACGTCGGCGCGCCCGAGCAGGCGGCGACCGCGCACGGTGATCAGGTCCGGATCGCCGGGGCCGCCGCCGACGAGCGCGACCCCGACCGGGGCCGGTGCGGTGTCGGCGACCGCGGCGCCCCCGGCGAGGGATTCGCGGATCGAGGTGCGGACCGCCGCGGACCGGCGGTGGTCGCCGCCGGCGAGGACACCGATGGACAGACCGTCGTAGGTCGCGGTGGCCGGGGTGACGGCGCTGCCGCGGCGGGCGTTGTCGGCACGCACGCAGAAGATGCGGTTGCGTTCGGCTTCGGCGACGACCGCCGCGTTCGTCTCCGGCTCGTTCGTGCAGGCCATGGCGTACCAGGCGCCCTCGAGATCACCGTCGCGGTAGTCGCGCAGTTCCAGGGTGATGTGGCCGGCGGTGGCCATGCTCTCGACGGCGGGCGTCGCCGCACGGGTGACGACGTGCACCGCGGCGCCCGAGGCGACGAGCAGCCCGAGCCGCCGCTGGGCGACGGAGCCGCCGCCGACCACGACGACCCGGCGACCGGACAGATTCAGGCCGACGAGGTAGCTGGACTCGTCTGCACCGTTGGTGGACGACTCGTCTGCGCGATTGGTAGACACCGGGGTTCCCCACTTCTGGTTGGCCTCGTGACACAGGCCGGTCCGCGGCGTGCGGACCGGCCTGTGACGGGGTCGGGTCGTGACGGTCGGATCAGACCGACGCGGGCTCGATCGGGGCGGTGGTCTCCGCCACGGAGGTGACGTCGAGCTGCAGCGACTTGGTGCTCCACTGCCACACCTTGTCGAACAGCGCCTGATCGTCGGACAGCTTGGTGCCGAGGGACGGCACCATCTCGCGGAGCTTGCCCTGCCAGCCGGTCCACTGCTTCGGGAAGCAGCGCTCGAGAACGTCGAGCATCGCCGGCACAGCGGTCGAGGCGCCCGGGGAGGCACCGAGCAGACCGGCGATGGTGCCGTCGCCGGCGTTGACCACGGCGGTGCCGAACTCGAGGACGCCACCGATGCCCTTGCGCCGGATGACCTGGACGCGCTGACCGGCGACGATCAGCTCCCAGTCCTCGAGCTTGGCGTTGGGCGCGAACTCGGAGAGCGTGACGATCCGGTCGCGGGGCGACTGCGTGAGCTCGCCGACCAGGTACTTGACCAGGCCGAGTTCGGTGGCGCCGACGCCGAGCATCGACATGATGTTGTTGGGCTTGACCGACTTCGGCAGGTCCAGGACGCCGCCCTGCTTGAGGAACTTCGGCGACCAGCCGGCGTAGGGGCCGAACAGCAGGCCCTGCTTGCCGCCGATGACGCGGGTGTCGAGGTGCGGAACCGACATCGGGGGCGCACCCACGGCGGCTTTGCCGTACACCTTCGCGCTGTGCTGCGCGATGACGTCGGGGTTGGTGCAGCGGAGGAACGCACCGGAGACGGGGAAGCCGCCGAAGCCCTTGGCTTCGCTGATCCCCGACTTCTGCAGCAGGTGCAGGGCGCCGCCGCCGGCGCCGACGAAGACGAACTTGGCGTTGACCTTGCGGCTCTCGCCGGTCCGGCGGTTGCGGACCTTGACGATCCAGCTGCCGTCGGACTGCTTCGACAGGTTGGTCACCTCGTGACCGAAGAACACGGTGCCACCGGAGGCGGCGACGTTGTTGATGAGCTGCTTGGTGAGGGCACCGAAGTCGACGTCCGTGCCGGTCGAGGTCCAGTTGAGGGCCACCGGGTCGGAGAAGTCACGGCCCGCGGCCATGAGCGGGAGACGCTCGGAGAACAGCTCGGGGCTCTCGGAGTACTCCATACCCGCGAACAGAGGGTGGCCGGCCAGTGCGTCGTAGCGGGCGCGCAGGTACTTCACGTCGTCGGCGCCGTGCACGAAGCTGACGTGCGGAATCGGGTTGATGAAGTCCTTGGGGTCGGACAGGATCCCGTTGTCGACGGCGTAGGCCCAGAACTGGCGCGAGACCTGGAACTGCTCGTTGACGTTGATCGCCTTGGTGATGTCGACGGTGCCGTCGGCCTTGGCCGGGGTGTAGTTCAGCTCACACAGCGCGGAGTGGCCGGTACCGGCGTTGTTCCAGGGGTCGCTGCTCTCCGCGGCAGCGGCGTCGAGCCGCTCGAAAGCGGTGATCGACCAGTCGGGCTGCAACTGGCGGAGCAGCGCACCGAGGGTAGCGCTCATGATGCCCGCGCCGATGAGCACTACATCGGTCTTCGCCTCTAACACGTTGTCTGACACTGGAGGATCGACTTCCTTGTCTGTTCGCACGCGCCGCAGAATCCGCAGGGATCGCGTCGCGAGGGTGTCCCGTGCACGTCCGTGGTCCCGCTCCACTTCCGTTCGATCACGAACCGGATCTGGGAACCACCACAGCCGCGCCGACTGCGACGAATAGGTTACCCGCACGTCGCTCGGCGTTTCCTTCCCCCCAATTGTGCCCCGACCACGATCCGGCATGAACACCAATACAGTGTGATAGTGACTACTTGGCAGCCCGACATCCTCGGTGACGGCTATCAGCAGCTCGTTCTCCCCCTCGGCACCGATCCCGACGGGGAAGGTGAAATCAGCGCGACCCTGGTCCGCTATCAGCCCGTCGGCGACGCTCCGCACCGCGCGGTGCTCTACGTGCACGGCTTCACCGACTACTTCTTCCAGCAGCATCTCGCGGAGCACTTCGCGGCGCAGGGGTACCGGTTCTTCGCGCTGGACCTGCGCAAATGCGGCCGTTCACGCGCCCCGGGCCACACTCCGCACTTCGTCACCGACCTCTCGTACTACGACGCCGAGCTCGAGGAGGCGTTGCGGATCGTGCGGGCCGAGACCGGCGAGGAGGTGCTGCTGGTCGCGCATTCGACCGGCGGGCTGGTGTTGCCGTTGTGGCTGGACCGGCTGAACAAGCGTCCAGGCGGTACCGCGGGCGCCGGAATCCGCGGGGTCGTCCTCAACAGCCCCTGGTTCGACCTGCAGGGACCGTCCTATCTGCGCAACGTCGGCACCCTCGCGATCGACCTCCTCGGGCGGATCCGGCCCAAGGACGTCGTCCCACTGAAGAAGCTCGACACGTACGGGATGAGCCTGCGTTCAGGAGGCTGGAACTACAACCTCGACTGGAAGCCGCTGACCGGATTCCCGCTCACGTTCGGCTGGCTTCGGGCGGTCCGGCGCGGGCACGCGCAACTGCATCGCGGCCTCGACATCGGGGTGCCGTCGCTGATCCTCCGGTCCACGGCGAGCCGGTCCGCACCGAAGTACGACCCCGCGATCGACACCGTCGACGCGGTCCTCGACGTGCGGCAGATCGCGCGCTGGGCGGGTTGCCTGGGCGACCGCACCACGATCGTGCCGATCGAGGGAGCCCGCCACGACGTGTTCCTGTCCACCCCCGGTCCGCTCGCCGCCTCGTTCCGGGAATTGGACCGGTGGCTGGAGGGGTTGGACAACCACGACAGCAACGACCACACCGCCGACATCCGCACCGCCGCCGGCAACGTGCAGACACGAACCGCAGGAGACCCCGCGTGACCCATTACGACCTCGCGATCATCGGCACGGGATCGGGCAATTCGATCCTCGACGAACGCTACGACGGCAAGAAGGTGGCGATCCTCGAGGAGGGCACCTTCGGCGGCACCTGCCTCAACGTCGGCTGCATCCCGACGAAGATGTACGTGTACGCGGCCGAGGTCGCGCACACCGTCCGCACCGCCGCGAAATACGGCGTGGACGCGAGTGTCGACGGCGTGCGCTGGAACGACATCGTCGACCGGGTGTTCGGCCGGATCGACCCGATCGCGGCCGGCGGTGAACGGTACCGGCGCGAGGACTGCGCGAACGTCACGGTGTACGGCGGGCACGCGCGGTTCGTCGGCGAGCGCACCCTCGACACCGGCACGGGCGAGACGATCACTGCCGATCAGGTCGTCGTCGCGGCCGGATCCCGCCCGATCATTCCGCAGGAGGTCCTCGACAGCGGCGTCAAGTACCACACCAACGACGACGTGATGCGGCTGCCGAAGCTGCCCGAGTCGATGGTGATCCTCGGCTCCGGCTTCATCGCGATGGAGTTCGCGCACGTGTTCTCCGCGCTCGGGGTGCGGGTGTCGATCCTCGCGCGCAGCAGCCGGCTCCTGCGTCACCTCGACACGGACATCGCCGAGCGGTTCACGCGGATCGCGCAGGAGAAATGGGACGTGCACCTGTCGAATCCGGCCAAGGAGTTCCGCCCCGTCGGTGACGGTGTGGAGGTCGTGCTCTCCGACGGCACGGTCGTCGCGGGTGACGCGCTGCTGGTCGCGGTGGGACGGCAGCCCAACGGCGACCGGCTCGACGCAGCCGCCGGTGGCCTGGAACTGGACGAGCAGGGCCGCATCGTCGTCGACGAGTTCCAGCGCAGCACCGCGCGCGGTGTGTTCGCGCTCGGCGACGTGTCGTCGCCCTACCAGCTCAAGCACGTCGCCAATCACGAGATGCGGGTGGTGCAGCACAACCTGCTGCAGGATGCGTGGGGCGACGACACGTCGGCGCTGCGGCGCACCGATCACCGGTTCGTGCCGGCGGCGGTGTTCACCGACCCCCAGATCGCCGAGGTCGGGCTCACCGAGGAGCAGGCCCGCGCGCAGGGATACGACATCTCCGTGAAGATCCAGAACTACGGGGACGTCGCGTACGGCTGGGCGATGGAGGACACCGAGGGCATCTGCAAGCTGATCGCCGACAGGTCGACCGGTCTGCTGCTCGGCGCGCACGTCATGGGTGCGCAGGCGTCGACGGTGATCCAGCCGCTGATCCAGGCGATGAGTTTCGGTCTGACCGCCCGGGAGATGGCGACCGGCCAGTACTGGATCCATCCGGCGTTGCCGGAGGTCGTGGAGAACGCGCTGCTCGGACTGTGAGACAGCCGGCGGCGCCCTCCGGTCGGTACGGCGCCGCCGGTGTCCGCTACCAGCTGCCGGTACGCAGGGCGATCGCGGAGGCGAACTCGGCCGGGGCCTGAGCCGGGACGTTCTCGATGCCGTCGAGTTCGACGACCCGGAACTCCCCGGTGACGTAACGCATGGATGCGTCGGCCACGGCGCGCCGCGCGCCGCTGCCGACCACGACGGTGGTGGGCACCTCGGCTGCAGGGGCCGACGCGTCGCGCACGGTGCCGTCGGCGTCGGGAACGGCCGGGTGCCCGCGGTCGGCGACGACGAGACTCGCGAACCGGCCGAATCTGCCGGCCGCGACCGACCACGCGAGTTCCGCGCCGGCACCGCTGCCGGCCAGGTGCACCCACGGCAGCTTCAGTTCGTCGAGCAGCGCGAATATCCCGGCCGCATCGAGGTTGTCGAGGCTTTCCGGGACGACCGTCCGCAGGTCGGAATTGTGCAGGCGTTCGCACACCGCGTCGAACACGTCCGCGCTCTCCCCCGCTCCCGGCAGCAGCAGCACGGTGTGCCTGCTCTCGGGTCCGTCGATCCGTACCCGGACGGTGCCGCTCGCGGTGCTCACGTCAGTCGATTCCATGCCGCAGAACGGTACGCGATCACACGGTCACGGCAGCGTGAGGATCTCGCATCCGCTGTCGGTGACGACGATGGTGTGCTCGAACTGCGCGGTCCACTTGCGGTCCTTGGTGACGACCGTCCAGCCGTCGTCCCAGATCTCGTAGTCGGGCGTGCCGAGGTTGATCATCGGTTCGATGGTGAAGACCATGCCGGGCTCGATGACCGTGTCCACGGACGGCTGGTCGTAGTGCAGGATGACCAGGCCGTTGTGGAAGGTCTCGCCGATGCCGTGGCCGGTGAAGTCGCGGACGACGCCGTATCCGAATCGATTGGCGTATGCCTCGATGACCCGGCCGATGACATTCAGGGCGCGGCCGGGCGCGACGGCCTTGATGGCCCGCCGGGTCGCCTCACGGGTGCGTTCGACGAGCAGGCGGTGTTCCTCCGAGACGTCACCGGCCAGGAACGTCGCGTTGGTGTCACCGTGCACCCCGTGGATGTAGGCGGTGACGTCGATGTTGACGATGTCGCCGTCCTCGATCACCGTCGAGTCGGGGATGCCGTGGCAGATCACCTCGTTGAGCGACGTGCAGCAGGACTTGGTGAACCCCCGGTAGCCGAGGGTCGACGGGTAGGCGCCGTGGTCGCACATGTACTCGTGGGCGATGCGGTCGAGTTCGTCGGTGGTCACACCGGGGGCGACGGCCTCGCCGGCCACGGCGAGCGCCTGCGCCGCGATCCGGCACGCCTCGCGCATCTTCTCGATGGTCTCAGGGGTCTGCACCCACGGCTCGTTGCCTTCCTCGGCGGTCGGCTTCCACACGTACTCGGGTCGTTCGATGAGCTTGGGAACCGAACGGATCGGGGTGGGCGTGCCGGGGACGAGAGCTGTGCGCACAGACATGACGACCAGGATATGCCCACCGGCCCGCGGGTGATGCCGTCGAGGCATCACCCGCGGGACGCGGCACTCAACGCTGACGGAGCAGGAAGCGCTGGACCTTGCCGCTGGGGGTCTTCGGCAGATGCGGCACGAAGTGCACCGCCCGCGGGTAGGCGTGCGCGGCGAACTTCTTCTTCACCAGCTGCTGCAACTCGGCCTCGAGTTCGTCGGTGCCCTCGACACCCTCCCGCAGCACCACGAACGCCTCGAGCACCTCGCCGCGGAGCTCGTCGGGCATACCGACAACCGCTGCCTCGACCACCTGCTCGTGCATCACGAGCACGCTCTCCACGTCGAACGGCCCGATCCGGTAGCCCGCCATGATGATCACGTCGTCGTCGCGGGAGGAGAAGAAGTAGAAGCCGTTCTCGTCGACGCGGCCGGCATCGCCGGTCAGGTACCAGCGACCGTCCTCGCTGAACCGTTCGGCGGTCTTCTCCGGAGCGTCGACGTAGCCCGTGAACCACAGCAGCGGGCTGGCCTCGGTGTCGATCGCGACGCGGCCGACCTCGTTCGTGTCCGCGAGTTCGTCGCTGTCCTCCTTCAGCACCGCCACCGACCAGCCCGGCAACGGCTTGCCCATCGACAGCGGCGGCACGTCCTCGCGCAGGCCGTCCGCCCACGCGTTGACGACGAACATGCCGTGCTCGGTCTGCCCGTACTGGTCGTGGACGACGACACCGAACTTGTGCTCGGACCAGGTCAGCACGTCCGGGGTCAGCGGCTCACCGGCCGACGACGCGCGGCGCAGTGGGATCTGCGGGCTCTGACCGGAGTCGGCACGCAGGCTGCGGTACACCGTGGGGGCGGCGGCGAAGTTGGTGACGCCGAACTTCTCCATCACCTGCCAGGTCAGCGCCGGCGAGAACCCGGCGTGCAGCAGGATGCTGCGCCGGCCGGCAGCCATGGGACCGAGCAGCGCGTAGTACAGCCCGTACGCCCAGCCCGGGTCCGCGGCGTTCCAGAACACGTCGTCGGGGCGCACGTCGAGGCCGAAATCCATGTACGCGTGGAACGAGGCGAGCGCCCGCACCGGAACCGGCACGCCCTTCGGGGTTCCCGTGGTGCCGGAGGTGAACAGCTGCACGAGGCCACCGGAGCCACCGACCGCGACCGCGGCACCGCGCGGATCGTCGCCGGTGTGGGCGGCGAGCAGGTCCGCGAAGTGCAGCCCGATCCCGGCGTCGCCGGAGTCCCCCGCGACGACGATCTGCCACGGTGCGTCCGCCGGGATGTCCTCGCTGGGCGCCAGCTTGCCGAGCTGGTCGGCATCGGCGACGACGACCTTCGCGCCGCTGGCCTGCAGCCGGAACGCGATGGCGGGCGGCGCGAACGCGGTGAACAGCGGCACGTGCACGGCTCCGCGCCGCCAGATGCCGAGCAGCGCGACGACCAGGTCGGCGGACTTGCCCATCAGCGTCGCGACATGGTCGCCGGGTTCGACACCGAGGTCGTTCAGCGCGGCCGCGAAGCGGGTCGACTGCTCGCGCAGGTACCCGTACGTCAGGTCGGTCGAGGAGAGATCGGAATCCACGACGGTGAACGCGACCGCGTCGGCGGGATGGTCGTCGCACAACAGGTTCGCAGCGCATCCGTCCGCGGTGTCGTAGCGGTCCAGCAGTTCGCGGACACGGGCAGCGAAGTCGGCAGCCATCGATCCGTCCTCCTCGTCGAGCGTTCACAGGGTTGTCTGCAGTCACAGGGGGTGTCTGGGCGGCACGTCACGGGGATGCGCGTCACCCGAACGTACCGCCACCTCTATGATCCGAGTCACAGAAACTTCTCGATACCCCCGGAAAGGGGTGGGTGATCGTGCCGGCTTCCGGTCCCTCGTCTCTCCTCCGTCCCCGCGACGGCGACGCGCTGCGCGCCGAGTTGCGCCGCACCGCCGCCGACGCGCAGGTCTCCGTCGTGTTCGCCGGGGAGGTCCGCAACGGCCATCTGCAGCTGAGCGAGTTCCTCGGTACCCGCACCAACGGGCTGGAGGGAGTGATCGTGCCGCCGAAGGCCGGGCTCGGTGGACTGGTCGTGGACCGGGCCAGGCCGCTCACGGTCGCGGACTACGGGCGGTCGTCGTCGATCACCCACCACTTCGATCGTCCGGTGCTCGGCGAAGGTCTGCGCTCGATCCTCGCGGTGCCGGTGCTCGTCGGCGGGGCCGCGCGGGCGGTGCTGTACGGGGCCATCCGCGAGTGTGCGCCGCTGGGTGATCGCGCGGTGGGCGCGTTCGTGCAGGCGGCGCGGCGTCTCTCCGACGAGATCACGGTGCGCGACGAGGTCGACCGGCGGCTCGCGCTGATGGCGCGGATGAGCCCCGTGGACCGCGATCCGCTGGCGACGGCGGAGGTCCGGGAAGTACACGCCGAACTGCGTAGTCTCGCCCAGACGGTCGGCGACGCCGGTCTGCGGCAGCAGCTGCGGGCGCTGTCGGACCGGCTCGCCGGGGCGTGCGGTGGCACCACCACTCCGGCGCCGGCACCGGCGACCGCGGTCGTGCTGTCGCCGCGCGAGACCGACGTGCTCTCCCACGTGGCGCTGGGCTGCACCAACGTCGAGATCGCGCAACGCCTCTCGGTGACTCCGGAGACCGTGAAGAGCTATCTGCGCAGCGCGATGGGCAAGCTCGACGTGCACACCCGGCACGAGGCGGTCGTCGTCGCCCGGCGGCTGTCGCTGCTGCCCTGAGCAGTCCCGTTTCGGGGTCGGAGAGGATTCCCTATGTCGGACACGGCGTCGTCTCCGCAGCTGAAACGGGTCATGGGGCCGGGACTCCTGCTGCTCTTCATCGTCGGTGACATCCTCGGCACCGGCATCTACGCGCTGACCGGTAGGGTCGCGAACGAGGTGGGCGGCGCCGTGTGGCTGCCGTTCGTGCTCGCGTTCGTCGTCGCGGTGATCACGGCGTTCAGCTACCTGGAACTGGTCACCAAGTACCCGCAGGCCGCGGGCGCCGCGCTGTACACGCACAAGGCGTTCGGGATCCACTTCCTGACGTACATGGTCACCTTCACGGTCATGGCGTCGGGCATCACCTCGGCGTCGACGGCGGCGCGGGCGTTCTCGGCGAACTTCGTCGAGGCGTTCGATCTCGATTTCGGTGAGGGCATCGGCATCACGGCGTTGGGCCTGACGTTCATGCTGGTGGTGGCGCTGATCAACCTGCGCGGCGTCGGTGAGAGCGTCAAGACGAACATCGTCCTCACGTGCGTGGAGCTGTCCGGGCTGCTCATCATCATCCTGATCGGGATGTGGGCGCTCGGGATCGGCGAAGGCGACTTCTCGCGGGTGCTCGAGGTCGACACCGGCGACCGCTCGGTCTTCGGCGCGGTCGTCGCCGGCACCGCACTCGCGTTCTTCGCGATGGTCGGTTTCGAGGACTCGGTGAACATGGCCGAGGAGTGCAAGAACCCGATCCGGATCTTCCCGCGGGTGCTGCTCCTGGGACTCGGGATCACCGGCCTGATCTATGTGCTGGTGTCCATCACCGCGATCGCGCTGGTACCGGCCGTCGAGCTCGGCACCGGGGACACTCCCCTGCTGAAGGTGGTCGAGGCGGGTGCGCCGGCGTTCCCGGTGGGGATCTTCGCGTTCATCACGATGTTCGCGGTGGCGAACACGGCCCTGATCAACATGCTCATGGCCAGTCGGCTGGTCTACGGGATCGCCCGCGAAGGCGTGCTGCCCGCGGCGCTCGGCAGGGTGCACCCGACGCGGCGCACGCCCTACGTCGCGATCGTCTTCACGACGCTGCTGGCGTTCGGGTTGATCACGTTCGTCGGCGAGGTGCCGGAACTGGGCGGCACGACCGCGCTGTTGTTGCTGATCGTCTTCGCGATCGTCAACGTCACCGTGCTGGTGCTGCGTCGCCGACCGATCGACCACCCGCACTTCCGGACGCCGACGGTCCTTCCCGTGCTCGGCGCCGCGAGCTGCATCTTCCTCGTGTCACCGCTGGTGGACCGCCCCGTGGCGCAGTACCGGATCGCGGCGGTCCTGCTCGGTCTCGGGGCCGTGCTGTGGCTGATCACCTGGTTCCTGGCCAAGCGCAGGGGTGGCCACGGCCCCACGATCGACCCGGAACACCTGGTCGAGAAGTGAGCCGCAGCGAGGCCCGGGCGGGTCAGTAGCCCTCGGGCAGCGCCGCGAACATGTCCCGGGTGACGGCGACGGCGTTGTCGGAGCTGCCTCCCCGGACGACGAGCGTGGCGAACGCGAGGTCCCCGCGGTAGCCCACGAACCACGCGTGCGACCCACCCTCGACCTCGGCCTCACCGGTCTTGCCGTAGACCTCGCCCTGGTCCCGGATGCGGTCGGCGGTGCCGCTGGTGATCACCAGCCGCATCATGCCGCGCAGCCCGTCGACCATCTCCGGGGTGATCACCGGACGGTCTCCCTCGACCGTCGTCTCGCGTCCCTTGATCAGATACGGGACCGGGGTCCGGCCGGCCGCGACGGTCGCGGCGGCGAGCGCCATTGCGAACGGGCTGACGACCACCTTGCCCTGCCCGAAACCGTCCTCGGCCCGCTGCACGATGTTCTCCGCGGGCGGTACCGATCCCGAGAACACCGGCAGCCCGACAACGTCGTACTCGGGTCCGATGCCGAACGCGGCGGCGGCGTTCGTGAGCGCGTCGGCGGGCATCTCGGAGGCCAGCTTCGCGAAGGACGTGTTGCAGGACCGGGCGAACGCCGTCGCCATCGACACCGTGCCGAGTTCGAACTCGTTGTAGTTGGGGACGCTGCGTTCCCCGATGGTGATCCGGCCCGGGCACGGCACCATCGTCTCGGGGGTGGCGAGACCGTTGGAGATCGCCGCACCCGAAGTGATGATCTTGAACGTGGATCCGGGTGGGTAGTGTCCCGCGATCGCGACCGGTCCGTCCCGATCGGCTGCCTTGTTCTGGGCGACGGCGAGGACCGCGCCGGTGGAGGCCTCGATCACGACCGTCATCGCCTGCTCGACGCGGGCGTCGACGGCGGCCTGTGCGGCCAGCTGGATCGGCCGGTCCAGGCTGATGGAGAACGACGGCGCCGGCTGCGGAGCCGTCTCGGTGAGGACACCGACGTCGACGCCGTACTGGTTCATCACGACGACACTCCAGCCGGCGACACCGTCGACCTCGTCGATCACCGTCTTCTTGATCTGGCCGAGCAGGTCGGGGGCGAAGTTCCGGTCGGTGGCGACGAGATCGGCCTGTTCGACGACGCTGACCCCGGGGATCGCGTCGAGCGCATCGGAGACGGTCGCGTAGTCGTCCGCGACGAGCCGGATGACGGCGAGCGGGCCGCTCGCCGCGGTCGCGGATTCGGCGATGGACTGGGCGGTGAGGGACTTGTCGAACCGCGTCAGCGCGGCGGACAGGGCGCGGGCAGCACCGAGGACATCCCTGTTCGCGGACGCGTCGAACGCGATGGAGTACACGGTCCCGGGCACCAGCACGTCCCCGCCCGAGTGTTCGTTGACGCGCGCCCGGGGTGCGGCCTTGGTGCGCAGGTGCATCGTCTGGCGGTCGCCGAGCTGCGGGTGCAGGTTCGAGCGGGTCCACCGCACGATCCAGTCGTCGCCGCTGCGTCCCATCTGCATCGTCCCGGTGTACTGCCAGATCCGGTCCTTCGGCAGGTGCCACTCGTAGGCGTAGCTGACGGTCGCGGCCTCGCCGTGGATCTGCACGCCCGTAGTCTCGGCGCTCAGCGATTCGGCCTGCAGTCCGTCCCACGTCTCGACGAGAGCTGCTTCGGCGTCCTCGGGCCGGTCGGTGTGGTCGGCGGCGGTCGCGAAGTCCTGCTCGGAAAATGCCGAAAGGAGCGCCTGGGCGGCCGACTCCGGTCCGGCGGGTTTCGGTGTGCAGGCCACGACGCCGCCGAGGACCGCGACCGCAGCGAGCGAGGCCGCCACGATCCGGACGAGGACACGGCGGCGGGCGGGCGAGGTCGCCCGGGGAACTGAGCTGGCTTTCATCGCCCGTCATCGTAGGAGCCCGATGCCCGGACATCGGGGAGGCGCAACGGACGTGGTGGGCGTCTCCATCGTTCGGACGAGCGGAGCCGTTCGGTCGAGCAGCGTCGTTCGGTCGAGCAGAGTTCAGTCGAGCAGGACGGTGGAGAACGTGGCGACCTGCCGGAAGCCGATGCGTGCGTACGCGGCGCGGGCCCGCACGTTGAAGCTGTTGACGTACAGGCTCGGCAACCTGCCGCCCGCGGTGATCGCAGCGGCGACCGCCGCGGTGCCGGCCGATCCGATTCCGGCGTTACGCATGGCCGGACTCACCCAGACGCCCTGGATCTGACCGACCGTCGACGACTGCGATCCCACCTCGGCCTTGAACACGACCTCACCGTTCTCGAACCGCGCCCAGGCGCGGCCGGTCGCGATGAGGCTGGCGACGCGACGGCGGTAGCTCACGCCCCCGTCGCCCGCACGCGGGTCGATTCCGACCTCTTCGATGAACATGGCCACCGCGGCGGGCAGGTAGGCGTCGATCTCCTCGGGTCGTACCCGGCGGACGAGCGGATCGGGCGTCACGAGCGGTTCGCGGTCCAGGACGAGCAGCGGCTGTTCGGCGCGCACCTCACGGGCGGGTCCCCACGCGTTCTCGAGCAGTTCCCACATGGGCATGGCGAGTTCGGCGCGTCCGACGACCGACGAGCACAGGCGGGGTCCACGCGCAGCACGTTCGGCGAATGCCTGCAGGTCGTCGGGAGCCCCGAGCAGCGGGATCAGGTTGGCTCCGGAGAAGCACAACGAGGTCTCCGCCCCGCCGCGGCTCCACATCTCGCCGCCGACCGAACGGCCGGCGATGCCGTACTCCTCGACACGGCCGGTGACCATGCACGTCGCCACCGGGTCTCGGGCGAGGACGCGCAAGACCGCAGCGGTGTCCCGTCCACCGAGCGACCGGACCCCAAGAAGCTTGAGCACGTGCCCACCACCTGTCGACTGCCGATACCGACCAGATTGCCATGAGCTACGGCCCTACGGAAACCCACTCCCGAATCGGGAGTGTCGGAAGGTTCAGCCGACCGAAACGGTGGGTGCGCCGCTCCCGGCGTCGCCCTCCATCTCCTCGGCGATGCGCATCGCTTCCTCGATGAGGGTTTCGACGATCTGCGCCTCCGGGACGGTCTTGATGACCTGTCCCTTGACGAAGATCTGTCCCTTACCGTTGCCGGAGGCGACTCCGAGGTCGGCTTCGCGGGCTTCACCCGGACCGTTGACGACACAGCCCATCACGGCGACGCGCAGCGGCACCTCCATGCCCTCCAGGCCGGCGGACACCTCGTTGGCCAGGGTGTAGACGTCGACCTGAGCGCGACCGCACGACGGGCACGAGACGATCTCGAGCTTGCGGGGACGCAGATTCAGCGACTGCAGGATCTGCGTACCGACCTTGATCTCCTCGGCGGGCGGCGCGGACAGCGACACGCGGATGGTGTCGCCGATGCCCTCCGAGAGCAGCGCACCGAACGCGACCGCGGACTTGATCGTGCCCTGGAAGGCCGGTCCGGCTTCGGTCACGCCGAGGTGCAGCGGGTAGTCGCACTGCGCGGCGAGCTGCCGGTACGCCTCGACCATCACGACCGGGTCGTTGTGCTTGACCGAGATCTTGATGTCGCCGAAGCCGTGTTCCTCGAACAGGCTCGCCTCCCACAGCGCGGATTCGACGAGCGCTTCGGGGGTGGCCTTGCCGTACTTCTTCAGCAGCCGCGGGTCGAGGGAACCGGCGTTGACGCCGATCCGGATCGGGATGCCGGCGTCCCCGGCGGCCTTCGCGACCTCCTTGACGCGGCCGTCGAACTCCTTGATGTTGCCGGGGTTGACGCGCACCGCGGCGCAACCGGCGTCGATCGCCGCGAAGATGTACCGCGGCTGGAAGTGGATGTCGGCGATGACCGGGATCTTGCTCTTCTTCGCGATGGTCGCCAGGGCGTCGGCGTCCTCCTGCCGCGGGCACGCGACACGGACGATGTCGCAGCCGGAGGCGGTGAGTTCGGCGATCTGCTGGAGGGTCGCGTTGATGTCGTGCGTCTTGGTGGTGCACATCGACTGCACCGACACCGGGTAGTCGCTGCCGACACCGACATTTCCGACCATCAACTGGCGGGTCTTGCGTCGCGGTGCGAGGACCGCGGGTACTTCGGGCATGCCCAAACCGATGGGGCTGGTCACGTTTCGCCTTCTTTCGTCGCTACCTGCCGATTCTAGCGGCGCAGGTCAGAGCAGCTTGATGGGGTTGACGATGTCCGCGGTCAGCGTCAGCAGCATGTAGGCGCCGCCGACGACCACGGCCACGTAGGTGAGGGGAAGCAGTTTCATGTAGTCCACCGGCGGTCCGTCGGCGAGACCCCGCAGGTTCCGCACCCAGTTGCGGAGGCGCTCGTAGATCGCGACGGCCATGTGCCCGCCGTCGAGCGGCAGGAGCGGCAGCAGGTTGAACGCGCCGAGGAAGAAGTTCAGCTGCGCGAGCAACAGCACGAAGGACTGCCAGATGCCGGCTTCGGCGAACTGACCACCGATGACGCTGGCGCCGACGACGCTGACGGGGGTGTCGACGGCCCGTTCCCCGCCGGTCACCGCGGTCCACAGGTCCGACACCTTCGACGGCAACTGCACGAGCGCCTCGGCGGTGCGGGCCGCGAGATACCCGGTGAACTCGAACGTCGCCGGGACCGCCGACAGCGGCGTGTATTCGAGAACGCGCGGCTCCCCGCCGACACCGATGGCACCGACCTCCCGGGAGACGGGTTCGGCGTCGGGGTCGTCGCTCTCGTACACCCAGCGCTGCACCTGCTGGATCGCGACCGGGAACGTGAGGGTCTCGTCGTCGCGTTCGACCGTGAAGTCGACCGTGCCGGACAGCGGCTGGGTGGCCTGAACGAGTTGACCGAACGTCTCGACGCGGGTGTCGCCGACCGCGACGATGACGTCGCCCGGCTGGATACCCGCGGCCTGGGCCGGACCGATGCCTTCGCATTCGGCGGGCGCGTAGCCGCCTTCCTCGCCGGCCTGGGTCGGGGCCGCGCACCCGACGGTGCCGACCACGGCGCGGGTCTCCGTGTTCGGCAGACCCGACGACACGGCGAGGGCGTAGACCAGCACGATGCCGATCAGGAAGTTCATGGCGATGCCGCCGGACATGACGACCAGGCGTTTCCAGGTTTTCTGCTTGTACATCGCGCGGTCGTACTCGTCGGGTGCGAGCTCGTCGAGCGCGGTCATCCCGGCGATGTCGCAGAATCCGCCTGCGGGCAACGCCTTGAGGCCGTACTCGGTCTCACCGCGGCGGAACGAGAAGATCCGCGGGCCGAACCCGATGTAGTACCGCCGCACCTTCATGCCGAGTTTCTGCGCGGTCCACATGTGACCGGCCTCGTGCAGCGCGACGGAGGCGGTGATGCCGAGGGCGAAGAGCACCACGCCCAGTACGAACATCATCTGTAGCCGCTCCTCCTATTTCACGAGCGCGCGGGCTCGGTCCCGAGCCCAGCCGTCGGCGGCGAGCACGTCTTCCACGGTAGCGGGTTCGGCGGACCACTCGTGTGCGTCGTTCAGCACTGACTCGACGGTGCGGACGATGCCGGGGAACGGCAGCGCACCCGCCAGGAACGCCTCCGCGGCGATCTCGTTCGCCGCGTTGTACACGGCGGTGAGGCTGCCGCCGCCGCGTCCCGCGGCGCGGGCGAGTTCGATCGCCGGGAAGACGACGTTGTCGACGGGCTCGAACTCCCAGGTCGACGCCGTGGTGAAGTCGAGAGCGGGAGCTGCCTCGGGCACCCGGTCCGGCCACGCGAGGGCCAGCGCGATCGGCAGCTTCATCGACGGCGGCGACGCCTGCGCGAGGGTCGAACCGTCGGCGAACGTCACCATCGAATGCACGATGGACTGCGGATGCACGGTGACGTCGATGCGGTCGTAGCCGATGCCGAACAGCAGGTGCGCCTCGATGAGCTCGAGTCCCTTGTTGACGAGGGTCGCCGAGTTGAGGGTGTTCATCGGCCCCATCGACCAGGTCGGATGCGCACCGGCCTGCTCGGGCGTGACGTCCTCGAGCTGCTCTGCGCTCCACCCGCGGAACGGGCCACCCGATGCCGTGAGCACCAGACGGGCAACCTCACCGGTGGTGCCGCCGCGCAGGCACTGCGCCAGGGCCGAATGCTCGGAGTCGACGGGCACGATCTGACCGGGCGCGGCCGCGGCGGTGACGAGCGCGCCCCCGGCCACGAGGGACTCCTTGTTCGCGAGCGCGAGCCGCGCTCCCGTCGCGAGGGCCGCGAGCGTCGGCTCGAGACCGAGCGAGCCGACGAGGGCATTGAGAACGACGTCCGCTTCGGTCTCGCGCACGAGGTCCGTGACGGCGGACGGGCCGCTGCGGACCGTCACTCCGGGCAACTCGAGCCGCGCCGCGGCGTCCGGGTTCGCGACCGCGACGTCGGAGACACCCGTCGCGCGGATCTGCTCGGCGAGCAGCTCGAGGTTGCCGCCGCCCGCGGCGAGGCCGACGACCTCGAACTTGTCGGGGTTGGCGTCGATGACCTCGAGCGCCTGGGTGCCGATCGATCCGGTGCTGCCGAGCAGCAGGACGCGGGTGCGGGAGCGGGATTCAGTGTCGACCACGCGACCATTGTTCCTGATGCACCTGAGCCGTCCCTGAATCGGTCGCGGCCGCCGGCGACGCGCGGGCACCGCCCCCACTTCATACGACAGGCGGTCGTATGTCACGATTAGCCCAACAGCGCGATCTTTCGAGCAGGAGGAACAACCGTGGCCGGTACCGAGTTGCAGTCCACCAAGGTCGACACGGCCGAGGTGCCCTCGGCGGAGTGGGGTTGGAGCGGTGAAGCTCCCAAGCTGTACCGCACCATGGGCATCATCGGCGCGATCTTCCTGCTGTTCATGCTCATCGGCAACCACGCCGGTCACGTCGAGGACTTGTACCTCATCGGTGTCGCCGTGCTCCTCGTGCTCGTCATCGTGGTCGACGCCATCAGGCGTCGCCGCCCGCGGTAGAGCCGCACAGATTTCGTCGGGCCCGTCCGGAACGTTCCGGACGGGCTCGACGCGTCCACGGACGGATCACCCGCAGGATGTCAGCTCGGCGCGCGCGCGAGCGTACTTCGCCACCAGTCGTTCACGGGTCGCATCGTCCAGACGGGCCAGTCGCTGCGGGTCGCTGTTGTCGGCGAGATCCGCGAGCTTGACCGTCAATGCCAGCGGGACCCGGCGCACCCGCGCGTAGTACTCGTCGTCGACTGCAGCGACGACCTCGGCCGGGAACTGCTCCCGGAGGTCCGCGAGCGTCACCGTCGTGTCCTCGACGACGTCGTGCAGCCAGGCAACCGCGACGGCATGATCGTCGCCGGCCACCCGGGCCGCTACTCGGGCGGGATGCGTGATGTACGGGCGCCCGGCCTTGTCGACCTGACCGGCGTGCGCGACCGTCGCGATCCGCTGCGCCGCCTGCGTGATCGAAGATTCCAACTACTCCCCCGAAGTGTGATCGTGACCGGCCGCGGCGCCCGACACGCACCGGAGCCACCGCGTCGATCCAGAGTTACCAGCAGGGTCCGACAGATGTTTCACGACATGTCCGGCTCGGGTGCGCAGGTCACGAGCCGGACGACGTCGGCGAGTGTGCCGGCCTCGAGAGTCGCTCGTTGCCGGGCGGCACCGTTCCCGGTGGCCAGGACGCGCTGCACGGCCTCCCGGGCGGCGCAGAAGTCGCCGGTGCGTTCGAGAGCGGGCCGAACATGCTCGAGGAGCCGGAAGATCGGGTGCGCTGCGGGCACGAGGCGCCCGGACACGGTATCGACCGCGCGCCCCGTGACGCCGTCCCGCGCGGCCCGCCAGTATGCGGCGCGCAGAACCTCCGGCTCCACGTCGAGCTCCTGTCGCCCCTGCCGGGTGGGATCGAGTGCGGTGACGACCAGGCCGCGCACCAAGGTCGCGAGCAGGACCGCCTCGTCCACGGTGGCCTGGGTGTCGCCGATACGGATCTCGATCGTGGGCAGATGCGCCGACAGACGCATGTCCCAGTAGAGCATCGCCTTGTCGAGGATGACCTCGCGCTCGAGCATGGTCGCGATCACCGCGTCGTAGTGCTCCGCGGATTCGAAAACGGGCGGCGGCCCGGCGTTGGGCCACCGCATCCACAGCACATGACGCCAGCTGGCGTAGCCGGTGTCGCGCCCGGCTGCAACGGGCGAGTTCGCGGTCAGCGCCAGCAGGACCGGCAACCAGGGCCGCAGATGATTGCTGACCTGTACCCCCGTGTCCCGGTCGGGGATGGCGACGTGGACGTGACAGCCACAGATGACCTGCTCGCCGAGCAGCCCGAAGTTGCCGAGCAGGCTGTGGTATCGCTCCTGGTCGGTGATCAGGCGCGGCGGCGGGCCGGCCGGGGGTACCGCGGTGGCCAGCAGTACCGCGCCCGCGCACGCGGCGGCCGCGGCGGCACGAGATCTCGTCCGCCGCAGTTGCGCCCGCAACTCCTCGATGCTCGCGCACACCGGTGTGGCGGTTTCGATCTGGCATCGGGACAGTTCCAGTTGCAGGTCGATGCCGAGTTCGCGCCCGGCGGCGGCGACGGCGACGTTGTCGAGCCACGGTGCCCCGGTCTCGGGATCGGCGAGGACGAATTCCTCCTCCACCCCGATGGTCGGACCCGACCCTTCGGCCGGGGGGTCGGCAACGGGGGATGGGGATGAGGTCATCGTCGCTCCTGCCCCGGCCAGCGTTCTCGGCCGTTGCATTCAGGCTGTCACGTCCGCCACCGGCCCGGGACGGAACCGGAGCCGCAACACTCCGGTCGTCAGTGTGTACCCACGTCGCACCGGAATCAGCGGCCCCGCCACTGCTGCCCTCCAGTGGTCCCGCCACTGCTGCCCTCCAGTGGCCCCGCCACTGCTGCCCTCCAGTGGCCCCGCCACTGCTGCCCTCTAGTGGCCCCGCCACTGTGGAGCTCGCTTCTCCGCGAACGCGCGAGGCCCCTCCTGCGCGTCGTGACTGTTGTAGCAGGATTCCGACGCGTGCCGTGCCGCCCGCAACGCAGCCGACCGTCCCATCTCCGTGGAGATCATCACGGTCTCACGCGGCGCACGGACCGACAGCGGGGCACCCGCGAGGATCTCCCCTGCCAGCTCGAGCGCCGAAGCGAGCAGATCGGCCGGTTCGGCAATTCTGTTGACCAGGCCGATCTCGTACGCGCGCTGCGCGGTGATCGGCTTTCCGGTGAGCAGGATCTCCATCATGATGCGCTGCGGGATCATGTGGATCAGCGGCGACGCCCACGGGGAACTGC